>Ga0209181_10000477_pt1 | contig 74454 bp, 68 predicted proteins | sample MAT05_FD_187208 | JGI IMG/M metagenome (GOLD analysis project Ga0209181, IMG submission 187208) | Freshwater microbial communities from Lake Fryxell liftoff mats and glacier meltwater in Antarctica - MAT-05 (SPAdes) (version 2) | ecosystem: Environmental > Aquatic > Freshwater > Ice > Liftoff... | reverse complement strand
GCACCTGCGCTACGCTCTCTATGTTCACACCGGCCTTCCCGAGCCTGCGGCGATCGAGCGGGTGTGGAAGGACTTCGCCGCGACGGAGTGGGTGGAGTTTCCCGTGAAGAAGTAGGTCGCTGCTCTTGTGATCGATGGGCGCCGGACGTTCCACGATCCGCCGCGCTGCGACTGGTCAGGCCGCGGGTTTCCTTGGGAAACGCACATTCGGGAAGTCTTTGAAGTGCTCGTCCTGCGTCCACAGTGTCGCTTCGTGACGCAGGGCAGTCGCGTAGATCATGCTGTCGGCGAGCGGCAACGGGTGACGCGCCGCTTCAAGAGCCAGGGAAGAATCCAAGTCGAACGAGCTGGCCCACCTGCATCATGCTGGCGATCTGCAGCGCATCGTCCTCGCCGCGTTCCCGAAGCACCTTCTTGAACACTTCGTAAATGGAAATGACCGGCACAAATCGCGGCGGCTCAATCCGTCTCGGTCATCGCCTCGTCGGCCTGGGTAACGCGGACGACTTCCTCCACCGTGGTCTGCCCGCGCAGCACGCGGCGCCAGCCGTCGTCGCGCAGGGTCACCATGCCGTCGGTGATGGCGCGGGCCTTCATGGCGGTGCCGGTTTCTTTCCGGATGACCATGCGGCGGAGCGCTTCATTGACGATGACAATCTCGTAGATGGCGGAGCGGCCGCGGTAGCCGGTCTGGCGGCAGTGTTCGCAGCCGCGGCCTTTGTAAAACTTCATGTCCTCGGGGAAAGGCGCGCCGATTTCTTTCAGGTAATCGACGGGGTAGCCGGTCTCTTCTTTGCAATCCGGGCAGATGGTGCGGACGAGGCGCTGGGCGAGGAAGCAGCGCACGACGCTGGCGAGCAGGAAGGGCTCGATGCCCATGTCGAGCAGACGGGTGATGCCGGAGACGGCGTCGTTCGTGTGCAGGGTGGAAAAGACGAGGTGGCCGGTCATGGCGGCGCGGATGGCGATCTCGGCGGTCTCGGCGTCGCGAATTTCTCCGACCATGACGATGTTCGGATCCTGGCGCAGGATGGCGCGGAGGCCATTGGCGAAGGTGAGGCCGATCTCCGATTTCACGTCGATCTGCGAGACGCCGGGGAGGCGATATTCGACGGGCTCTTCGATCGTGATGATGCGGCGGGTAACCGCATTGATCGAGGTGAGGAAGCTGTAGAGGCTCGTCGATTTCCCCGAACCGGTGGGGCCGGTGACGAGGATGATGCCGTTGGGCTGGGCGAGCATCTGCTTCACGAGGCCGACCTGCTTGTCGCTCATGTCCAGCCGGTCGATACCGAAGGCGAGGGTCTCGCTGCGGGAGAGCAAGCGGAGCGAGATGGATTCACCATTCACCGTAGGGATGGTGGAGACGCGGACGTCGATGAAGCCGCTGTTCGTATTGAGATTGATGCGGCCGTCCTGCGGGAGGCGGCGCTCGGCGATGTCCATGTGGGCCATCACTTTGAGGCGCGAGATGATGGCGCTCTGGAGCACGCGGAGCTGCGGGGGCACGGCGACTTCGTGGAGGATGCCGTCGATGCGGTAGCGGATGCGGAGGTCGTTCTCCAGCGGCTCGACGTGGATGTCGGTGGCGCGTTCGACGATGGCTTCGCGGATGACCTGGTTGACGAACTTTACGACGCTGGCTTCCGGGTCGTCGCTGGTGATGTCGGTCGTCGTCTCCTGGTCGCTGTCGTAGGTGCGGGTGGAGGCGAGGATTTCCTCGAAGGTCTCGGCGCCGACGCCGTAGAGGGCCTTGATGGTGCGGATGAGCTGGCCGCGGGGAACGATGATCCACTCGAGCTTTTTGCCGCTGAGCTGCTGCTGGGCGAGGCGGCGGGAGACGGGGTTGAAGACGTCGTAGGTGGCCAGCTTCACCGTGGTGTCGGTGACGGAGATGGGCAGCACCTGGTGCTTGAAAACGAAGCGGCTCGGCAGGAGCTGGAGGACGACGCGATCGACCTTGGTCGCCTCGATGTTGTCGAAGGGGGTCTTGAAAAGTTTACCCAGCTCGGCGGCGAGTTTGTATTCGTCGACCTTGCCGGTGTTGAGCACCTCGTTGGTCCAGGTGCTGCCGGTCGGCGGCTGGAGCGCGGCGAGTTGCGTGGCGTCGTCGTCGCTCACGCCGGTGGCGATCAAAGCGTCGATGAGGACTTTGCGGGAGGTCACGGCGACGTGGGCCTTTCGCTGGTCAAGCTAGTTGCGGAAGGTGACTTTTTTCTTCGGCTGGACGGGCTCGGCACGGCGCACTTCCGGCTCGGGGGCGCTGCGGCTGCGCTTGGTCTCCGGGTAGATCGTGGATTCGAGGTCCGGCGGGATGGTGTAAAACTCCTGGCCTCGCTCGCGGGTGGCGATGTCCTCTTCCTTGGTCCAGCTCACCTCGGGGCGAATGAGAATGACGAGTTCCTGCCGGAGGGTGCGCTTGCGGGTGGTGCTGAAGAGATACCCGAGCACGGGAATATCGGCGAGGAAGGGGATGCCGGTGCGGCTGCGGTCGGTGCTGGATTTGATCAAGCCGCCGAGGACGAGCGTGCCCTGATTGGGCACGGTGACATGGGTCTTCACGTAGCGCGTGGCGATGTTGGGAATGTCGTTGTTGTCGATGCGGGTGGAACCGGCGACCTCGTCGTTCTTCTGCAAGATGTCGAGATCGACTTCGCGTTCCGAGTTGATCAGCGGGACGACTTCGAGCTGGAGGGCGACGCGCTTGAACTGGACGCTCGAATTGGTGACGAGCCCGGCATTGCCGGCGGTCACGGAGTTCACGGAACTCTGGATACTCGTGGGGACGGCGATCTCCTGACCGGAGGCGATGATCGCTTTTTTCAAGTTGCTGGTGAAGACGCTCGGGCGCGACACCACCCGGAAGCGGTTCGTGCTTTCCAGCGCCGTGACCACGGCGCTGAGCGTATCGGTGGGCGTGACGAAGCCGGTGAAGCCGCTGGCCCCGCCGGAGGCGATGGCGCGGATGGTGCGCTGGTTGAGCAGGTTGCCGGGGTTGATGAAGGGCGCGTTGCCGTTGAAGCCGAACAGCCCGGTGTTGGTGCCGCCCGTGCCTGTCCCCGTGCCGGTGCCGGTCCCGGTCCCGGTGCCAGTTCCCGTCCCGGTGCCGGTGCCGTTCCCCGGATTGAGCAGGATCGGGCTGTTGCCGAGGCCGGCGTTGCGAATGATGTAGTCGACGCCAAAGCTCTCGGTGTTGTCCAGATTCAGCTCGCCGATGACGACGTGAAACATGACCTGCGGCGCGCGTTTATCGAGTTCGTCGATGACCTTGAAGAGCTTGTTTTTGATGTCCTCGCTGCCGATGACGATGATCGCATTGGCGCGCTTGTCGGCGATGATGCGGGTGGTGCCGATGTTCACGGCTTCGGGAGCAGTGTCGATCGACTCGGTGGAGAGCCCCTCCGAGACGCTGAAGTCCCCCCCGCCGCCACCACCACCGCCGCCGCCCAACCCGCCGTTGCCGTTCGAGCCGTTGTTGCCGAAAAGGCTGCCCTGGTTTCCGCCCTGCGTGCGGCCCTGCTGGCCGGTGCGATTCGTGCCGGTGCCGCCCCCGGAGCCGTCGTCCTTCGCTCCGGGATCGGAGATGGCTCTCACGGCGACTTTCAGCACGTCGGCGGCGGACACGTATTTGAGCGGACGGGTAAAGGGTTCGCCGAATTTCACGTTGGCGTCGTACTCTTTGATCAGCTTGGCGATGAATTCCATGTTCGCCGGCCGGGTGACGACGTGGACGCGGTTGGTCCGTTTGTCGGCGGTGATCTTCACCTTGCCCTGCACGAGGTTGTCTTCGTTCGGGCCGCCCGCGTTGATCTCGATGGTGGTAGCCGCGGCTTCGACGGGGATGCCTCCGGGAATGGGCTGCCCATCCGGCGTGGTGGGAATGCGCGCGGCGGGCCGACCGGCGGGCGTGGTGCCGGCCTGCTGGGTTTTGTCGGCCTTGGTGAGGATTTCCTCGAGCTGCTTTTGCACCTCCTCAGAAGTGGCATTGGAGAGTTCGAAGAAGCGGCTGGCGACTTCCGCCGGCGGCACGTCGATCTCGCGGATCACGCGCAGGATCTGGCGGATCATCGCCGTGTTTTCGGTGATCAGCAGCGCGCCGGCTTTGGGCAGCGCGGTGATATTTGTGAACTGCGACTGCCCCGCTTGCACAAAGGTGCCGAGCGCCTGCGCGATCTCGGTGGGGTCGCTGTACTTCATCTTGGCGAGGAAGGTGATGACATGCTCGCCCTCGGGAATGAGCATCTCGTCGGCGATGAGCGGGATCGCGGCGGAGCGCGGATTTTTCCCGATGCCGATGACCTTGATGATGTTCGAGTTTTCCACCGGCACGAGGGTGAAGCCGTTGAGCAGCAGATTAATCTCGATGATCTTGATCGCGTCCTCCTTGGGCACGGGCTGGCTGAGGACGAGATTGACCTGGCCGATGACCTGGTTGTCGTAAACAAGCACCTTGCGCGTAAGCCGCTCGTAGAAGCCGAGCAGGTCTTTCACCTCGGTATTCGGGAACTGCATCGGCACGAGGTCTTCCTGACCGGGGAGATTCGAAGGCGTCGCCGCGGTCCGTGGCGCGGGGAGCAGGGTGGGCGGCTGGGTGGGGATCGCCGCGGGCTGATTTCCCGGCACCGGGGCAAGTTGCGCGAAAGCGACTCCGCCGGTCAACGTGAGGGAGAGGAAAGTGAGGGTGCGGAACATGAGGCGGGGTGGCGGCAAAAGGTTTTTTGTCGGAGCGAAAAGGGAGGCAGCGGGCCGCGCATCATAAGTGGGGAGCGGCGCATTCTCCAGCACTCATCTCAGGCTCCAGCGTGGGGGAGAAACTCGTTGACGCTCTCTCCGCGGTGCCGGTAGCTTGCCCGCCCACTAACCCAAAAAACTTTTCCAAAAATCCCCTGCCTGCGTGGGTTCCCACGCCCGAAAATCCCTGATTTCGGGCGGTCCGCGCGGGCTCTTTTTATCTATGGCCGAAGAACTTTCCTACGTGCTCGTCACGCCTTATTCGATTCGCAAGTCGCGCACCGGTGGCATCGTGGCGCGGCTCATTTCGCGCACCGGGCTCGAAATCGTGGCGGCCCGCATGTTCGCACCGAGCACGGCACTCGCGGAGAAATATGCGGCAGGCATCCCGAGCGATCCGGACCCGACGCATCGCGCGACGCAGGAGCGGATTCAAAAGTACGTGCTCAAGCAGATCAACACCGGCAGCGGCACGAAACCGCGCGTGCTGTTGCTCGTCTTCAAGGGCGAAGACGCGGTGGCGAAGATCAAGGCGACCGTCGGCCACATCGTCAATGAGCGGACCAGCGGCGAGACGATCCGCGATACATACGGCGACTACATCGTCGATTCGCATGGCGAGGTTTCCTACTTCGAGCCCGGCGTGCTCGCGCCGCCCGACGTGGCTTCCGCGGAGCGCGACCTGAAGCTGTTTGCGGAATATTCCGACAGCGACGGCGGCCTGCTCGATTCCGCGATCCAGTATCCCACGGGGACGAAAGTCGAGAAGACGCTCGTGCTGATCAAGCCGGACAATTTCCGCTTTCCGAACGCGCGGCCCGGCGGCGTGATCGATCTCTTCTCCCGCACCGGCCTCTACATCATCGCCTGCAAAGTCCACCGCATGAGCGTGGCGCAGGCGGAGGAATTTTACGGCCCCGTGCTCGAAGTGCTGCAGGACAAACTGCGCGGCCGCTTCGGCGAAACCGCGAAGCGCCTCGTGGAAGCCGAGACCGGCCTGCACCTCAGCCCCGAGGTGCAGACGCAGCTCGGCGACATCCTCGGCCCCATCGGCGGGCGGGAAAACTGGGAGCAGATCGTCGCCTTCATGTCTGGCCTGAAACCGAGCGAATGCCCGGCCGACCGGCGCAACGAGCCCGGCTCCGAAAAGTGCATCGCGCTCTGCTACCAGGGCATCGACGCGGTGCGAAAGATTCGCGAAGTCCTCGGGCCGACCGATCCGAGCAAGGCGCCTCCCGGAACCATCCGCCGCGAATTTGGCTCCACGATCATGGTCAATGCCGCCCATGCGTCCGACTCCCCCGAGAACGCCGTACGGGAGATGGGCATCGTGCAAATCTCCGAGAACAACCTGAAGCCCTTGATCGAAAGCTGGTTCGCCAAAAAGTAACCGCCTCTCAACCCTCAACCCTTACCTCTCAACCTCTTATGGAACTCGCCCAACGCGCCACGATTCTCACGCCCTCGCTCACTCTCAGCATCGACTCCAAGGCCAAAGCCATGAAAGCCGAGGGGCTCGACGTGTGCGGCTTCGGAGCCGGTGAACCCGACTTCGACACGCCCGAGCACATCAAGAACGCTGCCCAGGCCGCGATCGAAGCCGGCTTCACCAAATACACGCCCAGCTCCGGCACGCCCGAACTGCGCCAGGCCGTCGCCGACAAATTCAAGGCCGACAACGGCCTCGAGTACAAGTCTTCGCAAGTCATCGTCAGCAACGGCGCCAAGCACTCCTGCTACAACGCCATCCTCGCCACCTGCCAGCCCGGCGATGAAGTGATCATCCCCGCGCCCTACTGGCTGAGCTATCCCGAGATGGTCCGCCTCGCCGGCGCCGAACCCGTTTTCGTCCAGACCAAGGAAGCGAACGGCTGGAAGATGACCGCCGAGGAATTCCAGGACGCGATGACGCCGCGCACCAAGATGGTGATCATCAACACGCCCGGCAATCCGACCGGCGCCGTCTACACGAAGGAAGAACTCACCGCGCTGATCGAGGTCGCCATCGACGAGGAGATCGTGATTCTCTCCGACGAAATCTACGAGAAACTGACCTACGACGGCGCGGAGCATGTGAGCGTCGCGTCGCTTCCCGGAGCTTACGATTACACGATCACGATCAATGGCTTCTCCAAGGCCTACTCGATGACCGGCTGGCGGCTTGGTTACCTCGGCGCACCCGAGGCCATCGCCAAGGCCATCGACGCCATCCAAAGCCACAGCACGTCGAACCCGTGTTCGTTTGCGCAAAAGGGCGGGCTCGCCGCGCTCAAGGGTGACCAGCAACCCGTGGCCGACATGCGCGAGGAATTCGACCTGCGCCGTCAATACATGGTGAGCCGGATCGCCGCGATCGATCGCCTGAGCGTGGTCAAGCCGCGGGGCGCTTTCTACATGCTGGTGAATATCAGCAAGCTCGGCCTGAACTCGACGAACTTCGCCGACCGCCTGCTGAGCAAACATCACGTCGCCGTGGTCCCCGGCGTCGCTTTTGGCAACGACGCGACGATCCGCCTGAGCTATGCGACGAGCATGGACATCATTAAGAAGGGCCTCGACCGCATCGAGGAATTCTCGAAGACGCTCTGAGCGCCCGCAGATCAATTAACACGCGCCGCACGGGAACCTGTGCGGCGCGTTTTTGATGTAACACCAACTCGGTAAAATAATCGGCCAAAGCGGGGGAGGCAGATCTCGGGTAGGGTGGGCGTCCCGCCCGCCGGTTTCGGCGTCTCGCCGAAACGATCTTCCGAGCCCCGGATGACCGCGGGTCATCGCGAAAGTTCTTCGCCGCAGGATGCGTCGAACGGCGGGCGGGACGCCCACCCTACCCGAGACAAGCCCGTCGCGCTCGCGTCCCATTATTGATGAGAGATGGTATAAATAAGAAACCGTTTCTCCGAACCGGGCACGGAGTCGCCGTCACGCGGGCAAAAAGAAACGCGGGGCTTGGCGGCCCCGCGTTTTCATTGATGACGATCGGTCCTTCGGTCCCGGTCAGAACGGGATGTCGTCTTCCGGGGCGTCGAGATCGGGATCGGCGGGAGCGCGCTTCGGCGGCGGGGCGGTCGGGCGACCGGCGGGACGCGCGGGTCGGCTTTCGCCGCCACTGTATTCGCCACCACCACCACTGCCACCACCGCCTCCGGGGGCGCCTTCGCGGCCACCGAGGAATTCAAAGGTTTCGCCGATGACCTTGAGTTTGCTCTTCTTCTGCCCGCTCGTTTTGTCGTCCCAGGAGTCGAGCTTGAGCCGGCCTTCGACGTAGATGGGCTTTCCTTTTTTAAAGTACTCGCCGACGACCTCGGCCTTTCGGCCGAACATTTCGATGTCGATAAAGGTGACCTCTTCCTGCTTCTCGCCGGCTTCGTTGGACCAGACGCGGTTCACGGCGATGCCGAAGTTGGCGATCGCCATTCCTTTGGGCGTGTACTTCATCTCGGGGTCCCGGGTGAGGTTCCCCATCAGCATCACTTTGTTCAGGTTGGGCATAGGCCGCGAGAATGGGACGAGATTTCCGGAGGATTAAGCGGCGGCTGCGGCGACGGGCTTTTCGGCCTTCTTGGCGCCGAGCTTCTGGTAGTGCTGGCGGTAGACTTCTTCGTCGAGGTTGAAGCGGGCGCGGAGCTTGTCGATGACGGTGGGCTCGGCCTGGAAGACGAAGTTCACGTAGTAACCGGCGTCGAGTTTGCCGGCGACGTAGGTGAACTGGCGGCGGTCCATTTTCTGGACGCCTTCGATGCGGGCGCCTTCTTTTTTGAATTCGCCTTCGAGGCGTTCGATGACTTCTTTGGCGCCTTCTTCGGTGCCTTTGATGTTGAGGATGAGCAGTCCTTCGTAGCGGTGTTTCATACGGTTTGAGTTGGGTTGGTTCTTTGGGTTGGGAATCTTCCTCATCCTCTTCCTCCTCATCCTCCTCTCTAGGGTGGAGGAAGATGACGAGGCTGAGGAAGAGGCTGATTGGTTAGTTGAAAGCGTTCATCGCGGCAGCGAGTCCGCGGGTTTGCGCGCAGTCGATCGCCTCCATGGCGCGGGCGAGACTTTGCTCCAGCGGCTCCCGTTCGTCCAAGGCAAATCGCCCGAGGACGTGGTCGACGACATCGCCGGTGGCGCTGCCAATGCCGATGCGGAGGCGGGGAAAGTTTTGGGTGCCGAGATGTTCGATGAGGGATTTGAGTCCATTGTGCCCGCCGCTGGAGCCTTCGGGCCGCACGCGGAGTTTGCCGAGCGGGAGGGCGAGGTCGTCGAGCACGATGAGGGTTTCGGCGGGTGGGATTTTGTAGAAGGAGGCGACGCTTTTCACGGCCTGGCCGCTCAGATTCATATAAGTGAGCGGCTTGCAAAGCTGGACCGGGCCGGCTCGCGCCACCTCGGCCTGCCAGCGGCGCTCGCGGGTCCAGGTGGCCCGCTCGCGGCCGGCGATCCGGTCGAGGACGGCGAAGCCGACGTTGTGTCGGGTGTCGACGTATTCGCGGCCCGGATTGCCGAGGCCGACGATGAGGCGAAAGGGCGGGGCATCCACGGTCGGGATCGATCTGGGGATCGAGTGGAACGCGTGGATGCCCCGGCGGGGTTACTTCTTGGCGGGAGCCGCGCCTTTGGCGTCCTTCGCACCGGCGGCGGGCTTGGCGCCAGCCGCGGCGGCGGCGGGATCTTTCTTTTCCTTGAGCACTTCGGGCTCGCCGGCGGCGGCTACGGGCTCGATCTCGACCTTCGGCGCGGAGACGCGGACGACACTGAGTTCGCCATCGAGACGGGTGCTGACGCCTTCGGGGAGTTTGATGTCCTTGACGTGGATCGCTTCGCCGACGTTCAGGGCAGAAACGTCGAGGCTGATCCGCTCGGGCAGATCCTTGGGCAAGCACTCGATTTCCAGCTCATGGATGGCGATCTCGAGAATGCCGCCGAAGTTCTTTACGCCGGAAGGTTCGCCGATGGTCTCGACGGGGATCTTCGAGTGGAGGATTTCGTCGGCCTTCACGGCGTGGAAATCGACGTGGAGGATGGTGCGCTTGATCGGGTCGTGCTGCACTTCCTGGATGAGCGCGAGGCGATTGGCGCCGCCGATTTCGAGATCGACCAGGACGTGCTCGCTGGTGGCGTGGGAGAGGAGATTGTAAATCTCGCGGGCGTTCAGAGAGACGGGCTGGGGCACGTCTTTGCCGCCGTAGATGACGCCGGGGACGAGTCCCTGCGCCTTGATCTTGTTGACCGCAGAACGCCCGATGCCGGTGCGGGTCTGCGCGGATAGTTTCAGTTGCTTGGCCATGATGTTCGGTGTGTTGGAGCTGCGGTTTTAGACTTTGAAGAGGGAGCTCACGCTCTCGTCGTCGTGGATGCGTTTGATGCCTTCGCCGATGAGTTCGGCGATGCAGAGCGTGGTGATGGGAAAGCCGTTGCCACTGTGCACGGGGACACTGGTCGTGGTGATGAGTTCGGTGATGGGCGACTTCTTCAGCCGCTCGATGGCAAGGTCGGAAAGCACGGCATGCGAGACGCAGGCCATGATGTCGGCGGCGCCACGTTCCTTGAGGATCTTCGCGGCGCTGGTTAGCGTGCCGGCGGTTTCGGTGAGATCGTCGACGAGGACGACGTTGCGGCCTTCCACGTCGCCGATGACGTTGAGCGCCTCGATCTCGGTGGCGCTCTTGCGGCGTTTGGCGACGATGGCGAGGCTGGTGCCGAGTGCGCCGGAGTAGGCGCTGGCCATCTTCAAGCCGCCCACGTCGGGTGAGACGACCACGGGGTTATTGAGATTCTTCGACCGCAGATAACGAATAATGACGGGCGCGGCGAAAAGGTGATCGACCGGGATGTCGAAAAAGCCGGCAACCTGCTGGGCGTGCAGGTCCATGGTGAGCACGCGATCCACGCCGGCGGCGACGAGGAGATTGGCCACGAGCTTGGCGGTGATCGGCACCCGCGGCTGGTCTTTGCGATCCTGCCGGGCGTAGCCAAAAAAGGGAATCACCGCGGTGATCCGCGCGGCGCTCGCCCGCTTCGCCGCATCCACCATGATGAGCAACTCCATCAGGTTTTGATTCGTGGGCGGACAGGTCGGCTGGACGAAGAAAACATCCCGGCCGCGGATGTTCTCGTCGATCTTTACGAAGGTCTCGCCGTCCGGGAACGAGGTCACCGTGGCTTCGCCCAAAGGCTGTCCCACGTAGGCGCAGATGCGCTGTGCGAGCTGGCGGTGGGCCGAGCCGCAAAAGATTTTCATCTCTGTCTGCGAGCGGAACATTTGCTGGGAAAAAAGGGACGGCGACTCTAAGGGTGGTTTCTTCAAAGACAACCTGAAAGTGTGGCGGCTGGACGACGGCGTTTTCTTTCGGCCACCCGCGCGGCTCGAACCGGAAATCCGCCAGCGTCCGTCGTCTCTCCAGCCTCATCATCTCCCCGGAAGCAGCCTGTGAAGCGCATCGGCGAAGTATGGACGCTCCGTGGAAGGGCAAAAAAACTCTTTACAGCACTTTTCCAAACCCATAGCTCTATCCGCCAAGCGAGCTCCAACCTCGTTCAAAACCCAATAACCAAGGAGAAACCCACTACATGAACAAAATCGCATTTAGCCTCGTTGCAGGCCTCGCGCTGGCCAGCAGCGCTTTCGCCGGCAAAGAGATCAAAGAATACAAGGAAGTCGTAACCCCGTGCTTCAAGGACACCGAGCTCCAGCTCGACCTTTTCGGCACCTGGGTTGACACCACCGCAGGCAACCACAGCGACGGCTGGGGTGGCGGCGTCGGCATCAATTACTTCTTCACCCGCTACCTCGGTATCGGTGGAGACGCGATCATCTATGATGGCAACGAAGCCCCCGGCGCCTGGCAGTTCTCGGGCAGCCTGATCGCCCGGTTCCCGGTCGAACTCGGCGGCCTCTGCCTCGCTCCCTACCTCCTCGGTGGTGGCGGCTATCACAGCAGCGACTCCAAGGGTGGCACCCTTCACGCCGGTGGCGGCGTTGAGTTCCGCATCATCCCCGAGAAGCTCGGCATCTATGCGGAAGGCCGTTACACTTGGGTCGATGGCGACAACGACAACGGCCAGGGCCGTCTCGGCGTCCGCCTCGTGTTCTAAGCCAGCTTAGGAAAGTTCCAAACTCACCAACGCCGGAGTCGCAAGACTCCGGCGTTGTTTTTTCCACGTGGCGGTCGAGGGGGGAAGCGCCGGCGCTTTACGCGGTTTCGCGGTCGATCTCCGCGACCTGGTGGAGCTGGCCGATCTGGCGGATTTGCGGCCACTTCCAGGCGACACCGAGGACTACGCAGACGGTGCCGATTCCCCCGGCCACGACGGAAATCACCGGGCCGAAGAGCGCGGCGGTGACGCCGGATTCGAAGGCGCCGAGTTCGTTGGAGGAGCCGATGAAGACGTTGTTCACGGCGGAGACGCGGCCGCGCATCGAGTCGGGCGTGAGGAGCTGCACGAGGGTGTGGCGGACGACGACGCTGATGTTGTCGCACGCGCCGGTGACGATCAGAGCGGCCATGGAAAGCCAGAAGCTTTTGGAAAGTCCGAAGACGACGATCGCCGCGCCGAAAATGGCGACCGCCCAGAGCATGGCCACGCCCGCGCGGCGCATCGGCGGGAGGTGCGCGAGGCTCAGCGCCATGACCACGGCGCCAAAAGAAGGCGCGGCGCGCAGCCAGCCGAGGCCGAGCGGGCCGACGTGGAGAATCTGCTCGGCGTAGATGGGCAGCAGCGCGGTGGCGCCGCCGAGCAGCACGGCGAAAAGATCGAGCGTGATCGTGGCGAGGATGACTTTGGCCCGCCAGACGAAGCGAATGCCGGAGAAGAGATCGCGCAGCGGATGGAGGTGCGGCTCGGTGCGCGTCTGCTGGTAACGGATGGGCAGGACGAAGGCGATGAAGACGAGGCTGCAAACGGCGTCGAGCAGGTAGACGACGGGGAAGCCGAAAAACGCGATGAGGAAACCGCCGAGCGCCGGGCCGACGATGGTGCCGATCTCGAAGGTGCTGCTGTTCCAGATCGCCGCATTGGCGAGGGAAACGCGCGGGACGAGATTGGCCACGAAGGGGCTGCGTGCGGCCCAGCCAAAAGCGCGGGCGGTGCCGTTCACGAGCAGCAGCAGATAGATGGCGGGTAGCTCGGGCCCGAACACGACGCCCTCGCTTTCACCGAAAAACGCGGCGATGGCGTAGAGCGCGCGATCCGCCTGGGCGAGGGGCGCGAGGTCGGGAAGGGCGAAGTTTTCCCAGGAAAGCAGGGCGAGACCGAGCGAGGTGACGAGCAGCAGGAGCTGCGTGGTGAGGATGATCCACTTGCGGCTGAGCCGGTCGGAGATCTGGCCGGCAGGGAGGGAGAGGAGGATGACGGGCAGCGCGCCGACCAGGCCCACGAGGCCGATCGCGGTGGAGGAATGGGTGCGACGATAAACCTCGAAGCCGACGGCCAGCGCGAGCATTTGCCGACCGATAACGGAGATGAAGCCGCCGATGGTGTAGTTGCGATAGGCCGGGATACGAAACGCCGCGTAGGGGTCGTGCGGAGTCGGGGAACAATCGGCCATGCGGTTCGCGAGCGTGGCCGCGCGATGGGTGAGCGACAAGCGGGATCAGGTCGAGACCGCGGCTCCGCCCGGTAGGGAAGCCGCGCCGCGGGTTCCCCAAGGTCGGCCGGCGCCGCGGATTCCCCAAGGTCGCCCGGCGCTGGGTTGGCCAAGGGATCCCACCGTCGATGTGGGAACCCGCGGCGCGGCTTCCCTACCGGGCTTCCCGAAATTCTGCCGCTTCCAACGGGCTCGTGAGCTGGCGCGGCGAGCCGCTACTGCGGCGGCGCGGTGGGCGCCGGGACGGGTGCGGGAGCGGTGGGCGCTGCGGATTTCGGAGCTTCGGCTGGTGCGGGCTTGGCTTCCGGAGCACCGGGTGTGGGCGCGGCGTCGGGCTTCACCGGTGGCGTCACGGCTTCGGGGAGCGAGGTCGGAACGTCTTTCGGAATGACGGGCGCGGGCGTGGCGGGAATGACGGTCGGCGCGCTCAGCCGCTGCTGAAGCGTGCTGCGGGCGGAGGTTTCTCTCACCTGCAACCACGAGGTGAGGAGAGCGAGGGCAAAGAAAATGCCGCCGAGCCAGCGGGTCATGGTTTGCAGGACGTTGGTGGTCTGCGCCCCGAAAAGGTTCTCCGTCATGCCGCCGCCGAATGCCGCGCCGAGGCCCTCGTTCTTCGGCCGCTGCATCAGGACCAGCATGACGATCAACAGTGAGACGATCACGTTGATCGCGAGAAGGAAGTTGATGAGGATCGGCATGGGCCGCGGACTATGGAGGAAAGGCCCAACCCTGTAAAACGGAACTTTTCCGGGAAAAATGCCGCTGCTTTCCGGGCCGGCGGATCGGGAAAAAACGGCCGCGCCGAGGTTCGCGAAGCGCAGTGTGCGCTTGAGGAAACGCGCATCCGCATCAGCATGAGCCCCCCTTTATGACCAAGCTCGCCCCCTTCTTCCTCGTTCTCGCCATCGCGTTTGGGACGTTCGGTTTCTACCAGCATCACGAAGCCTCGACGCTGTGGGCGAGGGTCGCCGAACTCGAAGCGGCCGCGGCTCAGGCGGAGACGGCGGCGACGGCCGGGGCTCGCGAGGTGGAGACGCTGCGCGGGCAGGTGGAGAGCCAAAAGGCGGCGATCGGGCAGCTCGAATCGCGCAACAAGGAGCTGGCCAGCGGTGCGTCCGCCGCGACGGGCAGCGCTGCGGGTGGCGGTGGCGGTGAGGCGAAAGGTGGCAATGGTTTCATGAGCGGCCTGGCGAAAATGTTCAACGACCCGAAGACGCGGGACGCGATGCGGGCGCAGCAAGCGGCGCAGGTGAACGTGATGTATGCGGGCCTCGCGCAGGAACTGGGCCTGGAGCGCGATGTCGCGCGGCAGGTGCTGGCGCTGCTCGGCGATCGGCAGGCGGACATCGCGGCGAAAGGCATGTCGGCCTACGAACGCGACGGCAAGGATCTGGCGGCGATGGGCAAGGAAACGGAGGCGGTGAAGAAGGCTTACGACGACCAGATCAAGGCGCTGCTCGGGGAGGATGGGCACAAAAAATTCGACGCGTATGAACAGTCGATGGGCGACCGAATCGCGCTCGACCAGATTCAGCGCCAGCTCTCCGCGGCGGGCACGGCGCTGGAGCCCCCTCAGCAAAAGAGCCTGCTCGAAATCATGACCGAGGAGCGCAAGCGGTCCAGCGTGCCTTCCGCGACGACGGCCAATCCGGCCGAGGCGAACAAGCTGATGCGGGACGACGCGGCCGTGGACCAATGGCTGGTTTCCCAGCAGGCCATGAATCGCCGCGTGCTCGACCGCACGCGGACGCTGCTCTCGGCGGATCAGTTTGCCGCTTTCGAGACGGCGCAGAAGAGCTTCCTCGATATGCAGAAGATGGGCGTGCAGATGAGCCGGGAAATGTTTCGGAAAAAGTAGCGGCGGAGAAGAGAACCGGGCCGGCCGGAGACGATCCGAATTGATTTGGCGCGGGTCGGCTTGTCCTGACTACTGAGCGCTGCTCAGTTCCCACGATGGCGCTTCCGCTCCGCTACAATTTCCGCAACGTGCTCGTCCGCTGGCGCGCCACGCTCACGACGATCCTCGGCATCGCGTTGGTCGTGGCGGTGTTCGTAGTCGTGCAATCGCTCGCGGCGGGGTTGGAGCAGGCGAGCGGAAACACGGGCGATCCGCGCAATCTGATGATCGTGCGCCGCGGCTCGAATTCGGAAAGCGGCAGCCAGATCACGCGCGATCAGTTCAACATTCTGCAATACTCCGCCGAGATCGCGCGTGACGCGCAGGACCGGCCGCTCATTTCCGCAGACACGCTGGTCATCATGAATCTGGCGCGCGGCGGCGAAGTGGGCGGCGAGGCGAATGTGACCCTGCGCGGGATTTCGGCGAATGGCTTCGCGCTGCGGCCGCAGGTGTCGCTGGGCGCGGGGCGCTGGTTTGAAGCGGGCAAGCGCGAGGTGGTGGTGAGCACGCGGCTCGCGAAGCGCTTTGCGAAAATGCAGGTGGGCGACACGATCCGCTTCGGGATGCGCGAGCTGACGGTGGTGGGGCATTTCGACGGCGGCGGCAGCGCGTTCGATTCCGAGGCGTGGATGGCGGCGGACGAGGTGCGCTCGATGTTCACGCGGGAAAATTATTCGAGCCTCCTGGTGCGGCCGGTGGACGAGGCGCAGGGCGCGATCTTCGCAAAGCGGCTCGAAGGGGACAAACGGCTTGGCGTGCGCGTGCTCGGCGAAGTCGCGTATTACAAGGAGCAGACGAAGACGGCGCAGCCGATCAAGTTCCTCGGCAGCTTCCTCGCCACGGCGATGTCGATCGGCGCAATCTTCGCTGCGATGAATACGATGTACGCCAGCGTGGGTGCGCGGACGCGGGAGATCGGCACGCTGCGGGTGCTCGGCTTTCGGCGGCGCTGGGTGCTGCTCGGCTTTGTGATCGAAGGCGCGCTGCTGTCGCTGATCGGCGGACTCGTGGGCGTGGGCGTGGCGCTGTTTTGGAATGGGAAAAGCGCGGGGACGATGAGCTTCGAGACGTTCAGCGAAACGGTCTTTCAGCTCCGCGTGACGCCTGCGCTGGTGATCCAGGGGCTCGTCTTTGCCGTGCTCGTGGGCGTGATCGGCAGCCTGCTCCCGGCGATCCGCGCGGCGCGGCTGCCGGTGATCGCCGCACTGAAATCTGTATGAAGGAAACCCGCCTCCAGTCCATCCGCATCGAGCCCGGCCAGCGCCGGCGGCAGACGCGCTCGACCACGCTGATTTTCGTCACGGTCGCGGCGATCACGCTCGCGGCGGCGTGGTTTGCCTGGCCGCGGGAGGGCGACGATCGGCGCGTCTTCAAGGGCAACCAAAAGGTGAGCGCGAGCGAAGCGGCCAAGCCCGCCGGACCGACTCCGGCGAGCACGACCGCGCCCGCGCCGGCCAAGGCCGCTCCCTCCGGCGCCGCCGCCGACACGGTGCTGACGACCAGTGGCTACATCATCAACCGCGAGCGGATCGAAATCAGCCCGCGGATGATGGGCCTCGTGACCTGGATCGGCGTGAAAAAGGGCGACACGGTGAAAAAGGATCAGGTGCTGGTGCGGCTCGACGACGCGGAGCAACGCGCGCGGCTTTACGAAATCGAGGGGCAACTCCTCGGCGCGAAAGTGGCGTTGGAAAAAGCGCGACTCGTCTACCAGCGCGTGCGGCGGTTGCGGGCGACGAAGAACGAAACCGAAGAGCGCGAGGATGAGGTGCGGCTCGGCGTGCAGGCGGCGGAAGCGACGGTGCAGCAGATCGACGGGATGCGGGAGTCGACGAAAGTGGCGATGGACTGGACGGTGATTCGTTCGCCGATCGACGGTGTGGTGCTGGAGAAACTGGCCGTGGCGGGCGCGCTGGTCACGCCGCAGAGCTTCGGCGGCACGAAGGGGCCGAGCACTGCGCTGGTGGCGCTGGCTGATCCGCAGGATTTGCAGGTGGAGATCGACGTGAACGAAACCGACCTGCCGAAAGTTTTCGTCGGCCAGCGCTGCCGCGTGACGCCCGAGGCTTTCCCCGACAAAAGCTACGGCGGCTACGTGGCCGAGCGTGCGCCCGAGGCCAGTCGCCAAAAGGGCACGCTGCAAATCAAGGTGCAGATCGAAAAGCCGGACCAGTATTTGACGCCCGAACTCAGCGCCAAGGTGGACTTTCTCAAAGGCCAACCGGTCGCCCCGTGACCCGGCGGCGGATCATCGAGCGACTGCTTTCCCCCGGCGTCATCGCGATCGTTTGCGCGGATCCCACGGCGCCAGTTCCGTAGAGCAGGGCGCGGCGGCGACGGGAAATGGCTCCTTCAATTCCGCGACCGAACCGCGGGCAAAACAAAAAGCCTTTGCACAGTTTAATACGCAGACGTATAAAACCGCCGCGCGCTCCCCGGCGTATCGCTCCCCATGAATCTTCCTCATCTCCCCGCGCTACGCCGCGGCAAGCCCTACGAGAGCCTCGACAAAGTCGACGTCGTCAATCACCGCACCGGCCAGGTCATGGCCACGGTCAGCCAGATCAATGCGGGCATCATTCGGAAGGACATCGCGAGGATCGGGGAAGCGCGGGCGATCCTGAAGAAGTATCCGGTCGCCGATCTGATCGCGATCTCGGCGAAGGCGGGTGAACTTTTTCTCAATGGCGAGTTGCCGCTCGGCGACAAGGGGCACACCCAATCGCGCGCGGATTACATCGCGACGCTGAGCGCCACGAGCGGGCTCCCACATGTGATGGTGGAGCGCAACATGGCGAAGATTCACTACGCGCTCACGCATGTGGACGTGGTGCTGAATGGGCTGACGCGCGGGTTGCCGCTGGAGGTGATCGATCGCGGCTTCGGCGAGCAGAGCGGGGCGGCGGTGTCGTATTACCCGACGACGAATGCGCTCGGGCTGGTGATGCCGAGCAATTCGCCGGCGGTCAATTCGCTCTGGCTGCCGGCCATCGCGCTCAAGACACCGGTGATCATCAAGCCGGGTCGCGAGGAGCCGTGGACGCCGTATCGGCTGATTCAGGCGTTCATCGCCGCGGGCGCGCCGCCGGAAGCATTTGGTTTTTACCCCACGGATCACGAGGGCTCGGGCGAGGTGATGAAGCTGTGCGGGCGCGCGCTGATTTTTGGCGATGCCAATACGGTCGCGCAGTATCGCGACAACCCGAAGTTTTCCTGTCACGGTCCGGGCTGGAGCAAGGTGGTGATCGGCGACGATCAGATCGAAAACTGGCGCGAACACATCGACGTGATCGCGGCTTCCATTTCCGACAACGGCGGCCGGTCGTGCGTGAATGCGAGCGCGGTGGTGGTGACGAAATACGGGGCCGAAATCGCCGACGCGCTGGCGCAGAAGCTCGGCCCGGTGCAGCCGCTCGGGCCGACCGACCCCGAGGCGAAGCTGAGCGGGTTCGCGAATCCGAAGATGGCCGTCTACATCGACAACGCGATCGAAGCCGATCTGGCCACGCCCGGTGCGACCGACGTGACGGCGAAGTATCGCGGCGGTCCGCGCCTGGTGGAGTTCGAGGGCGGCACCTATTTGCGCGCGACGATCGTGCATTGCGACTCGTTCAAGCATCCGCTGTCGAACCGCGAGTTCCTCTGCCCTTACGCCAGCGTGGTCGAGGTGCCGCAGGGGGAAATCGTCGCGCAGATGGGACCGTCGCTGGTCGTCACCGCGATCACGAAGGATCCGGCCTTCACGGCGCAGCTTCTCGATTCACCGCTGATCGAACGCCTGAATCTCGGGCCGATTTCCACGATGAAGATTTCGTGGGATCAGCCACATGAGGGCAACATGTTCGAGTTCCTCTACAAACGCCGCTCGATCGAACGCGCGTGGTGAGTTGAACCGCTGCGGAGACACCGTGTCAAAGCCCGTTCGCACGCTATAAGCACCGTCTCCAAACTCCTTCCTTCTGTGATGCTCTCCCCTGGTTTCGATCACCATCCTCGCACGCGACTCATCTTTGGCGCCGACACGATCGAGCGGGTCGGCGAGTTGGCCCGCGACCTCGGCGGCAAGCACGTGCTTCTGGTGACGGATAAGGGGCTCGCGGCCGCGGGCCACCCGGCGCGGGCGATCGGCTTTCTGGAGGCCGCGGGACTGCACGTCACGGCTTTCGACGACGTGCATGAAAATCCGACGACGACCGACGTGGCGCGTTGCGTGGAGGTGGCGCGCCGGGCGGGCATCGATCTGATGATTGGCCTCGGCGGCGGCAGCAGCATGGATACGGCGAAGGGCACCAACTTCATCCTGACCAACGGCGGCGAGATGAAGGACTACTGGGGCGTGGGCAAAGCGACGAAGCCGATGCTGCCGCTGATCGCGATCCCGACCACGGCGGGCACGGGGAGCGAGTGCCAGTCCTTCGCGCTGATCTCGGATGAAGTGACGCACCAGAAGATGGCGTGCGGTGATGCCAAGGCGGCGGCGGCGGTGGCGATCCTCGACCCGCTGCTGACGGTTTCCCAGCCGTGGCGGGTGACAGCTTGCACCGGGATCGATGCGCTGGCGCACGCCGTGGAGACGGCCGTGACGAAGAAGCGCACGCCGATGTCGGCGATGTATTCGCACGAGGCGTTCCGGCTGTGCATGGGCGGAATCGAGCGAGTGCTACGCGATCCGCGCGACATCGAGGCGCGGTCGATGATGCAGCTCGGGGCGGCGTTTGCGGGCACGGCGATTGAGAATTCGATGCTCGGCGCGGCGCACTCGGCAGCGAATCCGCTGACGGCGAAATACGGGATCGTGCATGGAGTGGCGGTGGGGCTGATGCTGCCGGCGGTGGTGAATTTCAATGCGCGCGATCCGGAAGCGGCGGCGCGTTACAGCAGCCTGGCGGCGCAGGTCGGGTTGCATTCGGCGGATGAATTGGCGGGCGAGCTGGAAACGATTCTGGACGTGGCGAAGCTGCGTGAGGGGCTGGTGGAGTATGGAATCAAAAGCGAGGATTTCCCCGAGTTGGCGCGACAGGCGGCGAAGCAATGGACGGCGACGTTCAATCCGCGGCCGGTCACGGCGGAAGATTTCGAGCGGCTCTACGAGGAGGTGCTGGGGTGAGGGTGTTTTGGGGAGCACAGGCGTCCCGCCTGTCGCAGCCGGCGTCCCGCCTGTCGCAGCCGGCGTCCCGCCGGGTGCCACGGGCGTCGCTGGGCATGAATCATGGGAGCGGCGTTTTCCGTTGTCCGAAGTTTGCGGCGGGACGCCGCCAACGACAGGCGAGACGCCTGTGCTCCCCGGCGCTCGCCTTTGCGCTGCTGGTGTCTTCCGCGCTGGCCGACTGGCCCATGCACCGCGGTGGGCCGCAACTCCAGGGCATCGCGGAGATGGCAGCGCCGGCAAAGGCGGAGTTGGCGTGGACTTATCACGCGGGCAAGCCGGTCAAGGCGGCAGCGGCGATTGCGGGTGGCCGGGTGTTTTTCGGCGACGATGAGGGCGTGATCCGCGCGCTGGATTTGGCGACGGGCAAAGAGGCCTGGACCTTCAAGACCGAGGCTGGCATCGAGGCGACGCCGCTGGTGCTCGATGGCGTCGTTTTCCTCGGCTCGTCGGATGCGAATGTCTACGCGCTCGAAGCGGCGACGGGAAAATTGAAGTGGAAATATGCCACGGGCGACAAGGTGCTCGGCGGCGCGAATCACGCGAAAAGCCCGAAGGGCGACGCGACGTGGCTGCTCATCGGCAGTTACGACTCGAATCTGCACTGCGTGGATGCCGCGACCGGCAAGGCGGTGTGGACGCACGGGACGGACAATTACATCAACGGCACGCCCGCGCTGCTACCCACCGGCGAGGTGATGTTCGGCGGGTGCGACAGCTTTATCCATGTGCTCAAACTGGAGGACGGCGCCGAGATTCGGCAGATCGAGAGCGAGGCCTACATCGCGTCGTCGGTGGCGGTGCGTGACGGGCTCGGGTATGTGGGAAACTACGGCAATCTCGTGATCGCGTTTGATCCCATGAGCGGCGAAATCCGTTGGAAGTACCGCGACCGCAACTTCCCGTATTATTCTTCCGCCGCCGTGACCGCGGATCGGGTGATCATCGGCTCGCGCGACAAGCGCCTGCATTGCATCGACCGCGCGACCGGCAAGCAGGTGTGGGTCTTCCAAACGCGCGGGCAGGTGGAGAGTTCGCCGGTGGTCTGCGGGGATGCGATCGTCGTCGGCTCGGAGGACGGCCGGCTCTACTGCGTGAATCTCGCCGACGGCCAGGAACGCTGGGCTTATGAAATCGGCGCGGCGGTCACGGCGTCGCCGGCGGTGAGCGATGGATTCATCGTGGTCGGGGCCGAGGATGGAAATGTTTACGCCTTCAAATCTTCCTCACCCTCATCCTCAAGCTCTCCCTCGAAAGCGGGGGAGAAATGAAGATCAAGCAGCCGAGGATGAGGACAAATCTTTTACCATGAGCACTGCGATCACCGAAATTCTCGATCACGAAAAGGAGCACGACGACACGGAAGTTGGAAATTACTTCGTCGCAAATTACCCGCCGTTTTCCTACTGGGACGCGGGCACGGCGCAGACCGTGCGCGGACTGCTCGCAAGACCGGCGACGCCCGATGTGGCGCTCGGCGTTTACTTTCACGTCCCGTTTTGCCGGAAGCGCTGCCACTTCTGCTACTTCCGCGTTTACACCGATAAGAATGCCGACGAGATCAAGCGCTACCTCGACGCGGGCGTCGCGGAATTCGAGCTGTATGCGAGGGCGCCGCTTTTCGCTGGGCGGAAGCCGAAGTTCGTTTACTTCGGCGGCGGGACGCCGAGCTATCTTTCGGTCTCGCAGCTCAAGTCGCTGACCGACCGGATGAAGGCGCTGATGCCGTGGGATGAGGCGGAGGAAGTAGCCTTCGAGGCCGAGCCGGGCACGCTCACCGAGCAGAAGCTCGCGGCACTGCGGGAGATCGGCGTGACGCGGCTTTCGCTAGGCGTGGAAAACTTCGACGCGCACATCCTGGAGATCAACGGCCGCGCGCATCGAACCGATGAAATCTACCGCGCTTACAACTACGCGAAGTCGATCGATTTCCCGCAGATCAACATCGATCTCATCGCGGGGATGGTGGAGGAGACGGATGAAAACTGGCTCGAAAACGTGCGCAAGACGATCGAACTGCAGCCGGACAGCGTGACCATTTACCAGATGGAAGTGCCCTACAACACGGGCATCTACAAGGAGATGAAAGCCGAGGGAAAACTCGTGGCGCCGGTGGCGAACTGGCACACGAAACGCGGGTGGGTGGACTACGCATTCCGCGAGATGGAAAAGGCGGGCTACACGGTGACGAGCGGCTACACGGCGGTGCGCGATCCGCAGAAGACGAAGTTTGTCTATCGCGACGAGCTTTGGCAGGGCGCGGACCTCATCGGGCTCGGCGTGGCGTCGTTCTCGCACATCGCCGGGACGCACTTCCAAAACATCACGGAGTTCACGCAATACCTGGACGCGATCCAGCGCGGCGAGCTGCCGATTTCCCGCGCGATGACGACGACCGAGGAGGAGCGAATGATCCGCGAGTTCATCTTGCAGATGAAGCTGGGACGCGTGAATCGCGGCTACTTTCGCGACAAATTCCGCCTCGATCCGAGCGAGCGGTTTTCGCAGCAGTTCGATGACTTGAAACTGAAGGGGCTGCTCACCGCGGAAGGCGACTGGCTGGTGCTTTCGCGCGAAGCGCTGCTCAAGGTGGACACGCTGCTCCACGCCTTCTTTCTCCCGCAGCATCGCGGCACGCGTTACACATGATCGCGGCGACCGCCCACGACCTGCTTTATCCGCTCACGCTCTTCTGGGCCGCGAATGGGCACGCGCTGCCGGCTTGGGAGGCAATCGAAGGCGAGGCAATGCCGCGGCCGTATCGCGATCTGCTCGTGCATCGCGGCGACATGACTTCGCGGCTGGAAGCATTTCATCGCGGCGACATCGTCATCGAGATGCTGCACCGCGAGCACTCCGCGGCGGCGTATCGGCGCGAGGTCGTGCTGCGGATCGAGTCGACCGGGCTGGCGGTGGAATACGGCGCGATCGAGATCGAGTTGAGCGCATTCGAGGAAGAAGTGCGGCGGCAAATCCTCGAGGAGCATCTGCCGCTCGGCGGGTTGCTCAATCGTTTCGAGATCACGTATCGCAGTGAACCGCGCGCCTTCATCCGACTCGGTGAGGATGCGGTGATGCAGGGAGTTTTCGAGACGCCGGACGCGGTGGAATTTTTCGGCCGCTGCAATGTGCTGCGCGGGGGCGACGACCGGGTGCTGGCGCGGATCGTCGAGGTATTGCGTCCGTTGGAAATCACCAAACCGTAAGAACACCTATGAATCCGCAGAACGAATACGACGTGATCATCATCGGGGCCGGTCCGGCCGGCTCCACGGCCGCCGCGTTGCTGGCGGAAAAGGGGCGCCGCGTGCTGGTGCTGGAGAAGGAAAAATTTCCGCGTTACCACATCGGCGAATCGATGATGCCGTTTTGCTGGTTCACGCTGGAGCGGCTCGGCGTGCTCGGCGAGATGGAGCGGATCGCTTACACGAAAAAATACAGCGTGCAGTTCGTGACGCCCGACGGCCGGCAGTCGCAGCCCTTTTATTTTTTCCAGCATTCCGACCACCCGAGTTCAACGACGTGGCAGGTGGAGCGCGCCGACTTCGACCTGATGCTGCTCGACAACGCGAAGGCGAAGGGCGCCGAAGTGCGCGAGGAGACGCCGGTGAAACGCGTGCTCAAGGACGACAGCGGGCGCGTGATCGGCGTGGAGGCGATGAGCGCGGGCAGAGGGGTGTTTCAGGCTTTTGCGCCGGTGACGATCGACTGCTCGGGCCGCGAGCAGGTGGCCACGGCGCGCGACGGTTGGCGGGTGAAGGATCCGCAATTGAACAAGTTGGCAATCTGGACCTACTGGCGGGGAGCGAAGCGCGATCCGGGGATCGATGAGGGCAATACGACCGTCGCTTATGTCGAGGGACGCGGTTGGTTTTGGTACATCCCGATGCGGAACGACATCGTGAGCGTGGGCATCGTGGCGGAGAAGGATTACCTCTTTTCGGATTCCAAGGATCCGGCCGAAATCGTGGCCCGCGAGATCGAGCGCAATGAGTGGATCAAGGATCACCTGAGCGTCGGCGAACAGTTCGGCGAGTATTGGGTGACGAGCGAGTTTTCCTACCGCTCGAAGTATTGCGCGGCGGATGGGCTGGTGCTGGCGGGTGATGCGTTCGCGTTTCTCGACCCGGTGTTTTCCAGCGGCGTGTATCTCGCACTGAAAAGCGGGGAGATGGCGGCGGATGCCGTCGACGCGGCGCTGACCACCGGCGAGGTGAACGGCGTGGCCTTTGCCGAATACGGCGAGAAGCTCTGCCGCGGGATCGAAAACATGCGGCGGCTGATCTATGCGTTTTACGACACGGGGTTCAGCTTCGGCCGGGTGATCAAGGCGTATCCGCACCTGCGCGGCAACCTCACGGATTGTTTGATCGGCGACCTTTTCGAGAAGGACTACGAGGAGCTTTTTGAAGCGATCGAGGAGTTTGCCGAACTGCCGGAACCACTCGCTCATGGCCGTGCGCCCGCGGTGGCCGCTGCCGTTTGATCAATGTTCCGCGTCGCCACTTTAGCCTTAACGCTGTTGGTGGCGGAGGCGTTAGCTGACGATTGGCCGCGTTTTCTCGGGCCGAACAACGACGGGGCTTCTGCCGAAACGAAGCTGTTGCACCAGTGGCCGAAGGAAGGGCCGCCGAAGCTTTGGGAATACGAGAAGGGCGATGGGCACACCGGTCCCGTAATCGCGGGGGGCAAGGTGGTGCTGATCCACGCGCTGGAGGGGAAGGAGACCGTCGATTGCCTCGATGCGGCGACGGGTGCGCGGATGTGGCGCGTGGCTTATCCGGTGGAATCCGTCTCTCAGTTCGGTGCGGGGCCGGGGGCGCGAACGAGCCCGGTGATCGATGGCGGGAGCGTCTTCACGCTGGGAGTGCGTGGCGCTTTGCAATGCCTGGATCTCGCGACCGGCGCGGTGAAGTGGAAGCGCGATCTTGCGGCGGAGTATCGGCTGCTCCCGACGTTTTTCGGGCAGGGCGGGACGCCGCTCGTGCTCGGTGAGAAACTGATCGTGCCGCTGGGGACCGAGGACAGGAAGTCGGTCGTGGCGCTCGACAAAAACACCGGGCGGGAGCTGTGGGCGGCGCGGCACGCGTGGGGCTCGAGTTATTCGTCGCCGATTCCTGCGCAGTTCCATGGGCGCGAATGTGTGCTGGTTTTCCAAGGCGGAATGGACGATCCGCCGACCGGCGGCCTGCTGTGCATCGACGCAGCAAATGGCGCGGTGCTGAGCGCGACGCCGCATCGCGCGACGATGTTTGCCAGCGTGAGCATCTCGGCGCCGGTGGTGGCGGGGAATCGAGTGTTCGTGGCGGAGGCTTACACCGCGGGCGGTTTGTGCGTGGAGATCGCGCCGGATTTTTCGGCGAAGGTGGCGTGGCGGGCGCCGAAGTTTGGCACCTATCTCGCGACCGCGGTGGCGCACGATGGCTGCCTGTTTGGGTTTGCGGGGATGCGTCAGCAGAATGCGGAACTGGCGGGCTACGACATCGCTACCGGCAAGGAACTGTGGCGCGACGATCTCGGCGGGAAGTTTCAGCGCGGCTCGCTGCTGCGTGCGGATGGCGGCTTTCTTTGTCTCGGGGAAAACGGCGACCTCGCGTGGCTCGAGATCTCGCGCACGGGCGGAAAAGTCAGCGCCCAGGCCAAGCTCTTCCACGCGCCCGAGTCGTGGACCGCGCCAGCGCTGAGCGACGGACGGCTTTTCATCTGCCAGAATCAGCGCGGCTCCGACGGGACGAAACCGCGCATCATCTGCTACGATCTGCGCGGCCAATAGCGGCGCCTTTTCCGCATGAAGATCATCCTGCTCACCCCCGGCACCGGCAGTTACCACTGCGGCGTGTGCATGCGCGACAATGCGCTGGCGAAGGAGCTGATCCGCCAGGGGCACGACGCCGTCATGCTGCCGATGTATTTGCCGCTCACGCTCGATGAAGAAGCGGCGAATCCGGAGATGCCGATTTTCTTCGGCGGCGTGAGCACGTATCTGCGGGAAAAAGTGCCATTGCTGCGGCGCATGCCGCGCTGGCTGGACCGGGTGCTTTCGCAGCGCGCCTTGCTGAAGCTGCTCGCGGGCAAAGCGGCAGCGAAGACCGGCGGGCCGGACGTGGCAAAGATGACGCTCTCGATGCTGCGCGGGGAGCAGGGGAATCAAGCGGGCGAGATCGAGGAACTCATCGGCTGGCTGCGCGAGCACGCGAAGCCGGAGGCGCTGTGGCTTTCCACCGCGCTGCAGGCCGGACTGGCGCGGCGGTTGAAGGCGGAACTGCGCGTGCCGGTGATCGGATTTTTGCAGGGCGAGGATTCGTTCATCGATGGCCTCGGCGAACCGTGGAGCAAACAAGTGTGGGCGCTGCTCGCGGAGCGCATGCGCGACGTGGACGTGTGGATCGCGCCGAGCCGATATTTTGCGGAGCGGATGGCGGACCGGTTGGGGTGGAGTGAAGGTGAGGCGGAAATGCGCATTCGCGTGGTGCCGAATGGCGTGTCGCTCGATGGCTACGCGCCTCGACCGCCCGCGCGGCCGGTGGTGCCGACGATCGGATACCTCGCGCGGTTCGTGCCGGGGAAGGGGATCGGGATTTTGGTCGAAGCGTTCATCGAGCTAAAAAAGCGCGGGCGTTTTCCGGATGCGCGGCTGCGTTGCGCCGGCTCGATGACCGACGGCGATGCGCGTTACGTGGCGACGCTGAAAGTGCGGCTCGCCGCTGCCGGGCTGACCGAAGACGTGGAGTGGCTGCCGAATGTAAGCCGCGAGGAGAAGATCGCGTTCCTGGAAAGTCTCAGCGTGTTTTCCGTGCCGGCGAGTTACAGCGAGGCGTTCGGGCTGTATGTGGTCGAGGCGCTGGCGGCGCGGGTGCCGGTGGTGTTGCCGCGGGCGTCGGCCTTTCCGGAGATCGTCGAGGCGACGGGCGGCGGAGTGCTTTACGAGCCGACCCGCGGCGAGACGGCCAATGGGCAACTGCTCGCGACGGCGCTGGAGTCGCTGCTCGCCGATCGCGAGCAGGCGGCGAAGCTGGGGCAGCGCGGGCGGTACGCCGTGGAGCGGGAGTTTTCGCTGACGCGGCTGGCCTCGCGGTTGGTGGAAGTGACGCGCGAATTGATCGACGTGCCGGTGGCGAGCCGCTAATTCCTGCGCGACCGATGCCCTACGAATTCAAGCTGACCCGCCGCGTGGAATTTGCGGAGACGGACATGGCGGGCATCGTCCACTTCTCGAATTTTTTCCGCATGATGGAGGCGACCGAGCACGCGTTTTTTCGGTCGCTCGGTGCCACGATTCACGGGACCACGGACGGCACGACGGTGGGCTGGCCGCGGGTCAGTGTGACGTGCGATTTTTCCCGGCCACTGCGCTTTGAAGACGAGGTGGAGATTCATCTCCTCGTCGCGGAGGTGCGCAGCCGATCGATCCGCTATGCGTTCATTTTCCGCGAAGCGAAGACCGGCACGGAAGTCGCGCGCGGCGCAGTCGCGGCGGTCTGCGCGACGGTGGACAAAACAACGGGCACGCTTGTGCCGGTGAGCATTCCCGACGCGATCCGCAGCCAGATCACCGCCGCTCCAGCGGAAATGCTGGCGACCGAAAAATCATCCTCATCCTCTTCCTCCTCATCATCCTCCGCTTCTTCGTAGCGGAAGATTAGAGGAAGAAGAAGATCACCAAACAAACCCCGAAAACCAAACGAATCGACTATGCCTCCCACCGACCAAGCCCAACCCGGAATGACCTGGCTCGCCTTCGCCCTCCTGACCGTCGTGTCGTGGGGCGTTTACGGCATCTTTCTCCATACCGGCCAGCTCAACATGCAGGATCCGGTGAACGGCCGCTACAAGGCGTTCCTCTTCGTGGGCATCGCCTACTTCCTCGTGGCCGTGCTGGCGCCGATCGTGATGCTGTCGCTGAGCGGCGCAAGCTGGAGCTACCCGATGAAGGGCATGGTCTGGTCGCTCATCGCGGGCATCGTCGGGGCGGTGGGGGCGTTTGGCGTGCTGCTCGCTTTTGGCGCCAAGGGCAACCCGGCGGTGGTCATGACGATCGTTTTCTCCGGCGCGCCGGTGGTCAATGCGATCGTCGCGCTGGTCCAGCATCCGCCGGCGGGTGGGTGGGGGACGGTGCGGGCGCCATTCTGGCTGGGCATCGTGCTCGCGGTGACGGGCGGGGCGCTGGTCACAAAGTTCAAACCCGCGCCGCCTGCGCCGAAGAAAACGGCGGCGGTTGCGGCGGTGACGCAGCCGATGGGGAAGTAGGTCCACGAAAAACACGAAAGGGCACGAAAAGGGGATTTTCCGCGGCAGGCGCTCGCTCTGTCGCATTCAGTTTAGCCCGCGAATTATCTGGATGACTCGAATGAAGAGCCGCTGCGTTTTGGGTGCCTCGTGTCTTCGCGGGGCTCGTCACATTCCGCCGCGGGCGGTTCATCGGCTGACTGGTAATGGCTGACCAACTCGAACGGCTGCGGGCGCTGATCGCGGCGATCGTGCCGGGGAACCGCTTTTACACCCCGCGACTCGCGGCGGCTGGTGTGACGCCGGCGATCGGCAGTCTTGCAGAGTTTTCGGAGCGGATGCCTTTTACCACGAAGGCCGAGCTGGTCGCGGATCAGGCGGCGAATCCGCCGTACGGCTCGAACCTCACTTTCCCCGTCGAGCAATACAGCCGTTACTGCCAGACCAGCGGTACCTCCGGCCGGCCTCTGATCATCCTCGATGACGCGGCGAGCTGGGACTGGATGCTCGGCAACTGGGCGCAAATCTACCGCGCCGCTGAGGTGCGACGCGGCGACCGCCTCTACTTCGCCTTCTCGTTCGGCCCTTTCCTCGGTTTCTGGACCGCCTTCGAGGCGGCGACCAAGCTCGGCTTCCTGAGCATCCCCGGCGGCGGGCTGGGCACCGCAGCGCGGCTGCGGGTGATGATCGAGCAACGCGCAACCGTCCTCTGCTGCACGCCCACCTATGCCCTGCACCTCGCCGAAGTGGCGCGGGCCGAAAAGATTGATCTCGCGGCTTCGAGCGTGCGAGCGCTCATCGTCGCGGGTGAGCCGGGCGGGAGCATCCCGCAGGTGCGCGAGCGGATCCGGGCGGCTTGGAATGGAGCGCGTCTCGTCGACCACTACGGGATGACCGAAGTGGGGCCGGTGACCTATCAGGAGCCGGGCGATGAAAATGCGCATCGTGTGCTCACGGACTCCTATTTTGCCGAAATCGTGGATCCGCACACCGGTGCCGCGACACGGGAGGGCGACATGGGAGAGCTGGTTTTGACCCCTTTCGGCCGCGTGGGGGCACCCCTGTTGCGATACCAGACGGGCGATCTCGTGCGGCGCTCGGTGGAACATTGCACACTGGTCCTCGAGGGGGGCGTCATCGGGCGGGCGGATGACATGGTGGTGGTGCGCGGGGTCAATCTTTACCCGGCCGGCGTGGATGCGGTGGTGCGCGGATGTGCTGGTGTCGCCGAGTATCGGGTGGTGGTGAGCCGCGCCGGAGCGCTCGTCGCGGTGGCCTTGGAAATCGAGGCAGTGGAAGACGATGTCGCGCGCACGCTAGAGGCAGCTCTCACGGAAGCGTTTTCGCTCCGCATCCCCGTGCGCCGCCTGGCAGCGGGGGCGCTGCCGCGCTTTGAAATGAAGGCGCGGCGGTGGACCGAGGCCGGGTGAATTCGAAGATTCGGCTTGCCGCTGCGGCTAACGCCGGAGACTCTGCCGCAAATGTGTGTATTCGATCGGCCTTACGCTGTCCGTGAGCCTGGGTCTCCGACGCGGCCGCTGAGCCTGTCGTTCTGGTTCTCCTCGCAACGGTGAAAGCTTCGCTAGCCGTCGCACTCCTTTTCACGCTCGGGTTCGCCCGCTCCGGTCGAGCACAGGAGTCGAGGCCCTTGCCGGTGATGCCCATCGATAGCGTGGTGCTCGATGCTGCTACCTTTCCGGAATCTCCCAGTTTCATCGCGCCACCGCCGGTGGTGAAAGTGCCCGAGCCGGAACCACCACCGGTGCTGGACGCGCCGCCGAAGATCGAGGATCTCGGCCTCGATCCGCGGGGTAAACGGGTCGAAAAACGCTGGGCCTTCACCCCTTTCGGCCGTATCCGGGTCGCCGCGGACGACAACATTTTCTTCCGGAGCGCGAACGAGGTCAGCGACGTGATTTTCACCCTGTCGCCGGGGTTCGCTCTGGGCTGGGGCGACTACGCCTCCGAAGTCCGGCGGGCTGGGCAGGTCGAGAGTTACTTTGAACCGTCGAGCTTGGATGGGGGGGGGCTGCCGTCGAGTTTCGTTTTCGGACGGTACATCGCGGACGCCTCGTTTTTCGTGGATAATTCGGATCAAAACTCCGTCGACCACGACGCCCTCGCGGCCGGGCGGTGGCAGGGTGGGAAGCTGACGATCGGCCTGCGGCTCCGCTTCCAAACGCTCTCGGGGATCAGCCTCGACGTGGGTGGCCGGGTCGACCGCAAACTCTACTCGGGAGCGCTGACTTCGACTTATCTCGTCAGTGAGAAAGTTTCGCTCGAATTGAACGTCTACGACACGACGTCGGACTACGACACTCAGGTCGATTCCTCGGAGTGGATGGTCGAGGGATGGATGAACTACCAGCTTCGTCAGAAGACGCGGCTTTCCGTCGGCACGCGGGTCGGCTTGACCGATTTCGAGGGTGGTTCGCAACAGACTTTCGAGCAGTTGGTGGGGCGCATCACCTATCGGGCGAGCGAGAAGCTTTCGCTGAATCTGGATGGCGGCGTAGAATGGCGGCAGTTCGACGACCCAGGTAGCGACGAAGTGTTTGGCGTGTTCAATGCCGACGCGACCTACAGGCCTTTCGACGGCACGACTTTCAGCCTCAACGCCTTTCGCAAAAACAGCAGCGCGGCTTCGCGAAACAACGAAAACATTACCGCCACGGGGGGCGCCGCGCGGGTGAGCCAGCGGTTTTTGCAGCGCTTCCGGGTGGGGATCGAGGGTGGCTATCAGACCTTCGACTACTCCGCTGCGGGGCGGGAAGACGGCGATCGTCGCGAAGATCAAAACGCTTTCGTGAAGACAAGCCTCGCCTTCGACGTGACCAAAGATCTCAGCGCGCAGGGCGCTTACGAATACCAGGAAAACGACTCTTCGCTCCCCGACCGTTCTTTTTCGGAGAATGTGGTATCGCTCCAGCTTACCCTTCAATTCTGATGAAGCACCCGCCTCCGGTCGCAAAGCAGTCGCCGATTTTTCGATTTTTTGTCAGCCTTTGCCTTTTCCTGGTGGGATTCGCGCTGACGGCGAGCGCGCAGAGCGCCCCGGCGACGACCGATGCACCCGCGGCGTCGAACTACGTTCTCGTCGCCAACGACTTGATCAAGCTCACCGTTTTCCAGGAGAGCGACCTCGAGACGAGCGTGCGGATTTCCAAGGACGGAATGGTCAACTTCCCGCTCATTGGCCCAGTGAAAGTAGGCGGGCGCACCGTGCAGGACGCGGCCAAGCTCATCCGGGATCTTCTCGCCAAGGACTACCTCGTGAGCCCGCAGGTGAACCTCACCGTGATGGAGTATTCGAAGCGGCGCTTTACCGTGCTGGGCCAGGTGCAACGGCCGGGCGCTTACGACATGCCGGATCGCGATACCGTGACGCTGCTCCAGGCGCTGGGCATGGCAGGCGGCTACACGCGGATCGCCGATCCGGGGAAAATCACCGTGCGGCGCACCCGCAGCGGCAGCGAGGGGGTGATCCGGCTCAATGCCAGGCGGATGGCCAGCGGCGAGGTGACGAGTGATTTCGAGGTACTTCCGGGTGACGTGATCACGGTTGGAGAAAGCATCTTTTGAGGCGCACGGACGACGTTTTTCGCAATCAGCAGGCTTGGTTGGAACAAACGTTGCGCCTGTCAGAACTATGACCGGACCAAAACAGCGATCGGGACAGCCCTCCGTCGAAATCGACTTCGTGGCAATCTACTACGCCCTGCGCGAGCAGACAGGGCTGCTGGTCGCTTGCCTGATCCTCGGGCTGGTCGCGGCCGGGCTCTACCTCGCCTGGGCGCCTCGTATCTACCGTGCGCAGGCGATCATCCAGATCGAGCAGGCGGAGCGGCGTGTGGTGAAGATCGAGGATCTGGACGAGCAAAACCTGGAGAGCCTCGAGGCTCTCAAGACACTGGAGATGAATCTCAGCAACTGGACGCTGCTGGCCCGTGTGGCGAGGAACGCGAGGCTCGACCTCACGCCAGAAGCGCTCGGCCTGCCCGAGCGCAAAGCAAAGCCCTATACCGAGGAAGAGCTGCTCGCCAAACTCGGCAAAAGCATCTTTGTGCAACTGATGAGGGGCACCCGCCTGATCACCATCGAAGCCGAGGCGGCGGACCCGAAGATCGCCGGGTTGCTCCCGGAAATCATCGTCGAGGAATACAAGAAGCTCTCCTTTGAGGAGCATGTGGCCATGGGCCGCGAGGCGAGTAATTTCCTCAGAGGCGAGGTCGAGACACTCAGGGCCAAGCTCGAGCGGTCGAAACAAGCGCTCCAAAATTACCGTGAATCGACCAAGGCAGTCGCTCTCGAAGACTCGCGCAACACCGTGGACGCCAGCCTCCGGGAGTTAAACCAGAAGCTGACCGAAGCGAAGACCGAGCGTTTGCGCATCGAGTCGGACCAGGCCCAGCTCCAGTCGCTCGACCGCAACAGAGCCGAGAGTTTTCTCAATCTCAGCAGCATTGCGAATGCGCCCTCGGTCTTGGAGCAAAAGAAGCTCGTCACCGCCCAGGAGGCGGACCTCGCTAATCGCAGTCAGCGTTACCTGCCGAAGCACCCACGCTACATCGAGTCGCGCACCCGGTTGGACGAACTCCGCGCGGGGCTGAGCCGCGCCATCCTGATGGCGTCCGAGGGTGTTTCGCGCTCGCTCTCCGCAGCCGAGGCCACCGAGAAGAAGATCGAAAAAGCGGTGCGCGAGCAGGAGCAAAAATCGCTCGAACTCAGCCGCACGCTCATCGGCTACGAGGCGCTCCAGCGTGAAGTGGAGTCCGACATGACTCTTTACGAAAGCGTGCTCGCGCGGATGAAGGAGACCGACGTGATGCGCGGGATCAAGTCCGAGGTCGTCCGCGTCGTCCAGCCCTCCACCGCTCCAGGCGGGCCGAGCAAGCCGCGGCGCAAGCTGGTGCTGGGCGCCGGCCTCGCAGGTGGGATCCTTGTGGGGCTGAGTCTGGCGTTCATGCGCATCATCCTCGATCGGACGCTGAAGACCGTGGACCAGGTGGAAGATTTCCTCGACCTCAATGTGCTGGGCTCCGTGCCGCGGCGCAGCTCGCGCGGTGGCGGGAAAGGGCCGCTGCCCATGATCGACGAGCCGCATGGGGCGATCGCGGAGAGTTTCCGCACCTTGCGGACTTTGCTCGCGCTGCGCGGTGAGGTTGGGGCGCGGCGCTCCTTCCTTTTTACCAGCGCGGTGCCGGGAGAAGGGAAGAGCTTCTGCGCGAGTAACTTTGCGGTCTCGATGGCGCAGCAGGGGATGCGGACGCTCCTGCTCGACGCCGATCTGCGCCTGCCCTCGCTCCAGGACATTTTCTTTGACAAAAAATCGCACTCCGGCGTCGCGGACGTTCTCGCCGGGCAGACGCCTTTCGCTTCTGCCTGGCAGGAAAGCGGGACGGCGAACCTGTGTGTGATGACGGCGGGAAACCGGCCGCATCATTCCGCGGAACTGCTCGTCGGACCGCGCTTCGGCCAGCTGTTGCAGGAAGCGCTCAAGACCTTTGACTGCGTGGTGCTGGACACCGCGCCGGTGAATGCCGTGAGCGACACGCTGCTGCTGGTGAAGCTCGTGCAATCCGTCTGCATCGTCGTCCACTCCACCCACACCCCGCGCAATGCGGTGGCGCGGGCGCGGGGGAAAATGACCGATGCGGGTGCGCCGATCGCCGGGGTGGTCCTGAATTTCCTGCCCCAAGCCAGCGGTCGGGACTACCACTACCACTACTCGCATGGCGCCTACGGAGCGGGCGTCTACGGCGCTCCGGAGTCCAGCCGGTAAGGCGCGGGCAATTTCAGGAGACGGCCAGAGCGTCGCGGTAGGCGGCGAGCACGGTGCCAAATGCGGCTTCGCGGGAAAAACGCGCGAGGGCGACTTCGCGATGTTTTGCCGGGGTCGCGGCGTTGCGTTCCGCGAGCCAATGGTCGATCGCGGCGGCGAGGGCGGTCGGATTGCCGGGCGGTGCCCAGTAGACGCGGTCGAGACCCAGCGTGGCGAACTCACGATTTCCGGGAGCATCGGAGAGAATCAGCGGCAGGCCGGTGGCGAGGGCTTCGAGCACGGCGTAAGACATGCCTTCATAAAGGGAGGCGAGGAGGAATCCATCGAGCATCCGGTAGAAGCTGGAAGTGTCCGCGAGATACGGCACGCGCCGGCACCGCGCGGCGAGGCCCCGCTCGGCGATGAAGGCGTCCACTTCGGGTTCGAGTTCGCCTTTGCCGAGGTGGACGAAAAACAGATTCGGTATTCTTGGTCCTAGCTCGGCCAGTGCGGCGTAAGTGGTGAGCGGGTCTTTCTGGGCGGAGAATCGTCCGACAGTCCCGAGCACGATCGCCTCGGGCGGGACGCCGAATTGCGCGCGCGCCGCCTGCCGCTCGGCGGCGTCGGCGGGGCGGTAGCGGGTGCAATCCACGCCGTTGTTCACGGTGCGGACCGAGCGTTCCGGGACGCCGATGCGCTGGCAGGCAAAGGCGGCTTCATCGGGCGACGTTGCGATGGTGGTGCCGGTGCGCCCGAGCAGGCTTTCGATGGCGTGGAAAAATTTCGCCTTGCCGCCGGTCGGCGCGTGCATGCGGTAGTAGGCGTGAGGGGTGTAGAAGATGGGCGGCTGTTTCCCAAAGAAGGCGAGTCCGCGGATGAGGGCGCCGGCCTTGGAGCTGTGGGCGTGAATGACGTCTGGCCGGGTCGCGCGAATGAGGCGGCCCAGGCCGAGCAGCGCGCGCGCATCGGCGGGGCCGGGGGCGTTGCCGACGTCGAGATTGAAGGTATGACCGCCGGCCGCGGCGATGCGGGAGACGAGCGGGGCAAGCTGGTCGCACGCCGCGCGATCCGAGTAGGCGAGGTGGACGGTGTGCCCCTCGGCGAGGAGGAAATCGGCCAGCCCTTCGACATGGCGGAAGACGCCGTCGGAGGCGGGCTGGGAGACGAGGAGGACTTTCATCGGGCGGCGGTCGCACCGGCGGCCGCGGGCGAGGTTTCCAGCACCTGCGCGTAGAGCGCGAGGAGGGCGGAGACGTGGCGATCGAGTGACCACGGATCCTGCCAGTACCAGTCGTAGGTATTGCGGCCGAGGCGTTGGGCGAGGGCGGGGTCTTGCAGGCGAGTGATGGCGGCGCAGAGGCCATCGAGCGAGCCGTGGGGGAAGTGCAGCCCGCGTTCGCCATCGGGCAGGAAATCGGTGGCGGCGCAGCGATCGGAGATGATCGCGGGGACGCCCGCGGCGGCGGCTTCCACCACGACGAGGCCGAGGGTTTCATACCATAGCGGGGGAAAGAGCAGTGCGCGGGCGCGGTGCAGCCAGCTCCGGATTTCGGCCGGGGGCAGCCAGCCGGTGAAGGTGGCGTGCGGGCAAAGGGCGCGGGCTTCGGCGGCGAGTTCCCCATCGCCGATGAAGACAGCGGGAACGCCGAGCCGCTGGACGGCGCGGGCGGCGAGGAGGACGCCTTTTTCCTGCGAAAAACGGCCGATGAAAAGAAACGGTGCGCTGTCCGCGACGGGCGCGGGACCGAGGTCCACGGCATCCACGGGATTGCGGACGACGGTGACGGGGCTGTGCGGGGGCAGCCAGGGGCGCATGAGATTCGCGCTGAACTCGGAGACGCCGACGTAGTGGGCGACGCGCTGAGGGATGCGCAGGATGGGGTTTTGCACGATGGTGCGGGCGCTGCGCCAGAGTTTGTGGCCGAAGTTGCGGCGATCGCAGGCGGTGCTCAGGCACGGCCAGGAGAGTGGGGTGTGGGGGCAGAGTTCGGAGGTGCGATGCAGGAAGAGGCCGCCAGTGGGGCAGGCGATGAAGAAATCGTGCAGGGTGACGAGGAGCTTGAAGCCGCGCTGGATGGCGAGGTGCAGGACGGAGGCGGAGAGCGCTTTCGTCCAGGTGTGCATGTGGACGATGGTGGTGGCGGGGTCGTGCGTGGCGAGTTCGCGGTCGAGCGCCTGGCGGGCGCGCTGGTTCCAGATGCCGCCGGTGAAGGCGCGGAGGCGATTTGGGTCGCGCACGATTTCCTCACCGCCGAGGCAGACCAGGCGCAGGCCAGGAGTGGCGGTCAGCGCGGGGTCGATGGGCTCGACGGAGGTGAAATAGGTGGTGGGGATGCCCCGCGCGGCGAGGCCGCGGGCCGAGCTGAGGGCGACTGCGGTGGAGCCGCCGTTGACGTGCGCGTAGTCGTTGAGAACGAGCGCCTGCAGGCTCACTTCGCGCGGCCTCCGCCAGCGAGGATTTGATTGCTGGAGAGCCAGCCGACGTTGCGAATGCGAGCGATGTAACGGGGGGTGTTGCGAAGGCGAAAGCGGAACTTGGCCACCCAGCGCTGGACGGCGCTTCCGGCGATGGGGAAGAGCCGGCAGGCGATCTCATCCTGCTCGCGGGTCGTGAGGCTCACTTCGCCGGAGATCTGGCCGCGGCGAATGCGGAAGCGGCCCATCTCCGCCCGGCAGTAGCGGAAGCGGTGGCCGCCGGCGAGGGCGCGCGCCCAGAAGTCGAGATCGGCGCAGATCCGATATTTCGTGTCGAAGCCGCCGAGTTCCCGCACCAGCTCGCGGTGAAAGAGCATGCCCTGCTGGCTGAGCGGGCTGATCCCGGCGCGGAGGAGGGCGGGAATGCTGCCGAGGTTTCGTTCGAGGCTGAGGAAGCTGATCGTGCCGCCTTTTTCGTCGATGATCCGCACTTCGCCGTAGACGACGGGTTCGGGATCGGGCGCGGCGAAATGCTGCGCGGCGATGCGGCCGAAATCCGGCCCGAGTTCGTCGTCGTCATTGATGTAGGTGAACCAATCCCAGCCATCGGAAATCTTCTGGATGGCGACATTGATCGCGCCGTAGAGACCGGCCTCTTTCCCCGCATCCGGGAGGACGATGGCGTGCGAGAAGCGCTGCTGGAGGGCGGCGACGACGGGCGCGGGGCAGACGAGGACGTGCTGAAAAGGAACGGGCAGGGCGAGGATGCCTTCAATGGTGCGGTCGAGGTATTCGGAAATGCCGAGTGTGGGGGTGACGACGAGTAACCGGCTGCGGGAGTGGGAGGCTGGCGCGGGAGACATCGGGGTGACGGGGGGGGCGGGAATGGTGTCTTTCATGCGCTGTTGAGGTGAGTGACGAGTCCGGAGTTGACGGTTTCGCCGGCAAGATCTTCGGCGACTCGCAACGCCCATGCGAAGACGGTAAGTGCTGGATTTCCGCGTCCGATTCGAGGGAAAACGCTCGCATCCACGACGCGGAGGTTTTTCAGCCCCAGGACGCGACCGTAGGAATCGACCACCGAACCCTGCGGATTTGCCGTGGCCACGAGAGTGCCGCTGGCGTGGGAGGTGGAGTAGCGGGCGATGCGCTTGCGCAGCGGGAAGTAGCCCGCGCGCAGCAGGGTGCGGGAAAAGTTCTCCCGCAATCTTTGGTGTTCTTGGATGGCCGGGCGCACGAGTTCGTGGTCGTAAGCCAGTGCGATGCCACCGTCGGGAAGTTCGGTGACGCGATTATCGCGGTGGGAGCCATCCTCGGTCATGAGCAGGAAGGCGTAAGCGTGGCGGCCCAGGGCGTCGATGGCGAAACGCGGCAGCCATGCGGGGAGGCGTGCGCCGATCAGCTCGCCATCGATCCAGGCGGAACTCTGGACGATGCTATGGGGAAATTCCGGGTGGAGGAGACTGATGGTCTTGCGCAAGCGGTCCGAGTAGGCGCGGGGCGAAATCGCAAGGATGAGCGAGCCGATGTGGTACTTGAAATAGCGCCCGATGAGCTCGGGTGCGGGGAGCGCCGCGGCCAGCTCGTGGCGCTGCACGTAGCGGGCGAGGAGCCGGCAGGAGTGCATGGCGCCGGCGCCGAGGAGGATGGAGCTGGCGCGGAAGATCCGGCCATCGGCACAGCGGACGCCGCCGAGGCGGATGCTGTCGCCCGCTTCCGGGAGCAGATCTTTCACCGTGGTCTCGGTGAGAATGGTGACGTTCGGCAGGTGACGGATCGGGGCGAGGAGGCGGTTTTCGGCGTCCGCCTTGTGATCCGAGATCAGGGTGAAGCCGTCGAAGCGCCGCACTTCGTCGTCATTCCCGATCTCGGGGAGCAGGCCGAGGGGTTGCGGCTCCTCTTGCCAGGCGGGATCGGTGCGGTGGAGGCGGTCGAGCAGGGTGCGCAGATCGCGCTCCACGGGAAAGTGGCGGACGCCGAGGAGGCGTTCCGCCTCCCCGTAGGAATGCTGAAACTCCGCCGCGGTGCACGGCCACGGCGGGCACTGGTGGCTTTCGTCGGCGAGGAATTCTTCCGCGGTGAAGCGCAGCAGGGAGGCGCCATACCACTTGGTCTTGCCGCCGAGGTTTTCGAATTCGTCGTTCCGAGCCGCCGTGGCGCTGAAGTGAAACGGTTCCGTCGAATGAAAGTCCCGGCGGCGGAGCACGGGATCGACAGCGGTCGTAGGGCCGTCGCGCGGGAGTTCCTTGCCGCGTTCGAGGAGGAGGACGCGGCGGCCCGTCTGGGCGAGCCGGTGGGCGGCGGCGCAGCCTCCGGCGCCGGAGCCGAGGATCAGGTAATCGTAGAAATCCGGGTCGGTGGTGCCGGGATTTTTATTCGTCACTTTTTCCTCCCAGTTGGTTTCCCCCCGATAGCGGCGCGTCGAGGGCGGGCTCGCGGATGAGCGTCGGCGCGGGCTGGGGGGAACCAGGCGGGGGTGGGGGAGCGGCGATGAAAAAGCGACGGCGAAGGGCGCTGACGACGCGCCGCCACGGGGTGAGGGGCGGGGTGGGCCGAGTGCGCAGGGTGAGGGGCGGGCGGGGATCGGCGGCGAGGTCGAGCCGGGCGAGCGCGGGATCGAGTAGCGGCCGGTAGAAGCCCGCGAAGTGGACGATGGCGGGCAGCTCGCGGCGCTGGAGCGGAGCGCGTTCGGCGATGAGGCACTGGCGCGGCTCGATCCAGGCACAGCCGGCGCGGACGGCGAGCGCGGCGTAAATGGTCTGCTCGGCCCAGAAGCGGAATCCGTCGAAGAGGCCGTGCTCTTCATCGATGCCGAGCAGCCACTCCACGTAGTCGAGATCGAGCACCGCGGGGTCGAAGCTGATCATCCCCGCGCAGACGCGGCTGGCCAGGGTGATGCCGGAGCGCTGGAGGATGGGCCACTGCGCCATCCGGACGGCGTAGGATTCCTGAAGATCGCGCATGGCGACGAAGCGGGGCCCGTTGCCCAGAAAGTAATCCGGGCAGAGGAGCGGCCGGGTGAAGAGGATGTCGGTATCGCAATAGATGACGCGGCTGCCGGCGAGGAGCGGGATGTCGAAGAGCTTCAGGCCGAAGAGGTGCTCGTGGCGAAAGCGGGTGCAGCGCGGGTATCTCGCGAGCCGCTCGGCGATGGCGTCGCCGGCCGCGGCGCGGTCGATGAACTGGCAGGGGCCGAGGACTTCCTCGAGCTGCGCGCGGGCGGCGGCGTGGAGCGTGCCATCGTCGTGAATGGCAAAGGTGAGCGGGTGGCGGGTGAAGGTCTTGATACTGCCCAGGCACTTGCGGGCGATGTCGAGCTGGCGCACGCCCATCATCGTGCGAATGACCGCTGGTGGCCCGGGATCACTCATGGGCGGTCAAGTTCAAGTCTGAGGCTGGTGAACCGGCGCTGCGGTCGGCGCCGTTGGTTCGCGGTGCGACGAGGCGGGTGAGGCAGCTTTGCAACGCGGGGAGGACTCTGGCGGGGGCGGAAACCTGGAGGCCACGCGGCCTGGCCTGGCGGCCGAGGGTTTCTCGCAGGGAGCGATTGGAAATGAGTTCATCGAGCGCGGCGGCGAGGGCGGGGATGTCGTTCGGCGGGAGGAGCCGCCCGCAGGTAGCGTCCACGATCTCGCTGCCGCCGCCGTGGTCGGCGGTGATGATGGGCAGGCTGGCGTAAAGGGCTTCGATGAAGGCGATGCCGAAGGGCTCGGGGGTGGCGTTGGGCTGGCAGAAGAGATCGGCGGCGCTCAGGAGGTCGTCCACGTCTTCGCGCTGGCCGAGGAAGCGGACGCGGTCGCCGAGGCTGTGATCGCGAGCAGAGGCCTGGAGGGTGGCGAGGAATTCGATCTGCTCGGCGGTGAAGGCGCCGCCGATGATCCAGCAGGCCCAAGGGGTGGAGGTGCGGAGCTGCGCCAGCGCGGCGATCAGTTCGGCGTGTCCTTTCCAGGCTTCGGGCCGGCCGGCCAGGGCGATGACGACGGCGTCCTCGGGGGTGGAAAGTTCCGCCCGCAAGGCCGCGCGCCGCTCCGGAGTCTGGTCGGCCGTGGCGGGGAGGGAGACCGGGCAGGGCAGGACGAGGTGGGGCGGCGGCTGGGCGAAAAGCAGGGGCAGGCTGGCTGCAGTGTAGGCGCTATTGGCGATGACCAGGTCCACGGGAGCCCGGCCGGCGAGGATTTCGATCAGGTTCTTGTGCCGGATCTTGGTGTCGTTGTGCATCCACAGCACGGTGGGGCGCCCGCGGAGGGCGGCGCCGGGGGCGAAGAGGGCGAGCGGCCAGGAGCCGTGGAAGATGACGACGTCGATGCGTTCGCGCCGGATGAGGCGATCGAGATTCCAGGCGACGCGGAGCCACTGCCAGGGGCGGCTGGTGCGGAGGGGGCCGAGGATTTCGATCTGGACGCCGGTTTCCCGTAGTTCGGTGGCGAGCCGGGCGGAGTAGCAGAGGGCGAAGATGGGCACCATGCCCGGGGCGTGGGCGCGCTCGGCGGCGAGGCAGGTCGTCATCCGTTGGATACCGCCGTAGAGGCTCCCGTTTTGCACATGGAGGACGCGTAGCTTCGTGGGGTCGACGCCGGGATTCTTCCGTCCGAGCCAGGCGGCGCGTTGCGGGCGATCCAGGCTGGTGACGACGCCGATCCCGCAGATGAGGCCGCGGAGGGAGTCGAGGCTGAGGATGGCATTTGCGCGCGCGTCGGCGCTGACGATGCCCTGGATGCCATGCCGGATGACCCAGTAGGTCCGCCGGAGTAGGAGCGAGGCGACTTTGCCTGCCCATGTGAGCCGGGAGCCGTGGCCGCGGAAGCCGAGCAGCAGGGGATCGGCGAGGGCGAAGCTGTAGTGGAGGGAACGCAGGTAGGCCCAATTGAGGCGGCGGCTGGCGATGCAGTGGAGCAGGCGGCAGGCGGGCTCGTACCACAGCTCGTAACCGGCGCGGGCGATGCGCAGGACGATCTCGGTATCGTCGCCAGACATGGTGCTGCGGCCGGCCCGGCCGATGCAGCCCTGCCATTCGAGCCAGCCGGCGTCTTCGAGGGCGGCGCGACGGCAGACGAGGCCGGCGCCCCGGAGGCGCCAGCGCATTTCACCGGCGAGGCGGACTGGCGCGGGGCCGAGGTCGGTGGAGGCAAAGGCGTAGTCGCGCCGGGCGACGACTTCGGGCGGCGGGGTCTCCCAGTCGATCACGACTTTGCCCGCGAAGGCTCCGCAGCCCGGCGAAGCGGCGATCCGCCGGAGGGCGGCGGTGATCCAGCCGGGGTCGAGCAAATTGTCGTCATCCACGAAGGCGATCCAGGGGGCGCGGCTTTCGCGGACGCCGCGGACGCGGGCGTGCATCTGGCCCTGGCGCGTTTCGACGATCCGCCGCAGGTGCGGGATTTGCGGCTGAAACTGTTCGACGATCTGGGGCGTTTCGTCGGTGCAGTTGTTGTCGATGACGAGGACTTCGGAGCCAGCGCCGGCGGGCTCTTGCGCGGCGAGGTGCCGGAGGGCGCCGGCGAGGCGGGCTGCGTTATTGTAGGTGCAGACGACCACGGAGAGCGCAAACTCTGGCTGCGGCGCGGCGCTCATGCGGTGGAGGCAGGAAGGCCAGCGGGGGGCTGGGCGGGGAGGCCAGCGCGCTGCTGGCTGCGTTCACGCCAGAAGAGGGCGATGAGGATGACGATGAGGGCGATGTTCACGCGGACGGGTCCGGAAAATGGGCTCATCCACAAATCCCAGAAGCCGCTCACGAGGATGAAGACGCGTGAGGGGAGTGTCCAGTGCCACGCGGCATCGGTGAGGGCGAACCAGAGTGCCCAGATGATGAAGCCGCCGTAGACAAAGAAGAAGGTCGCGCCGAAGAGGCCGGCTTCGGCGAGGGTGACGAAGAGTTGGGAATGGATGGCGATGCCCTCGAAGTCGTCGTCTTTGAAGTGCATGGCGCCACCTGCGGCGTGGGCTTTGTCGGCGCGGATGAGGAGGAAATTGTCCATGACCTGGGATTTCCCGAACCAGGAGCCCTGGCCGATGATCGGCGATTCGACGAAGCCTTCCCACGCCGCCGCGAGCATCGCGAGGCGCTCGACGTTTGAGCGGTCGGCCCTGCCGCCGGTATCGGCGAACATCTTCTGAAAAATCACCGGCGAGCTGACGATGAAAACGAGCGCTGCGAGAACCATGAGTAACTTGCGCGCCAGCCGGGGCACGATGCGGAGCAAGAGCAAGCCGCCGATGGCGACGCATATCGCGGCGAGACTGCGGAAATCCATGACGGAATGCAACCCTCCGAGTGCAAAACAAGCGAGAGGAGCCCCCCAAAAGCCCAAGACTCTGGGAGCGAGCAGGAAAACCAAGGTGGTGGCGGGGTAGCCGAATCCGAACTTCCAATAGTCGCCAAACGTGGGCGGAGCGATGAGCAACTGGGCAAAGGAGAGGCCTGCGCCGATCTGGAGGAAAAGGAACGCGCGACTGGCACCGCCGAAGATCAGGGCGAGGCCGCCGATATCGATGAGCACGAAGATCATGCGCAGCCACCCGCGGATCATGTCCACCGGGATACTTTCGCGCCAGAGATCGGTGACGATGTAGCTACCGAAGGCAACGAGCTGGCAGAAAATGAAGAGGGCCAGGAGCCGGGGAGAGGGGAGCGGGGCGGGAGAGCGGCGGGTCAGCGCGAGCCACAGCAGGGCGTGGCCGACCACGACGAGGAGGATGAGTTCGCCGATGGGCATCGCGCCGACGAGCGAGATGGTCGTCGTCCGGATGAGGCCGATGGAAAAGGCCGCGAGGCAGTAAAAAAAGGCGAGGGTTTTCCCCGATGTGGGGGGGGCCTCCAGGTGGTCGGGGATGGCTGATTCCCCGGCGGGCTTTGGCGTATCGGGCCACGCCGTGGAGGTTTGATTCACGTCAGCGAGGAGGCGGAGGATGGTTGTTCGCGCAATCCGGGTGGGGCGGCGTCGCTGAGGAGCTCTTCGTAGAGGGCGCGGTATGCTTGCGCCTGCCGGGCCACGCTGTAGCAGGCCACGGCGCGGGCGCGGGCGGCGGTGCGCATTCCGGCGCGCAGCGCGTCGTCGTTCAGGATCGTCTGGATGCACTGGGTGAGGCTGGCGACATCGCCCGTGGGGGCGAGCAATCCGGAAACGCCTTGCTCGACGGCGTCGACGATGCCGCCGGTGGCGAAACCGGCGACGGGAGTTCCGGCGGCGAGGGACTCGAGCACGGTATTGGGAAAGTTATCCTGCAACGAGGGCACGACGAAGACATCGGCGGCGTTGAAGGTTTCGCAGATCGCGGCGCTGTCGTCCAAGCGTCCGAGGTGGTGGTGGCGGGGGCCGGACAGGGTGTTCGTCTCGCCTTCGCCGATGGTCAGGACGCGGATATCTGGCTGGTCGAGGAGTGGGGCGAGAGCCTGCAAAAGGAGGCTCCAGCCTTTGCGGACAACGCTGAGGCGATCAGCCGCGAAAAGGACGACGCGATCTTCGGGCGTGAAGCCGAGGCGCCGGCGCACGGCCTCCCGATCCACGGGCTGGAAGACTTGGAGGTCGATGCCATTGGGGATGACGCGGGTGGCGAAGCGTTCGAAGAGCGGGCTGCGCCGCACTTCGCTGGCGAGCCATTCGCTGGGGGTGACGACGATGAGCCGGGAGGCGGAAATTTTCCCGAGTGCCCGTGCTTTCCTCCGGATGACGCGGGAGGTGACGTCCTCTGGGTCGCTGGAGGCGAGGACCGGGCAGGCGCCGCAGTGGCCGGTGAAGCGCCCGCAGCCTTCGTCGTAGTGGCAGCCGCCGGTGAAGGCGTTCATGTCGTGAAAGGTCCAGACGAGCGGGGCGATCTGGGCGAGCCGAGGGAGGGAGCGGAAGTCGAGGAAATCAGCAAACCAGTGCAGGTGATGCACGTCGGCCGGCGGGAGCTGGCAGAGGGGGAGGCCGCGGAGCGTCGTCCAGTCGAGAGTGAAGAGGGTGCTGTCGTCAAGGCGGATGCGGCGCTGGCAGCGGCGGGCGACCCGAAAGAGGAAATGGTTCACGGCATCCGGAGCGCCGGGGATGATGCGGTAGGGGTGTACGTGGGGCCCGTGGCCGGCCGCCTGGGCGACGAACAATTCGGAGGTGACCCCTTGCGCCGGCAGCGCCTCGTGGAGACGATGGGCCGCGAGGGCGGCGCCGCCCATCACGTCGGTGGTGCTGAGCTGGACGACTCGCATCAGAGGCGGGCGCGCAGCCAGTGAAGGGCCCGTTTCCACTTGGGCAGTCGCTCGAGATACTCAGATGCCGAACGCTCCGGCCACATGGACCAGACGCGCCCGTCGGGCCGCTCCAGCGTGCGAACGGGCCGGGCGGGGATGCCATAGGCGACGCAATTCGACGGGAGCGATTTCGTGACCAGGGAGCGGGCACCGATGATGACGTCGTCGCCGATGTCCACACCGGCGCAGATGGTCACGCCGGTGCCGCACCAGACGCGTTTGCCAATGGAGATGGGCAGGCTGGTGGGCTCGAGGGTGACGGGGTCGTGGGTGCCGCTGTTGATGTTGAGCAGGTCGCTGGCCAGGAAGTCGTCGCCGATCGTCACTGGGGCCCAACTCACGATCCGCGAACCGGCGCCGATGGAGACGTAGCTGCCGAGGTGGAGATTTTCGCAGCCGAGGAAACTGGTGCCGGGGGCGACGGCCACGGGACCGGAGAGGTGGACACCCATGCCCCGGAGGAGTGCTCTCTGATACCAACCGCCGGTGCCCTGGACATTGAGCGAACTCGTCCAGGAGAGCATGCGCTCCAGGACCGCGTGGAGGATCGTGCGAGGCAGGATCATGGGGCGGCGCTCGGGCTGGGTGGAGCGAGAGCGCCGGTTTTCGACGCGCCGGTGTGCCGGAAGACGAGCTTTTCGCCGCGCAGCGAGGTCTGGAAACGCCCGGCGGCGGACATGGTTTCGCGGACAATCCTTTCCGCGGCGGGCCCATGGGTCTCGATCACGAGCGCCCGGACGGCGGAGATCCAGCGTTCGGAGCCGTGGGAAAAAATCTCGGTCTCGGCGCCCTCGATGTCGAGCTTGAGGAGGTCGATCTCCGTCGCACCGCCGGTCGCGAGCAAGTCCGCGATGGTGACGGCGTGAAAGCTGCCCGGTGTGGGGGTGGGACCGGTCGCGCGGACCTGGAAGCCGCCGTGAATCTCGGTGTCTGGGTTGGCGATTTCGAGGTACGTGTTGGAGCTCCAGATGGCGCTCGGGACGAGTTGCACGTTCGGGTATTCGCGGCAATTCAGCCGGAGCAGGATCGCGTTGTCGGAATGAGGTTCCACGGCGAGGATGCGGGCCTGCGGGTATCTGTTCGCCAGAAGCACGGAGGCGAGGCCGATGTTCGCGCCGCCGTCGATGATGAAGCGCGGCTCCCGATCCAGCGGCACGTCGCAATCGCGCTCCTCGAGGACGTGGCGCAGCGCTGTCCAATCGCTGGTGAATGGGCGCAGATAGATCGGGTGCGCGATGCCGGGGAGGCGGAGGCTGACGATCGGCAGGTCGAGAAAGCGCTGGGCCAGATAGCGGAGTGTCTGCACGGTGCCGCACAGCTTCCAGAGAGCCCAGATCTGGGCCGGCCGGCGGCGTCGAAACGGTTCGACGAGGTAGGTGTAAGGCGGGTGATGGCTCACGATGGTTAGATGGCTTCCGGCGGCTGGGTGGGCTCGTCGGAATCCCGGTGGGCTGCGGGCAGTTTAGAGGCTGGATTTCTGGCGGAGCCCGGTCTGGGGGCTCCGTGGAGCACGACGATCGTTTCGAGGACGTTCCCAAATAAAATGAAGGGGATGAATCCGGCGATGAGGCCGAGCGGAATCCCGTTAACTCCAAATCGTGGAAGGAGAAGCGTAATCGCGGTGAGTGCCGTCACCGTGGAAAGAAATGCGTAAAGAGTGGCGCGGCGGACGCGGGAGATCCCGGAGAGAAAGTAGCCAAAAGGCTGCTGAAGGACGGTGATCGCGTTCCAGGCGACGAGCAGCCAGACGAGGCTCGATTTCGGCAAGGCAGCTTCTCCCTGGGTCCACCAGTGAATGAGTTGCGGTACGAAAGGACCGACGGCGAACATGGGCAAAATGGTGAGGACGGAGACGAGGCCTACGGAGCGCCAGAGCGTTCGCCGGATCCAGACCCAGTCGTTGCGGGCTTTGGCATCGGCATAGGCAGGCCACATCGGGAGTAGCAGGGCGTTTGCCACGACCATGAAGAGATTCAAAACTCGTTGGGTGAGATTGAAGGGCGTGACCTCGGCGGCGCCGACGGACGCGGAGAGGATGATCGGCGGGGCGGTGAAGAGCACGATCGTGGAGATCTGCTGGAGGAAGAAAAAGATGCCGAGATGGGCAAGCTCCCGGAGGAGGGAGGCGTCGAATTGCCGGATGGAAAGGCGCATCCAGCCCAGCCGGCGCATCAGGTAGAGGAAGAAGCAGAGATTCACCAGGGCGGCGCTGGCGAAGGTGAAGACCGAGAAGACGGTGAGGCCGAGACGCATCGAGGCCCCGATCGCGACCGTGGCCAGCAGCACGACTTGCGAAACGGTCTGCGCAATATTGTGAGCCCAGCCGAGTTGCGCGCCGTAGGCGAGGCGCTGGCCGAGGCCGAGCGGGACATTCAGGCACCAGACGATGGCTACGGCGAAGACGGCGGGGCCGGTCTCCGCGGCCACCGCGGGATCGTCGATGCGGAGCAGCTTGGGAAGATCGACGAAATGAGAGGCGACGAAGGCCGCGCCGAGCAGGAGGAACATGACGCCGACGAGGAAGGCGAGCCCGGTGACGAAGATGCGGCGCGCCCCGCCGACGTCGTTTTTTCCCAGGGCTTCGGCGATTTTATTTTGCACCCCGAGGCCAATGCCGAAATCCGTGAATGCCAGGACGAACCCGAGGCTGAAGAGGGTGACCCAGAGGCCGAAGGCTTCATTGCCGAGATGGTGCAGGGCGATGGGCACCTGCAGGAGCTGGCAGCCGATGCCCAGACCTCGGGAGGCGAGCGAGGTGGCGAAGAAAGCGAGGATTGATCGCTCGCGTTTTTGGACGTGTTCGACGTCGATTCCAGCCTTGCTCATGCAAGGGTGCAACTCTGTAGAGCGCCGGCGTCCGCGTTTTCCAGCAGATGCTTCCGCATCAATGCAATGACGGCCTCGGCGGCTACGTCCCAGTTCAACCGCTCATCGAAAAGCCGGCGGCCATTGCGGGCGGCAGCGGCGTAAATGGCGGGATCGCGCCATAGAGCGTAGAGTTTCCCGGCATAGGCCGCGGCGGGTGCGTCGAGCGGAAGGAGCCAGCCGTTGACGCCATCTTCGACGATCGCGGGGACGCCGCCGACGGCGGTCGCGACGCAGGGCAGGCCGAAGGCGCTCGCTTCACAGAAGACGAGCCCGTAGGCTTCGGCCCGGCTGGGCATGAGGAAAAAGTGCGATTCACGGAGGTGGCGCTCGATGAGCCGGCGACCTGCTTCAGTCCCTTTGCTGACGAAGCCGAGAACCTCGACGTTCGGCGGCAGGGCGGTGTCCGACGGAGCTTTGCATCCGATGATGGTGAGCTGCGCTTTGACGCCGAGTTTTTCCAGCTCCAGTAGCGTGCGCACGGCGAGATCGGCGCCTTTGCGCTTCCAGTCCACACCGATCAGGAGCAGCCGGCACGTTTCGCGCCCGCGGCAGGCGATGGCGTCGTGGATTTCCGCGGTGGTCGGGCAGGTTTTGAGATTGGCGCCGAAGCGGACGACGTGCAGCCGAGCCGGATCGGCCTGGTAGGCACGGGCGGCCGATTTCGCGGCCCAATCGGAGGAATAGATCGCGAGCGCCGAACGCTCCACGGCCGCGGCGTCCGCAGCATGCCCCTCGCGAATGCTGCTGGAGTGGAGCCGGGAGAATGATTCGTAAAAATCCAACATCCCGGCAAACGATGCATCGACCCAGAAAGCAATGGGCACCTTGGTCTTCAGGTAGGCGATCGGGGCGGTAGCGGGGCAAAAGAGAAAGTCGAAATGCTGCTCCGCGAGGCGGGCTTCGATCTGTCGGGCATAAGCGCGGAGCAACGCTGGCTCCCGGTCGCGGAGGTAGCGGTGGCCGGTGAGGAGTTTGGCCGCGCTGAACTTCAGCAGCCGCACGGCTTCCCGGGAATCGCTCTGCAGCGCGATGCGGGTCAGTTCGACGCCTTGCTTTTGCAGTGCCTGCCAGACGAAATAGGGCAGCCCGGACCAGGCTCCGATCTCACGAGGATTGCAGTATTCATCCGCTACGAAAGCGATGCGCAGGGGAGGGGCGGCCTCTGTCGCCAGCTCAGCGTCAGGATTTCCCGAGCGCGAGTCGAGGCGAGGAGCATCCATGATTGTCGGAACTGATGCAGAGGCTTTCGGCCCGTCGTAGTCACCTGCCGCCCCATGCCCACGAAATCCCATCCGGGAAAGAAAACTTCTGGAGAAGGCGTCCCAATTCAGCCGCTGCTCGAATTCGCCAAAAGAATCCTGGGCCAACGCGAGGTAGCGGTCACGCGGCTCGAAGGCTTCCAAAATCGTTTCGCCGTAGTGCTCGGCTTCCGCTTCCAGGGGCAAGGCAAAACCGTTGATGCCATTGCGGATGACGCTCGGGATGCCGCCGGTGGCGGTGGCAATCGCGGGCACCCCGAAGGCGTTCGCTTCGCAGAAGACCATGCCGTAGGCCTCGGCTCGCGAAGGGACGAAAAGGAAGTGTGCCTGCTGGTAGAGCTGGGTGAGCTGGCTTACGGCCTGGGGAACGCGGGCGGAGAGCACCCCGTGTGGGTGGAGAAAATCCAGATGCCGATACCGGTTGGGAATGCGGCTACCTACGATGTCCACCCGCACGTCGAGCCCGCGAGCCCGCAGCCACTGTGCGGCGCGCACCACGAGGTCGCCACCTTTGCGCTCCCACTCGCGGCCGACGAAGAGGAGGCGCAGCTCGGCGCAGCGGGGGCGCTGCTCGATCCACGAGGCGACTTCCGCGCGCTGGTTGTCGCGGCCGAAATTCGCCCCGAAGGGGATGACGGCGACCTTGGCCGCGCTGGCGCCATAATGGCGGATCGCGTGATCCGCCGCCCATTGGCTGGGATAGACGGAGAGTGCGGCCCGCGCGATCACGCTGGCTTCGAGGCTTTCCGAGAGATTGATCTGGCGCTTGGTCAGGCGGGTGAATGTCTCGTAATAGTCGAGCATCGCGCTGAATGGAGCATCGGCGCAGAAGCTGATGGGCAAATCGGTCTCCAAGTAGCTGAGAGGTAAAGTGCTCGGGCTGAAAATGAAGTCGGCCGAGCTCTTCCTCAGCCCGATGTGCAACTGCTCCGCAAAGCTGCGGAGAAGCGCTTCTTCGCGATCCAGCAAAAAGCGGCGGTGCCGGAGCATTCCGATGAGTTTGTAAAATCTCCGCTGCCAAACACTGGTTTCGATGAGCGGGAACAGTTCTTCGACCCCCATGCCCGCCTTTTTGAAGTTGAGCAAGATGGAATGAGGGCGGCCCGATTGAACGGCGGGCGAGGCCGCGTTCAGATGGTAAGCGTAGGCAGCCGTCATGGGGTCTTGGGCGGACGCGGTGGAATGTCGATTTCGCCGGGCGACGAAGCCAATCCAAGCGGTCCGCCGCGAGGTGCAACTTGGGCCTGGATGGAAGTTTTAACTCCCATCATCTGGAGAAATCTGGGAGCAATGAGATTGAAAAAGTGGAGCAGGTGCCAAGGCGGAATAAAAGGCTGCATTTCGCAGAAAACTGCGCGAGGCACCAAGTGGCGGATGATTGTGTTTGCTCCATTTTTCGACGCCTTTGATCCGGCAAGGCCGAGAGCAGCAAAAACGGGGCCGGGCGAAGGATCAGATCACCCGAGTCATAAATTGATGGCGGTAATAGTAGAGGAAGAAATTTCGCGGCTTTTTGCTTACGCAACTTTCTGCCGATCGTCGCTTTCCGTCCTGCGACTTAGGAGTTATTCCGATTCCCAATCCGGGGCGCCGCGCAGAAATGCGCGCCTCGAACCGCGGGGGGCGGCTGCATCAACAGGCGTTTTCTCGCCGCAGGAAGGTCATGACCATGATTTGGAAATCGAGGAGCAAGTTCCAGTTCTCCAGATAGAACAGGTCGCACTTGATCCGTTCCCCGAGGTCGGTGTCGCCCCGGAAGCCTTTGACCTGCGCCCAGCCGGTGATGCCGGGCTTCACGTTGTGCCGGGCGTTGTAGTGCGGGATCTCGTCCTTGAAGTTGTGGATTAGCTCGGGCCGCTCGGGGCGCGGCCCGACCAGGCTCATCTCGCCTTTGAGGACGTTCCAGAATTGTGGCACCTCATCGATGTTCCACTTGCGCATGAAGGTGCCGATGCGCAGGCGGCGTGGATCTTCCTTGGTGCTCCAGCCCACGCGGCCATCGGCCTCGGCGTCCAGGCGCATGCTGCGGATCTTGAAGATGTAAAACTCGAGTCCGTTGCGGCCGAGGCGGCGCTGCCGATAGAGGATCGGGCCGCGGGACTCGACCACGACCAGCAGGCCGAAGATCGCGATGAGGGGCAGGGCAAAGGTGAGGCCGACGATCGAGCCGACGATGTCCACCACGCGCTTGAGCACGATATTCGCCGTGCGATCGAGCGGAAGCCGGGAGACGCCGAGGATGGGAATGCCGCTCACCGTTTCCAGATGCAGGCCGGAGACGAGGATCTGGAAGTAGGACGGCACGACCTTGAACTGCACCATCATCTTCTCGCAGAGGTTGGCCAGCCCGAGGACTTTGTTCTGCGGCGCATTCATGTCGGCGAGCATGACCATGTCGATGCGTCGGCTTTCCAGCAGGTCGGCGATGTTTTCCTCGCTCCCGAGGCGGAGCCGCGGGTCGCGGGGCTCAAGCGCGAAGTCGCGGCCGGCCGGGGTGACGCAGCCGACGAGTTCGTAAGCCAGCGAGTGATCGCTGGCAAACGCCTGGGCGAGCCGCTCGGCCTCTTGATTCCAACCGACGAAAATGACCCGCTGGCGGAGGGAGGCGAGGATGCTGGAGCGGTGAATGAAGCGGTCCAGCGCCCAGCGGGAAATCAGGAGCAGCGCGCAAATGCTGAGGCCGGCGATCGCGGTGTAAAAGCGCGAGACAGGCGGCTGGAACTTGAGAATCAGCGAGATGCTGAGAAAGCCGAGCACCCACAGGAGGGAGGATTCCAGGATGAGCCGGGCGACCCGCCGGTAGCGCAGCACGACGCTGCGGCTATAAAACTGCCGGTAACCGAGCGTGATCAGCATGGTCACCACCCCGATCCCGATGTAACCGGCGTAGTCGCGGAGGGTGACGCGGGAGACGATGCCGTAGGTGCCGAGGGCAGTGTCGAATCGCAGCCAAAAGCTCACGACCATCGCCAGCGCCACCACGACGGCGTCGCAGAAGAGGCTGAAAATGACGACGCGCTCGGCGAGCGAACGGTCGCGGACGGCAGGAGAGGCGTCGGCCACGAACGGGTCGGCCATCATGGGTGTGAGTGCGGAGGCACCGCCTTTCAGCGGAGTCCCCAGGTTGTGGTCAGAAGAGTGAGCCATTAGTAATCCCTGTTTCTGATAATTTTCAGATATTGCCTGATTTTCAGTTAAGTCGTCAACCATTGTTCTCCGAGTGGGACGCCAGTGAGCGAAAATCGTTCCCAACCGCGGAGGAAAACCGGGCCAGCGAGTGTGCCGGGGAATCTTCTGTTAAGGCCTAAATGCCTTGTCCTGAGCGTTTCCCGCCGAGGTGAGGTAGGCGAGAAGGTCGAGCAATTCGGTTTCGTTCAGGCTATTGATCAGCCCGGGCGGCATCATCGAGACGTTAAATGGCTGTCGCGTTTTGACTTCCGTGGACTCCACAGCGGTGAGCGCGTCCGGGGCGAGGGCGCTGGTCATGACGAAGAGTTTGCCGTTTTCCTCCACCACCACGCGGCCGATGACGAGCGAACCGTCCTTTTTCTCGATCTGCTCGGTGCCGTACTGGTCGCTGATGATTTTGGAAGGCTCGACGATGTTTTCCGCGAGGTCGCGCAGGCTGTAGCGAGCGCCCGAGCCGGTGAGGTCTGGGCCAACATTGCCGCCTTCGCCACCGAAATGATGGCAGCGCACGCAAAGTGTCGAGGCATACATCGCTTTGCCCTGCTCGAAGTTCCGGCCACGCAGGCCCGCGCTGGCGAGGGCCACGATTTCATCGACGGTGTAGGCCTTTCCCGGGCCTTTCGGGATGACGAGGTTCGCCGCTGGTGCGGGCGGGGTCTGTCGGGCGAGTGCCTCCAGCGCGGGGCGCGCGGCGAGGTCGGGGACGGTATTGGCCAGCGCCTCGGTGCGGATGTTTTCGAGGAATTTGCGGAAGCTGTTGCCGCCTTTCCACGCCGCGGTGTGCGGGAACCAGCCGAAGTAAGCTTTGTGCAATTCCGGCGTCCAACCGACGCGGGCTGCGCGCAGCGCATAGGCGTAGGCGATGGCCTGGCGGTTCGGGCGGCTGGTGTGAAGGCCATCGACGGCCCGCGCGTAGCCGCTGTTCCGGGCGAGCAAGCCATCGCTGGCGATGGTCACGTCGGCGTCGCGCGCGGTGTCGAGCAACGGGACGGTGCGGGCGACCACGCTTCGCGAATCGCAGAAGACGAGGAGCTGCACGAGTTCGCGGTTGGCGAGCGGCTCGATGCTGGGAAAGAGCGGTTCGAGGCGGGCGGCGAGCTGGGCGCGGATTGCGGGCGCGGGTTTGCCGTAGCGGGTGAGGGCGAGTTCGTAGACGCGGAGGAAGCCGAGCCGCAGCGTGGGGTCGAGCTTGGCGAGGTCGAAGCGGGCGAGCGCGTCGAGGAGCTGGCCCTGCCGGGCAGTGTCGCCGGGGAGCGTGTCGCCGACCGGGCCGGAGGAAATGCCCGGCGTTTTCTGCGCGGCGGCGCTGGCTGCCGCGGCGGCGGCGCTGCGGCCGAGGCGCGCGAGCGCGGTGAGCGCTTCGAGCGCGGCGACGGGATTTTTCTCGGCCAGCGCGCGGGCTTCCCACTGCTCGACGGGCTGATGTTCGAGCGCCGCGCGGGCCGCCCAGCGGATGAAGCGGTCGGCGTGGCCGAGGTGCGGCCAGGCTTTTTCGACCGCCTCGGCGCTGGCGCCTTCGACGTGCAGCTTCTCCAGATCATGCCGCAGTTTTGCCTCCGGCGAGACCGCGAGCGGCGCGGCGGGGGCGGTGCTTTCCGACCCGGTGTAGGTCACGCGATAGAGCGCGGATTGATTGCCGCGACCGCCGATCGTGACGTAAAGCGCGCCGTCCGCTTTCCGCACCACCGCGTCGGTGACAGAGAATGCCTTCCCGCCGATGAACTCCTCCTTTTCCGCCCGGAAGCTGCCGCCATCCGGCGTGAGGTGGATCGCCCAGATGGTCGCGTAGGTCCAGTCGAGCGCGAAGAGCGCGCGCTGATATTTTGCCGGGAATTTTGCTCCCGTGCCGAAGACCGTGCCGGTGGGTGAACCGGGCCCGATGTCCACGGTGGTGGGCAGCGAATCCACGTAATGATCCGGCCAGCGGCCCGCGCCCGAGCGCCAGCCGTAATCGCCGCTGCTCACGACGTGATTGATGCGCGTGGGCGTGTACCACGGCGAGCCGAGATCCCACTCCATGTCGGAGTCGTAGGTGAAGAGTTCGCCATTCGCGTCGAAGGCGATGTCGTACTGGTTGCGGAAGCCACCCGCGAAGAGTTCCAGCCGCTGGCCCTCGGGATCGATCTTTCCCACGTAGCCGCCCGGCGCGACGATGCCGCGGGCGTGGCCATTCGCATCCCACAGGCGGGGCAGCAGATGATCCTCGCCGATCGCCACCGGGCGGGCGAATTCGAGCGGGTCGGGGACTTGCGTGTGGTTGCCATTGGCGAAGTAGATCGACTGGCCATCCGGCGCGAGCGCCAGCCCGTGGGTGCCGTGTTCGCCGCTGCCCTGGAATTTCCGCAGCAGCACCGGCTCGTCGAACGCGTCGTCGTTCGCGCGATACTTCAGCCGCCAGAGTCCCGCCGGTCGGCCGCTCGGCTTCTTCTGCCCGTCCACGGCGATCTGCGTTTCATTGACCATCACGTAGAGGCTCTCGAAGGCGTAGAGCAGCCCATGCGCGCCGCTGATTTCGTTCGGGAGCGCTTCCACTTTCGTCTCGGTCTGGCCTTCCGCGGGGACGGTAATGCGAAAGAGTTTCCCATACTGATCGCCCGCGATGAGTCGGCCCCGGCTGTCTTCGGTGAGCGAAACCCACGAGCCCTGCTCGGCCCGCGGCACGGTGTAAATCAGTTCGACCTTGAAGCCCTTCGCGACCTCGAGCGTCGCGGGTTCGGCAGCCACGCCGGGCTTCGCCGCCGCGGCCTTTTTTCCGCCGCCGTCGAAAATCCGCCCCCACGCCCCGGCGCCATAGGCCGCGATCGACACCGCGGGCGTGAACTCCTCGCTTCCCGCCGCGGCCGCGAGCCACTCCGGCGTGGATTCGACCACCAGGATTTTCCCATCGGTTTGCTCGATGTTCAGCCGCGCGACCAGCGCCGCCACGCCTGTTTGGTTCTGCGCCTCGAAGCGTAGTTCGTTGGCCCCCGCCGTGAGCAGCTTGGCCACGTCCACCTTCACCGGTTGCTGCCAGTCCGGGGCTTCGCCGGCCGGCTTGCCATTGAGAAAAGCCCTTGCGCCGTTGTCGCAGGTGAATTCGAGCTGCGCGCTCTTTACCGCGCCCGGCACCGTGAAACTCGTCTTGAAAGTCGCGCGCTCCCGGTCCTGCGCCTTTTTGCTCAGCCAGATCCACTGCGGCTCAGCTTGGACGGCCACCGGGGCGAGGGCGACGACGAGCAGGGGGAAGAGAAAACGCTTCATGATGTAAGCGTGCAGACCGTGGAGCCCGCTTGGTCCTTAGGGGATGTCCAGAGACCCCGAGGGGGACCACAGATCACACCGATGACACGGATGGTTGGGAGGCCGGAAACCTCTGCGTTATCCGTGTCATCTTTGCGCAAAACCCTCCGTGGAATGACTTCCGGTCCATCCGCTGAGCCGCGTCTTCCGCGCGGCGGGGAATGGGATATTTTTAGAGCGCCCGCGGGGCGGCGAGCGTCCAGCCGGCGGGCGCGATCGGGCCGCGGCTGCTGCTTTGGTAGTTCAGGCCGTCGAGCTGCCAGAACGACGTGGCGCCGGTGCTCTTGTTGAAGAGGAGGTAGTCGGGTTTCGAGTCGTCGCTGAAGAACATCGGCCCGGCGAGCGTCCAGCCGGTCGGCATCGCCGGACCGCCGACGATGCCCAGAACGGCAGCCGAGCCATTCAAATAGATCACCTGCGTGGCTCCCGTCGTGGCGTTGAAGATCACGAAATCGGCGAAGCCGTCGCGATTGAAATCCGCGGCGCCGGTGAGTACGAAGCCCGCGGGAATCGTCGGCCCTGCGGTAGTGCTTGTGACGCTCAACACGTTGAGAAAATGCACCGTGCTCGCGCGGGTCGTGGGGTTGGTGGTGATGAAATCCTGATTGCCGTCGCGGTTGATATCCGTGATCGCTGCCAGCGTCTCACCCACGGGGAGCGTCGGTCCCGCCGCCACGCCGCTCTGCGCGCCGCGCACCGCGCACCGCGTAGCGCACTTCGGTCTGCCGGGTCGTCGGGTTGAAGAGCACGTAGTCCGCATGGCTGTTGCGGCTCAGGTCGGCGACGCCGGCCAGCGTCCAGCCCGCCGGGATGGTGAGGCCGACCGCGGAGCCGGTCTGCGTTGAGCCATCCAGGAAACGCACCGAAGTCGCACGGCTGGTGAGGTTCTCAAAAAGAATGTCCGGCCGGAAGTCGTCGCTGAAATCCGTCTGCAGCATCCCCTGCGGAATGATGGCGTCGCGTTGAATGTTCGCATTACCCACGAATGCCGCGTGCCGGAACAACGCATTCGTCGGATTGTTCGGCGCCACGTTTTCGGCGAGGCCGGAGAGGTCGTTGAGCGGGAGGTAACCCCCGTCAGTGTAGCGCTTGGCGTAAGCCGCGAAGCTGCTCGTATCCTGATACGGCGCGAGCTCGTGCGGGAAGCCGGGGCCGGCGCCCGCGTTGGCGATGATGATCTGGTTGTAACCCGAGGAGACATTGCCGAGCGCCGGGCTCCAGACCAGCGGATAGCCGGGGATCGGCAGATCCTGGAACTGCTTCTTCAAATCACCGGGGTGGACCTTGAAAAAGTTCATGTTGGAGGCCAGTTCAGGAATGGCGCTCGTCCAAAAATTCGCCGACCACGGCGTGCCCGTCCCGCTGGTGCCCGTGCTCGACGCAGTGATGCTCGCGAGATTGTTTGTCACGTAACGCTGCAAGACCGCGAGCCCATTGGCGGAAGCGCGCGCCTGATTGATGAGCTAGAGCGTGTATTGCTCCGACTCGGTCGGAAGCCGGGTGCCCGGCGTGATCGTCTGCGCGAAGACCGCGGGGCAGGGGAGCGCGGCGAAAGCCACCAGTGCGAGGAGGGATGAAAAGCTGCGTGGTTTCATAAAACGTCGATTCCCGAAGATGCCGGGCGAAGTTTTGCCCGCCCGCCCACCATCGCGCAACTCCCGACTACTTGCTTCCCGGTTTCGTCAGCGGCATCGCCGCGAGGTCCGGCGGCAGCTTGTCCCCCTCGAAGGCTTCCACATTCAGCGCTGTGAGCGCGATGAACGGCGCGCCAAAATCCGGCAACTTGCCGCCGCTGCGATCCACGATCGAAGCGATGGCCGCGACCTCCGCGCCGTGCGCCCGCACGATGTCGATCGTCTCCTGCACCCGGCCGCCGCGCGTCACCACATCCTCGGCCACGATGAAACGCATCCCGGGCGGGATCTCAAAGCCGCGCCGCAGCACCAGCTTGCCCTCTTCTTTTTCCACGAAAATGTGCGGCTTGCCGAGCGCGCGAGCGATCTCGTGGCCCACGATGATGCCGCCGAGCGCGGGCGAGATCACGCGTTCCGCCTCGATGCCGCGCAGCTTCTCGGCCAGCGCGCCGCAGACGCGCGCGGCGATCTGGGTGTGCTGGAGGAGCAGCGCGCATTGGAAATACTGCCGACTGTGCAGACCCGAGCGGAGCAGGAAGTGCCCGTCGAGCAGCGCGTTCGTCGAGCGGAAGAGGTCGAGGAGTTCGGCGGAATCCATGGGCGGAAAGTCTAGGCCGCGGCGGTGACTTCGATCTCCACGCTGGCGCCGCGCGGCAGCCCGGCGACCTGGATCGTGGAGCGGGCGGGAAACGGCTCGGTGAAATACTTTGCGTAAACCGCGTTCATCGCCGCGAAGTTCGCGAGGTCGGTGAGGAAAACGGTCGTCTTCACCACGTTCGCGAAAGTCATCCCATTCGCCTTCAGCACCCCGGCGATGTTCTGGCAGACGCGCTCGGCCTGCGCCGTCACATCGCCTTCTCCCACGAAATCGCCCGAAGCCGGATCGAGCGGAATCTGGCCCGCGCAGAAGAGCAGATTGCCCACGGCGATGGCTTGCGAATACGGGCCGACGGCGGCGGGAGCGTCCTGGGTAGCGATGACTTTTTTCATGCGAGCGCGCGAGGCTAGCAGCGAGCCCCCGGCTGTCAATCCGCCCACCGGGAGGTAGTGGCTCCGTTTGAGGAAGCCGCGGCAGGGAAGCCGCGGTAGGGAAGCCGCGGTAGGGAAGCCGCGGTAGGGACGCCGCGGTAGGGACGCCGCGGTAGGGACGCCGCGGTAGGGACGCCGCGGTAGGGACGCCGCGCCGCGGGTTCCCCATTCCGCTGCGCGTTTCCTTATTTGCCCGACCTCCTCGCCCGGAACCCGCGGCGCGGCTTCCCTACCAAACCGGGCCGCCACGGCCCGAGCGGCTCAACGGGCGCCCCACAGCCGATCGACGGCTGGAGCATTTCGGGTCGGCTTCTCGCCGGAATATCCCGGCGTGGGGCCAATGGCAGCGTCGCCCGCCGGAGCTTTTCGACTGGGGGCGCGGGCACCACTTTCACGAGCTCCACGAGATGCGCGCGGATGACCGCGAGCGCGTGTTCCACCTCCGCGGGCTTCTCCTGTTTCAGTTCGACGCGGTCCTTCACCGCCCAGCCTTCGATCGCCTGCTTCTCCCAATCCGCGGAAACGCCGCCGCAAAAACCGGTCAGCAACCGGAGCAGTGCCATGCAGAGGGGGGAAGCCATACGCAACCGTTGCGGGGGCGAAACCGCCGTGAAAACAGCAAATCTCCGCCGCCCGGAGCCAAAAGAATCTTGCTGCCCAGACAGACGCTTGGTTGATTCAGGGTCCGTTTCATCGGAACGGTCTCCTCTATGAAGAAAGCTTTTGCCCTTGCGCTGGTTGCGCTCACTCCCTTCGCCCTTGCGCAGTCCGCCGATGAGCCTGCAAAGAAACCAGCCGCCCGCATCGACGTCAGCCAGCTCCCGCAGCAGGCCAAGATGATCGATGACGTGGTCGTACCCGTGCCGAGCGAAATCTTCGGCGTGCTCGACAAGCTCGGCAAAGTCCACTGGAGCGCCGTGCAGCGCTCCAGCCTCGCGAACGTGAAGCCATTGGGCGAGCAGGCGCAGATCGCCCTCGAACTCGGCACGATCATCGCCGAGGGCTTCATCGCCGTGGAGGCCGAGGACACCGTGGAGGTGAAGAACATCGGCAACGCCGTGCTCACCCTCGCCCGCGCACTGAGCGTGGAAAAAGAAGTGAAAGCCCGCGCCAAGGCCATCACCGATGCCGCGGACAAAAAGGAATGGGCCGTCGTCCGCAAGGAACTCGACAAGACCCTCGACAGCGTGCGCGACGCCATGGTCGCGCTGAAAAGCGAGCAGCTTTCCCAGCTCGTCAGCCTCGGCGGCTGGCTGCGCGGCACCGAAGCGCTGACCAAGGTGGTGACGGACAATTACACCAAGGATGGGGCCGAACTCCTGCACCAGCCCGTATTACTGGACTTCTTCGAGAAGCGGCTCGCCAACATGAAGCCGAAGATCAAATCCAACCCCGTGGTGACCAAAGTGCAAAAAGCCATCCTGGAAATCCGCCCGCTCGTCGGCATCGAAGACGGCACCCAAATCTCCGAGAAGACGGTCAAAGACATCGGCAAAATCGCCGAGGACGTCGTGAAGGCCATCAACTCGAAGGCTCAGTAACCAGAGACCCCGCTCGTGAAACGTATCCTGTTCAGCTTCCTCCTCGCGGTATCGCTCGCCATCCAGCCGGCGGGGGCCACCATCGACGACGCCCTTTCCTTCGCCCTCGAAGCCGCCGACCCCTATGTGAAGGAGGGCTTCACCGTCCGCGAAGATTACTGGGGCGGCGACCTCGCCGTGAAGGCGACCAAGGCCATCGTGCATCAGCTTTTCAAGGGCAACGAATACTGGTTCTGGATGGGCACCGACACCAAGGAAGCGAAGGTTTCCATTCACATCTACGACAGCGAAGGCAACCTCGCGGAAGTGGAAGCCTGGTCGAAGCCGCACTTCGCCGCGGCGCGCGTCGTGCCCAAGAAAACCGGCTCGTATTACCTGATCGTGGAAATCGAGAAATCGCCAGCCGACCGGACGACCTGGTCGCTGGCCTATGGGTTCCGGTAGGTGTAATCTCTGCGCATGATTGGTGACATCAAAAGGCTGCTCGCAGGAGAGCCGTTCGTTCCTTTTACGATCCATCTGACGGATGGGGGTGTGGTTCGCGTTCCGACTTTGGATCACGCGATTGTCTTTCCGTCCGCTACCCGGTTGATGGTGACTCACGATGACGACACTTGGGATCTGATTCCGGGGTTTCAGATCAGCCGGGTCACCGTCGATTCGACGCCGCAGGTAGCCTGACAGTGGCGTTGCCGCCGACTTTGAGCTCCACCGAAACGTTGCAATTCGACAGCGGTCGCACGCTGCAATCGCTCTACGCGAATGACCTCAAGCTGCTCAAGGCGCTCGAGGAAACGCTCACGGTCAAGGCCACGACGCGGGAGGGCTGGGTGCGTTTCGAAGGGGAGCCAGAGGCGATCGGACAGGCGCGCCGCGTGTTCGAGCAACTCGATCGCGCGCGGCAAAACGGGCTGACCATCCGCAAACACGAGTTCCTTTACGCGCTGCGTGCCGTAGCGAATCCCGAGACCGATTCCGGCCTCGATGAGCTGCTCGACACGCGGATCGTCACCTCACCGAGGAAGCCGCCGATCGTCCCGAAAACCACCAGTCAGCGCGCCTACCTGCGCGCGATCCAGACGGCCGACATGGTCTTCGGCATCGGCCCCGCCGGCACCGGCAAGACCTACCTCGCCATGGCCATGGCCCTGCAGGCGCTCAAGCAGGAGCAAGTCACGCGGATCATCCTCACCCGGCCGGCCGTCGAGGCGGGTGAAGCCCTCGGCTTCCTCCCCGGCGATCTCAAGGAAAAGATCATGCCCTACCTGCGCCCGCTCTACGATGCGCTGCACGACATGATCGAGCCGGAGGAATTGCAGCGTTACATGGAGCGCGGCGTGATCGAAATCGCCCCGCTCGCCTACATGCGCGGCCGGACCCTGAACCGCGCCTTCGTCGTCCTGGACGAAGCGCAGAACACCACCACGGAGCAAATGTTCATGTTCCTCACCCGCCTCGGCGCGGACTCGAAAGCCGTGATCACCGGCGATCACACCCAGATCGATTTGCCGTCGAACAAACGCTCCGGCCTCATCGAAGCCATGCAGGCGCTGAAGAACGTCGACGGCATTTCGTTCTGCCACTTCGCCGAACGCGACGTCGTTCGGCACGAACTCGTCCAGTCCATCGTCCGCGCCTACCGGCGGCATCGGGGCACGGGCGAGCCGGAAACAAAGCGTTGATTTCCCGTTTCCATCCCCTCACGCTCCCGTCCGCCTGGCACCATGCTCGGTTTTTTTGAAAGACAGCGCCTCGTCAAGAAAGGGCTCGCCTCGTCGAAACTTCGGCGTCGGCGAACGGAGAGCGAATTAGTCGAGACGCTCGAACACGGCCTAGCCGCGAAGTTCGCCATCCTCGTCGGATTTTTCGTCGGCCTCTCCGCGCTGATCTACTCGGACTTTCGCACGCAGCCGATGCAGAAGGTCTTCGTCGCCGCGCTGATTTTCCTCACCGCCGTCGCGCAGCTCTGGATCAATCATCCGCAGACCTTCGCCAAAAACTCGCGGCTGCTCCTCATCTTCGGCGTCTGCCTCATCCAGCTCACCATGGTGAAGCTCATCTTCCTCACCGCCGATCACCAGACCGGCGCGGGCGTGCTCGCGCCCGTCGAGCGCGCGCAGCTTTGGCGGCTGGCCATTCCCTACGCCTTCGCGCCGCTCGCGCTCTCCGTGTTGCTGGGAAAAAACCACGGCCTCTACGCCGCGGTTTTCGTCAGCCTCTGGGGCTCGATCGTCTACAAGGAAATCGACTCCGTATTCCTCGTGATGAGCCTGATCAGCGGCTTCATCGCGGTCTTCGTCACCATCGAAGTCCGCCGCCGCAGCCGCCTCATCCGCGCCGGCGTTTTCGTCGGTCTCGCGACGTGGATCCTCGCGCTCATCTTCGGGCTCGTCGGTCCCATCGTCTGGGAATCCATCGACCGCACGCCGTGGAAAGCGATCGCCTACCAGAGCCTCGTCGCGGTCGGCAGCGGCTTTCTCACCGCGCTCATCGTCGGCGGCATCCTGCCGCTGCTGGAGTCGCTCTTCCGCATCACCACCAGCATCTCCTGGCTGGAACTCGCCGACCTCAACCACCCGCTGCTCAAGCGCATGACCATCGAGGCGCCCGGCACCTACCACCACAGCCTCGTCGTCGCGAACCTCGCCGAAGCCGCCGCCGAGGCCATCGGCGCCCACGCCACGATGTGCCGCGTCGGCTCCTACTTCCACGACATCGGCAAGCTCGTGAAGCCCGATTACTTCACTGAAAACATGCGGCGCGACCGCAATCCGCACGACGAACTCGCGCCGACGATGAGCGCCCTGATCATCATCGCCCACGTGAAAGAAGGCGTGGACCTCGCCCTCAAGCACGGGCTCAATCAGGAGATCATCGACTTCATCCAGCAGCACCACGGCACCTCGACCGTTTTCTATTTCTACAAACGCGCGCTCCAGCAGCAGGAAGACGCGCGCGCCGGCGGCAAGATCATGAACATCCGCGAAGAGGACATCCCCGAAGTGCGCGAGGAGAGCTTTCGCTACCCCGGCCCGCGTCCGCAATCCAAAGAAGCCGCGATCATCAGCCTCGCGGATTCCGTGGAAAGCGCCTCGCGCAGTCTCGAGCGCGTGACCCCGCAAAAGATCGACCAGCTCATCACCGACCTCGTGCAAAAGCGCATCGTCGACGGCCAGCTCAAGGAGTGCGACGTCTCGCTCCGCGAGCTCGACGACATCTGCGAGAGCTTCCGCAAAACGCTCCAAAGCATGATGCACAGCCGCGTCGCCTATCCCGGCGATAAGACCGAACGCCGCGACACCCCCACGCCGAGCCGCATCGTTCCGCCGATCTCCGCAGCGTAGCTCGTTGCGCTTGATCACCATCCGCAATCTCCAGCGCCGCGTCCCTCTCGATCTCGCGTGGCTCCGCCGGCTCGCGCCCTTTGCGCTGGAGGAATGTGCGGCGCTCTCGCCCGGCGCTGCGTTCCCGCTCCAGGCGCTGGAGGAAGTCGCGGTCGCCATCGTTTCTGATCGCCGCATCGCGCAGATGCACGTCGAGTTCATGGGCATCGCGGGGCCCACGGATGTGCTCACTTTCGACCACGGCGACATCGTGATCAGCGCGGAAACCGCACGATCCTACGCCGCGGAATACGCCCAGCCGGTCGATCATGAAATCGCGCGCTACATCGTCCACGGGTTGCTGCATTTGAATGGCTTCGACGACCGCGAGCCGCAGGCTCGGCGGAAGATGCACACCGTGCAGGAACGCGTCCTGCGGGCTTGCCTCCGCCGTATGACCGTCGGTTAATCGCCCATGCGTTCCTCCCGCCTCCTCCCCGCCACCGTCGCCGCGCTGCTTCTCGCCGCGCCACTCTTCGCCCAGACCGGCGACGCCCCGCCCGTCGATGCCGCGACGCTGCTCAAGGAACTCCACGGCATTCGCGACAAGCAGAGCGCCACATCCAAACAAACGCGCACCACCGCGCTCCAGCAGATCAACGCTGCGGCCAGTAGCCCGGAGCGCGCGCTCGCGGTGTGGGAGGAAGCGGTGCGGGCCGTGCAGTTCGATGGTCAGGCGAAAGAGGGAGCCGCTTTCCGCGACTGGAAGGAAAAGGAAGGCGAGGCGCTCAGCGCACCACTCGGCCGCAACGCGGTGCGCCTGTTTTTCGTCTACCTCGGCATCACCATTCAGCGCGATGCCGGCGCTACGGTGAAGGAATTGCTCCCGCAATTGCTCAGCTACACGCGCGAACTCGCGGGCGACGAAGCCGCGGCGGAGGCGCTGGAAGACGCGATCAAACGCGAGGCGGGCGGCGCGCCGTCGGGGAAGCGGCCTGGTCAACAACCGCAGCGCAAAGCGACCGACGATCAGGTGCGCAAGGCGCACGATCAGGTGCTGAAGCGCGGGCTCGGCAACAGCCCGGTGGTGCAGTGGATGAAGCTCGGCGACTTCGTGAATCCCGAAAAATGGGAGAAACAGCCGGGCGCCTTCGACGGCATTTACACCCAGATGATCCTGCCGGAACTGCGCGAGCAGAAAGACGCGCGGGTGCTGGAGTATTGGGACTACCGGCTGAAGCGCGATGGCGAGGCGGCGGTGAAGTCGAAGCTGGCGTTCGAGATCGAGAAATTCAACACACAGCGCCGGCCCGCGCTGCTCTGGAACCGCGCCCAGGATCTCCTCGCGATCGGCCAGAAGAACCGCGCGATCGGCGAGATGGCCGCCGTCATCCGCGGCAATCCGACGAGCCCCGAACTGCCCGCGTGGATCACCGCGCTCGAGGCGGTGCTCCTCCCACCCTTGCCGCCCTCGGCCGCCGACGCCACGGCGCTGCCGGGCAGCGAGCAGGCCGCGCCGCCTGTGGTAAAATAGCCGCCGATGCCGCAACTGCCGACCATTGAAAATGAACCCACCACCGAGGACGCAATCGACGTTCCGTGGAATGTGGTCGTGCACAATGATCCGGTGAACCTGATGAGTTACGTCACGCGCATCTTCCAAAAGGTCTTCGGTTTCACGAAACAGAAAGCCGATGTCCACATGATGGAGGTGCATAAGCAAGGGCGGAGCATCGTGTGGACCGGAGCGCGGGAGCGGGCCGAGGCGTACGTGCAGCAGCTCCACGGGCATCTCCTTCTCGCGACGCTGGAGAAGAGCGTCTAGCCGCGATGAGGATTTCGCGCGTCGATGAACAGACGGTAGCGTTGGAAGAAATCGACAGCGTCGTCGCCGATCTCCTGCAAAAAATTCCCGGTAGCGCCGATCCCTCCGGCAGCGAAGCGGCATCGTCGCGACTCTTTCCGCAACCGACCGGAGGCCGCGAGCAGCAGGCCGAGGAGGACTGGCGGGAATACGTGGAACCGGACCTGCGCGAGCTTTTCCGCGATGCCGTGGGGGTGGTCGAGGACGACCTCAAAAAACTCGCTCCGACCAGCACCGGCCTGCGCGACCTGCATCTCCCGGTGAAGCATCTCGACGCGTGGATTCACGCGCTCAACCAGGCCCGGCTCGTGCTCGCGGCCCGCCACGATTTCACCGACGAGGAACTCGAACGCGACCTCTCGCTCGAAGGCGGCCAGCGTTCGTTCGTCCTCTTCCAGATTCACTTCTACGGCCTGTTGCAGGAGTTCTTTCTGCGCCAGGTGGACTGAGGGTCAACGCGGGACGCTGTCGCGAATCTGCCGCTCGAGTTCCGCGGCTTTGGCCTGCGCTTCCGCGAGCGGCAACCCCTTGGCCATGCCGGGCCGCAGGTGGCCGGTTTCGCCGAGCCACGCATCGAGGAGGATGCGCCCGCGCTGGCGAATTTCCCCCGTGTAACTCTTGCCCTCCGGGCTCGTCATCCACTCGCTCGCGAGGAGTTTTTGGAAGGCGTCCAGCTTCTCCGGCTTTAAGCCCGCGAGCAGCGCGTCGGCCATGACGGCGTGGCCGGCTTCGTTCGGGTGGATGTGATCCTTGGAAAACGTAAACGCCGGATCCTGCTTCCGCCGCTCGTCCGCTGCCGCGCCCATCGGCCCGTGGAGGTCGATCACTTCCCAGCCCGCTTTCCGCTGCTCCAGCAGCCACGCGGAATAGCTCGCCAGCACCGCGTCGTAGCTCGTCGAGCGAGGCTCCGGCGGCGTGGGGTCGAAGACGGCCGGCGTGAGATGGATGATCTTTGCGCCGCGTTTCGTCACCTCGTCGCGCAGCCGGCGGATGCCATCCTGATATTTCGCGAAGCGCTCGGGGTCGAGCGGCAGGTAGATGCCGTCGTTCATCCCGTAGCACGCGAAGACGAGATCCGGCTTCACCTTTTCCAGCACGCGCACGAGCCGCTCGTGCAGATCGGGCCGCGGAAATTTTCCGCCCGCATGCCCTTCCTCGCTCAATCCGGAAACCGTCTCGCTCGGCAGCCCGCAGTTGATGATCTCCAGTTTCCGCTCGGGATATTGCGTGAAGACGAACGTCTCGAAGCGATCCACGTACTGCCCGCCGTACGTGATGCTGTCGCCGAGGAAGAGGACACGTTTGGCGCCGGGCAGAAACTCGCCCGCCATCGTCGTGACGGCGAGGAACAGCAGCAGCAGCGCGAGGCAGGCCGCCAGGGGGAAACGACGCATCGCGTTTATTCCTTGGGCAGCTCTTTCACGCGCAGATTGCGAAAGGTCACTGCGCCGTGATCGCCCTGCAGAAAGAATGCACCGGGCGCGTTCACGTCCTTGTCCAGCTCGCTACCGGTTGCGCGGTCGACCACCACGTTGTCGTGGATCTTCACGCCGTTGAGCACGACCGTGACCTTGTTGCCGAGCACCGTCGCCTCGACCGTCTGCCATCGGTCCGCCGGCTTGCTCACGAATTTAGTCGGCGCCGTGTGATTGTAGATCGCGCCGTTGCCGTTTTTCGTCGCCTCGTTTTTCGCGAAGTCGCCCAGCACCTGAATCTCGTGCCGGCCGCGAAGGTAGAAGCCCGAGTTCGAGCCGTCCGGCACCTGATATTCGTAGCGCACGACGAAGTTCCAAAACTTCGCATCCGTGATCAGGTCCACGCCATGTTCGCCGGGCTTGAGTTCGTTGACCAGCGCGCCGTCTTTCACCGCCCACGCGTTGTGATTCGCAGGTTTGCGGACGTGCCAGCCCGTCAGGTCTTTGCCGTTGAAGAGCGGCTTGAAACCAGCGTCGTCATCCGCCGCGAAGGCGAGGGTGGCAGCGACGCAGGAGGCGAGGAGGAAGGGGAGAATCTTCATGGTGGGCGGGGCGTTACTTCACCGTGGGATTCGGCGTCGCGCTGCCTTCGGCGAGGCCGAGCGCCCATTTGATGCCGCCGAGGATGTGCGCCTGAAACTGTTTGCTGATCTCCGGTGTGTTCACGCGGTTCGGCAGAGCGGGATCGTCGCTCCACAGATCTTCGCGATGGCCGAGCGCGGTGTAGAAGACGCGGCCCTTGCCGTCCTCCCGCACCCAGCTCACCGGCGCGTAGCCAGCCGCGGCGGGGTCCTGCGGGTGGTGCCGCAGATACCACAGCGCGCGCAGCTTCGCGCGGTCGTGGCTGCTCTCTTTGAACTCGTAGATTTCCTCCTGCTTGATGTCCCATTTTTCGCCGATGCCGCCATTAGCCGGATGCGCCGTGTCGGCCGCCACAAGGTCCGCCGGCACTTGTTTTCCATGAGTCTGAAACTGCCCTTGGAGGAGCTGCTTGTAGCCGTCGAATTTATGAAAGGTGTCGCTCGCCGAATGCATGCCGATGAAGGCGTGACCGGCCTTTACCCAGTTCACGAAGCCGTCGAGGTCCGGCAGCGGCAGATCGCCGGTGGTGTTGGCAAAAATCACGCCGTCGATCTTTTGGGCCTCGAGATGTTTCGGGTCCAGCGCGGCGAGCGCCGTCTTCACCCCGGCATCGAGCCTGGCCTGCGCAGCCTTCGCGGCCTGCTCCACTTCCGGGGTCCACTTCGCCAGCTCGGCCTCGTATTTCACCAGATCTTTCGCGTAGCGCTCCTTGGCCTTGTCGTCGGCGTCCTTGGCGAGATCCTTCGGTTTGTTTGGCTTCTTCGGCACCTGGATGTCCGGCTGGCGGACGTATTCGACGATGGTGAAGGCTTTGGATTCGTCGGCCAGTTTTTGCAGCGTCTTCTCGGCTTCGGCGATCGAGCTGTGGCGGAAGCCGGTGGTGACCGTGCAGATGACGACGCGCTTGGGTTCCGCGGAGGCGGTGAAAGCGGGCGCGACGAGCGCGGCGAGGAGGAGGGTGGAGAGGAGGCGTTTCATGGAGGGGGAATGCTGCGACTGCCGCGATAGCGGACGCGTTCGATAACCACAATCCGGGCGGCCGTCGATGCCTTAGCCACGGCGCGGACGGCGAGCCGCGAGGGCTTTGGATTTTCTGGAATCACAGTTAACACCGATGACACGGATGGGGCACCGGCGTGCGGGGGCGTTACCCTTGGAACTCCCTATCCGTGAAATCTGTGTCATCTGTGGTCGTTCCTCTTCCGTGCCATCCCCGGTCAGACGAGTTCGCGGTAGAAGAAGGCCATGAAGACGCCGAGCGCGATGACGCACGACGGCCAGATGATGGCCGCGGTTTTTTCGGGGACCACCCCGCGGAGTTGCAGCAGTCGCGCGGTGCCGGCGAAAAGGCCGCACGCGCCCATGATCGCGTGTTGCACGTTGATGAGATTCGTCAGCTCGTCCGGAACGCTCAGCGTGGAGTGCGCGTGGCCGAGCAGGAGCAGGCTGCCGGCGATCATGATGAGGGGCAGCGGGAAGCCGAGGGGACGCAGATATTTCGCCCGATGCCGGTCGCGCCACGCGAGCCAGGCGAGCAGGAAGACGAGCACGGCGCCGAGTTGGTGTTCGAGCAGTTGTGGATTCGTGATCGCCTCGGCCATCGGCACGGTGCGGAGCAGCCACAGCTCGGGATTGCTGGCCACGGCGATGAAACATCCGAACGGCAGGAGCACGACCGGCACCGCCCGCGCCGCCCACCACGCCGCGCGTCCCTCGCCGCGTTGCGCGAGCCAGCACAGGCCGAGCGCGATCACGACGAGGCCGGACCAGTTGTGCGTGAGTTCGGAGTAGCGCAGGTCGTCGTCGGTGGGGCCGAGCGGGTTTTCCGGTGCGGTCCAGTCGTCGACGTGGCTGGTGGGAAAATCCGGCGAAAGCAGCGCGCGCATCTGCGTCGGCGTGAGCGTGAGCGAGCCGTCGTCGCCAGGCGGCGAGATCGAACCGACGATGCCGGCGGCGGTCACGACGAGGATCGCGGCGATCGTTTCCAGCTCTAGCTTCCGCGGAAACTCGGCGGGCCGCTGGCGGGCGTGGCGGAAGTTCCACCAGCCCGCGGCGAGCGCGGGCAGGAGCAGCGTGAGCTTCACAAGCAGCGTCCAGCCATAGGCCGAGCCGAAAAGCGCGAGCGGCGAATGGAGCGCCCGGAGGACTGCGATGACGCCGGTGCCAAACGCCACGGCGACCGCGGCCAGCGCGAGCGGTGTGAAGCGGCGGGTGAACGTCGCGACCGCCGCCGGTTCGCGGATGAAGACATCGCGCACCGCGCAGGCGTGGAGCAGCACGCCGAGCCAGATGGCAACGGCAGCGACGTGCAGAAACTGCCCGGCGACCGCGAGCGCGCGACCTTCCGGCTGGGCCGCCGCGTGGCTCACGAAGCTGGTCAGCACAAGCGCCGCGAGAGCCGGAATCGCGACGAGCCACGGCCGGCGGGGACACCAGCGCGCCGCAGCACCGGCGAGCAGCAGCGCCCCGGTGCGGGCGAGGGCGAGCTGGCCCACGGTCGTGGTGGTGGCGAATTCTCGCAGCACCCGGAGATCGATGCCGCCGAAGATCGTCCGCCCTTCCACCTCCGCGACCTGCACACCGAGATCGAGCAACGTGCCACCCGCGGCGCAGAACGCGCCCCACGCGGTGAGCCGCGCGATCCGCTCCGCACAAACCGACGGGAGCAGCCATGTCGCGAGCGGACCGCCGAACGCGACGATCAGCCCGAGCAGGATCGCGGCGTGCAGCGCGGAGTGCTCCATCGCAGCGGATCAGCGGGCGAGGATGCGAAACGTGAACCGTCCCGGCGCGCTATGGCCGTCGCGCGAAAGCACGCGCCATTCGACCACGTAGTCGCCCGGCGGCAACGGCCCGAGCGCGGTGCGGAGCTGGGTGCGGTCGCGCGGATTCACCACGGGTTTTTCGGTGGCGAGATTGCGGCGCGGTTTGCGCGCCAGCTCCGCGGCGGGGAAGACCTCGATCGCGTGAAAGCCCGCATCGAGCAGTTCATTGAACCACAGCGCGATCTCCGCCGGGGGCGCGGTCAGCTCCGCACCGCGCTCCGGCGTCGAGCGCAACAATCGCGCGTGCGCAAACGCGGCGGGGACGAGCAGCAGGCCGGCGGTGAACGAGAGCAGGAGGCGAAACATCGGGGCCGATCTTGCGGGCGGCGGAGATCGCTGGCACGCGCCGTTTTCTCCCGCTGGCAAATTTCGCGGCGATCTGCTTTCTTCCCCGCATGTCTTACCTCCGGACCTTTTCCACCGCCCTCTTCGCCCTCATGTCCACCTCGCTCCTGGCCGACGATGCCAAGCTCTACTCGATCCCGCTGAAGGACATCGACGGCAAGGAAACCTCGCTCAAAGCCTACGCCGGCAAGGCGCTGCTCGTCGTCAACGTCGCTTCGCGCTGCGGCAACACGAAACAGTACACGCCGCTCGAAAGCACCTGGCAGAAATACAAGGATCAGGGCCTCGTGGTCGTCGGTTTTCCGTGCAACGACTTCGGCTCGCAGGAGCCCGGCACGACGGAGGAGATCAAACAGTTCTGCTCGTCGAAGTATGCGGTGAGCTTCCCGCTGTTCGACAAGCTGCACGTCAAAGGCGCCGAGCAGCATCCGCTGTATGCTGCGCTATCCGGCCCGGCATCGCCCTTTCCCGGCGACGTGAAGTGGAACTTCGGCAAATTCCTGATCGGCCGCGACGGCAAGATCCTCGCCCGCTTCGAGCCCAAGACGCAGCCCGATTCCGAGGAAGTGACCAAGGCGATCGAAAGCGCGCTCGCGGCGAAGTAACCGCACTCGCTTCCAAGCGCTCGCGGCGAAGGTGCCGCACGGTGTTCGGAAAAGCGCCCGAGGCTTAAACCACCTCGGTGCCTTCGACCGGCTGGCCGTCGGCGCCGAGCGGGAGAAAGAGCACGTCGAGTTTGCGGCTGCCGGTTTTGGCGAGTTCCACCAGCCGGCTTTTCGCGGGCCAGTAGTCGCTGCAGCCCACGTTGCCGAGCGTCTCTTCCATGTCTGCGAAGCGCCCGAGCTGGCGCTGCGCTTCCGCGCGGAAGAGCTGCAAGTCTTCGCCTTCGCCGTCGGTGACCATCTCGATGAAGCGTTCCATATTCGCTACCGCGCCCGCGGTGGTGGAGTAGCCGACTGCCGCGTCGGCGACGCGAAACTCGTCGTTGTTCCGCCACCAGAGCAGCACGCGCAGTTCGAGTTCGAGTTCGCTGAACGAAGCGAGGCCTTCGTCGATCGCCTGCTGCACGCCGGCGGCATCCAGCGATTTCATCGCGGGCGCTTTCACCCAATCGGCTTTCTCCGGCTTCTCTGCATCGCTGGGATGGAGGAAGCCGAGTTGCTCGCCTTCGCCGACCCAATACGTGCGCTCGCAGGCTGCGCAGCGGGTGACGCGCGGTGGGCGGTCGAGGCCGGGTGCGGTCTGCCAGCCATCGGTCCAGGTGATCATGCCGGGCGTCTCCATCGTCTCCGGGATCGAGAGGCGCGCGAGCGCGGCGCAGTGCGGACAGGCGACGATGAGATCAGAGCCGGCGAACATGATTCAGAAAGACGCGCCGGTCACCGCGAGGGCAACGCGCGAGTTCATCGCGAAATGTCCGACTGCCCGAGAATCGTGAACTGATGCGACTGCAGCACCGACACGGCGCACTCGTTATCCTCGACGTGCAACGCCAGCGCGGTGCGGCCGCGCGGGCGGGTGAGCAGCGCGTAGCTACCGAAGATATTGCACTCCGCAGCGAGCAGCGCGGCGAGCAGGCGGCCGAGTTCGGTGGCGCCATCTTTCAGCTCTACGACCACGAGATCGCAGACGGAAAAGGCGACCGCGCGCTCGAGGAAAAGCGTCTGCACGCTTTCGGGATCGCTGACCACGATGCGGACGATCGCGGTATCCGCGGAATCCTGCACATTCACCGCGAGGACGTGGATGTGGCCCTCATTGAGAATGCGGACGACATCGAGCAGCGCGCCAGCGCGGTTCGTGAGGAAGACGGAGAACTGCGTGACGCGGGGACCGCCGACTTTTTCGGCGGTCTGGGTGGATTCAAAGGGCATCGTTTATTTGTAGCTGTAAAGGAGGCAGAATTCGGCGCTCGCGCCTTCGACCAGCTCGATCTTTACGAAATACGGGCCGCTCGCTTCGGGCGAAAAACCCGCGGCGGCGGTGACGCCATCCTGGTAGGGCTCGGCGTCGATCTTTTTGCCCGTCTCGTCGTAGACCGAGACGGAGACTTTTTTACCCGCGCCATCCACGGCGAGGGAAAACCAATATTCGTTTCCCGTGTAGAGATTCACCTGCACGAGCTTCGGTTTGCCGGCTTCCAGCGTGCCGAGCGCCACGCCGTCGCGGAGCTTGAAGCCGTCGTTGCCGAAGGCGCCGGCGAGTTCCATCGCGGTGCGGCGGGCTTCGACTTCGCCATCGGTCGCCGCACGGAGCGGAGCGAGCGCGAGGCCGGTGAGGAGGAGGAGGAGTGAAAGGGCGCGCTTCATTTCGAGTCTTTGCGGGCGATGTCGTTGACGAGATCCTTGGCGAGGCCGGCGAGCTTCTTCACGTCTTCGACCGCGGGCGCTTTGTCGCGTGGGAAGGTGACGATCATTTCGATCTCGATCATGCGGGTGCGGACGTTTTTGACCTTCGGGTCGTCGCGCAATTTATCCGGCAGCGCGTCGAGTTTTTTGTTCAGGTACTGCACGATCGCCGGCTGGCGCAGGATCTTCGCGCTGGCCTCGGAGTAGTGTGTGGCGATGTGGCTGCTGATCACCTCCACGCCGCGCGCCCAGCCGCCCACCGAGACGAGCGTGACGAGGTCGCCGTCCTTGGTCATGTGCATCGAGTCCTTCACTTCGTTTTGCGTCGCTTCCAGCTCTTCCTTGAGCTGGTCCCACTGCTTGTTTTCCGCAAAGTCCGTGATGCTCGAACCACGCATCAGGATTTCCTTGGTCACGCCGAGATTCTTGGCGAGCTGGAGGATGTCCTTGCCGAGATTTTTCACCTGCTGCGAATCCTCCGCCTGCACCGCGACGAAACCATCCGCGACGAGGCTGCCGAGATTCAGCGCCAGCTGCGCGCGGCTCGGGTAGTTCGTGGCAATGGGTGGGCGGAATTTCGCAGACCAGTCGAGCTTGCCCTGCTTTTCGAGCGCCACCATCAGCTCGGCGGGGGTGGGGAGGGAAAAGTCGTCCGTGCGAATGGCCTCGGCCATTTCCTCCTTGGTCAAGGTGGCGTCCTGCCCGGCGGCCGAGGCGCACAGGCTGGCCAGCGCGAGGCTGCCCGCCGCGATGCGGAGTTTCAAAATCATCGTCGGACGTTACGCGAAGCGCGTCGGCATTGTCACCCGGCATTTTGGGAGTGTCCTCATTTGCTCTTTGCGCCATCTGCCTTCCCGCGCGCTTCGCGGATTGGACGCGTTGGTTCGGGTGAACCTCCGGGTTGTTTCTGCGGCGCTCCGGGTCGGTGTCAGGCCATGCGCCGGCTTAGCTGTGAAGTTCCAATAGGTTGTTCGTGCGGCGAGGACTTGGAAAGGTGGGGTTGTGAAATCACCATCCAGCCAAACGCCAACGCCGCGTGAAGCTGCACAGTAAGGCCAAACTCGCTCCCTGGAGTGGAGCCGGGATGGTCAAACGCATCGTCGATCTCCACCAGCCTGTGGCCGAGGTGGCCACCGCTTTCGGCGTCCCAGTCCGCACGGCCTACAAATGGCTGGCTCGCTTCCGCACCGAGGGCCAGCGGGGGCTGCTCGATCGTAGTTCGCGCCCCAAATGTTCCCCCCGAACCACCTACCCACTCCGCGTCGCTCGCGTCCTGGCTTTGCGCCGCCGACGGCTGCCGGGCTTCCAGATCGCCCGTGCCGCCGGGCTCTCCAAAACCTCCGTCTCCCGCTTCCTGCTCCATCATCGCCACCGTCTCGCCGATTATGCCATGCCCGCCGATTTCACGGAATCGAGTATCAAGACCCACGCCGAAAAACTCCTCCGTCTACTCAAAGACAACAACGCCCCCATCGCCGAGGGCAGCGACACGCCCGCCCAAAACTGCCAAGGCCGCCCTGCGCGCCAAATTCATCGAATGGGAAATCCAAGCCGATTTCGTCGAAGACCTCGGCGCCGACTACAAGGCGCTCAACGGCGCCAACAAACGCAACCAGGCCGGGACCCAGGAAGGCGTCGAGAACACCGAAGCGATCAGCCAGATCCTCCTCGCCGCCGGCAAAGATGTGGACGCGGTGATGAACAACAAATCCAACCGCCAGCCCGAGAAGCTCCGCGCCTGGCTCACCGCCAGCCGCGTCCATCGCCTCCCCGCAACGGGAGAAGAAGCCTGCGCAGCCCGCAGGTGGTGGCACCGGCGGCATTATGCCTTCGCCCAAGCCGACTCCCTGACTTCGTGCGAACCTTCCTTCGCGCGATGAACACGGCGAAGGATGGCGTGAGTAGCAATCGCCGCACGAACCGC
>Ga0209181_10000476_pt1 | contig 74523 bp, 78 predicted proteins | sample MAT05_FD_187208 | JGI IMG/M metagenome (GOLD analysis project Ga0209181, IMG submission 187208) | Freshwater microbial communities from Lake Fryxell liftoff mats and glacier meltwater in Antarctica - MAT-05 (SPAdes) (version 2) | ecosystem: Environmental > Aquatic > Freshwater > Ice > Liftoff... | reverse complement strand
GCCGATCGTGGTGACGGGTCTTGCCGAAGAACAGCTAGGACGGGAGGGCACCGAGGGCGCGGTCAAACGCGCGCACGCTGTACTCGATCCGAACCTGCCGGCGGTGGTCGTCACCGGCTCGATCGCCGAGAAGATCGGCGGCGGCGTGACCCCGGAAGGCACCAACCTGCAGCGCTTCCTGCCGCGCACCATCGACGAAGACCAGTGGCAGTGCGCGAACCGCGCGATGAACTGGTTGTGGACCCAGTACGGATTGAAGAAAGTGCCCGCGCGCAAGCCGCGCAGCCCCGGGCTACTCGGGTGCGACCTACATCGTGCAGGAGTTCTGCAACGCGCTGTTCGACGCGCTGTTAGACATCCTGCCGTTGGGCACCGACATGGACAAGGTCGATCCGACGCCGTCCAAACTGCATGTGCAACTGCCGTGGATGGACGAGGCCAAGGCGCTGCTCGATCGAATGCTGGAACAACAGCCGGTGCTGGTGCGCATCTGCGCGGCGAAACGCATGCGCGATCGCGCCGAGCGCAATGCGCGACGCGCTGGAGCTGCGACGGTCACCGTCGACCATGTGGTCAGCTCACGTACCGCGCTGGCCGACGGCGAGCCCGCATGAGCCGCATGCCCGCCGCGCATCCATCGGAATCCACCCGGCGCATGCCGGGCAAAAAATCGACCTTGCCGTTGCGACGTCAAGGCTTTCCCGGCCACGCGGGTTGCGTGGCAACGGCCGCAAGGCCAATCCGGAGTAGACCATGAACGAAGAACGACGGTCGCTGACGGGGCTGACAGACAGAGAGGCGAAGGAGTTTCATAGCATCTTCGTCGGCAGCTTCATTCTGTTCACAGCCATCGCAGTTGTTGCGCATTTCCTGGTGTGGCAGTGGAGGCCGTGGCTCTAGTTCGACCGCAATGGTCGGGCTGGACCGCGAGGTCTCCGGTACCACTTTGAGCTTCTATTCCCCGTTTGGAGGATTACGACATGTGGAGAGTCTGGCAGTTGTTCGATCCGCGAAAATCGCTGGTCGCGCTGTTCACGTTCCTGTTCGCGCTCGCCGTGCTGATTCACTTCATCCTGCTCAGCACCAGCAAGTACAACTGGATCGAGGGTGCGGCACCGGCCCCTGCGGCACAGAACTCGTCCTTGCCCTCGGGTTAGGACCTTCTGCGGCACGCGCTGGTTGGCGGTGAAGGGCGGGTAAGCCGCTTCGGGACCTACCCGACATCGTCAACCGGCCGTCAGTCGGCGCGCCCGACTGATCCGGGGGAAACTGCGAGAGCGATGGGAGAGATCCATGGGCATGTTGAGCTTCGAGAGAAAGTACCGGGTCCGCGGCGGCACGTTGGTCGGCGGTGATTTGTTCGACTTCTGGGTCGGGCCGTTCTATGTCGGATTCTTCGGCGTCACCACCGCATTCTTCTCCATCTTGGGCACCGCGCTGATCGTCTACGGCGCAGCGCTGGGGCCAACCTGGAACATCTGGCAGATCAACATCGCACCACCGGACCTGAAATACGGTCTGGGCCTCGCGCCGCTCAAGGAAGGCGGGTTATGGCAGATCATCACGATCTGTGCGATCGGCAGTTTCGTGTCCTGGGCACTGCGCGAGGTTGAAATCTGCCGCAAGCTCGGCATCGGATACCACGTTCCATTCGCCTTTGGCGTGGCGATCCTCGCTTACGTCACGCTGGTCGTGTTCCGGCCATTTTTGATGGGCGCATGGGGACACGGGTTTCCTTACGGCATCTTCAGTCACCTCGACTGGGTGTCGAACGTCGGCTATCAGTATCTGCACTTCCACTACAACCCCGCGCACATGATCGCGGTGAGCTTCTTCTTCGCCACCACCTTCGCGCTTTCGCTGCATGGCGGCCTGATCCTTTCGGCCGCCAATCCGAAGAAGGGGGAAGTGATGAAAACTGCCGAACACGAGAACACCTTCTTCCGCGACGCGATCGGCTATTCGATCGGCGCGCTGGGCATCCACCGGCTGGGACTGTTCCTCGCCTTGAGCGCGGTCTTCTGGAGTGCGGTGTGCATCATCATCAGTGGCCCGTTCTGGACGCGCGGTTGGCCGGAGTGGTGGAACTGGTGGCTGAACCTGCCGATCTGGTAACCCGAATCGCACCAATCGCTGTGGGCTGACGACAAAACCAAGGATCTGTCATGCCGGACTATCAAAATATCTTCACGCGAATCCAGGTCGACGTGCCTGCATACGCTGGCGCACCCCTTCCGGCCGGCAGCGGTGGCGGCGAGCGCGAGGTCAAACCCTTCCTCGTGCACCTGCTGGGCAGGATCGGCGACGCGCAGGTCGGGCCGATCTATCTTGGCTGGACCGGGGTGACCTCCGCGGTGTGTTTCCTGATCGCGTTCGAGATCATCGGATTGAACATGCTCGCATCGGTGAACTGGGATCCGGTCCAGTTCGTGCGACAGCTGTTCTGGCTGGCACTGGAGCCACCGCCGCCAGCCTACGGCTTGTCGATTCCGCCGCTCAACGAGGGCGGCTGGTGGTTGATGGCGGGATTCTTCCTGACCACGTCGTTGATCCTGTGGAACATCCGCATGTACCGGCGTGCGCGCGCGCACGGCATGGGAACGCATGTCGCGTGGGCGTTCTCGGCCGCCATCTGGCTGTACCTGGTGCTCGGTTTCATTCGCCCGATCGCGATGGGCAGTTGGGGCGAAGCCGTCCCGTTCGGCATCTTCCCGCACCTGGATTGGACTGCCGCATTTTCGATCCGCTACGGAAATCTGTTCTACAACCCGTTCCACTGCCTCTCCATTGCGTTCCTCTATGGCTCGGCCCTGTTGTTCGCAATGCACGCGGGAACCATTCTTGCGACCACACGCTATGGTGCCGAACGTGAGCTCGAGCAGATCGCGCACCGCGGGACGGCTGCCGAGCGGGGCGCACTGTTCTGGCGCTGGACGATGGGCTTCAATGCGACGATGGAATCGATCCATCGCTGGGCGTGGTGGTTCGCGGTGTTGACCCCGCTCACCGGAGGCATCGGCATCCTGTTGACCGGCACGGTGGTCGACAACTGGTATCTGTGGGGCATAGAGCACGGCATGGTGCCGTCCTACCCCGCGGTCGTTCCGGCCGCCATCGATCCGACGCTCGCGACGGGAGCCGCGCCATGAGCACTTTGCGCGCGGTGCGTGCGGCGCAGGGCCTTTCGATCGCGCTGATGGTGGTCGCGCTCGCAGGTTGCGAGATTCCTGCGACGCAAAAGGATCAAAGCGGTTACCGCGGTACCGGACTGGTCAACGTCCAGAATCCGCGCATTGTCGCCGAGCAGCGTGCGGCCATCAAGATTCCGGCCGCCTTGCCGCGTGTGCCGTCCGTTGGGCCTCCAGCTTCGGCGGTCTACCAGAACGTGCAGGTTCTCGGCGATCTGAGCGTAGGTGAATTCGCCCGCCTGATGGTCTCGATCACGGCCTGGGTGTCGCCTGAGCAAGGCTGCAATTACTGCCACATCAGCGACAATCTGGCCTCGGATGCGGTCTACACCAAGGTCGTTGCGCGCCGGATGCTGCAGATGACCCAGCAGATCAACTCCGAATGGAACGTGCATGTGGCCGCGACCGGGGTCAATTGCTACACCTGCCACCGTGGGCAGCCGGTGCCGGGGCAGGTCTGGTTCAAAGAAGTCGACAACGTGCGGTCGAGCTTCGCGGGCAATCGCGCCGGTCAGAACATGGTTGGTACTGCCGTCGGCACCGCGTCGCTGCCGTCCGATCCGTTTTCGGCCTTTCTCGAGGGTTCGACCGAGATTCGCGGCATGTCAACAACCGCGCTGCCCACCGGCAACCGCGCGTCGATCAAGCAGGCCGAATGGACCTTCGGCCTGATGATGCACATGTCGACCTCGCTGGGCGTCAACTGCACCTATTGCCACAACTCGCGTTCGTTCAACGAATGGGACGAAAGCCGCGCGCAACGCACACCGGCATGGCATGCCATCCGCATGGTGCGCGAGATCAACAACGACTATCTGAATCCGCTGGTGGGCGTGTTTCCCACCAATCGCCTCGGCCCGTCCGGCGACGTGGCCAAGGTCAATTGCGGCACCTGCCACCAGGGCGTGTACAAGCCGCTGTTCGGCACTCCGATGCTGGTCGATCATCCGGAGCTGGCGGGTCCCGGTGCAACTTCGTCGGCTGCAATCAACACGCCATCGCCGGTTCCTGCGCAATCTGTGGATCCCGCCGCCGAGCCTGCGGCCGATCCGGCCGCCATCCCGGCTGTCGAGCCCCTACCCCAGCCAGTCGTTGAACCGCCGGTCTCCTGAGACGTTATCGCGTCCGCCGAGACTACTCGGCGGGCGCATTGCCCCAGCGCAAGGCGCGTTGAGATGGGCTCGACCCAGCAGGACTCGCTGGAAAACTGCGGGCAGCAACGACGCTCAACCGCGCTGTCGATACGCCTAATCAGGTGTTGCTGCGCGCAGCTTGGGTGCGCTGATGCGGAACATCAGCCGGCGCAGCAGTCCCAATCGGTCGACGAACAACGTTCCGGCGAAATGATCCATCTCATGCTGCAGGCAGACCGCCAGCATGCCGTCGAGTTCGCGGGTGAAGGCAGAGCCATCGACGTGATGGGCATCAACCTGTACCTGCAGCGCCCGCTTCACCGTGCCGGATATGCCGGGCACCGACAGGCAGCTTTCTTCGACCAGACCCAAGCCCGCCCGAGCGTTGATCCTCGGATTGATGAACACGTGCGGTGCGCTGCGGTCGCCCGAGACGTCAATGACGGCCAGTTCCCGACTCACTCCAACCTGCGGTGCCGCGAGACCGATGGCGTTGGCCGCGTAAAGGGTGTCGAACATGTCAGCGACCAGCCTCTGCAGTTCGGCGTCGAATGCGACGACTGGCTTGGCAACCTGTCGCAATCGGGGGTCGGGGTGTTCAATGATGGTGAGCTTGGCCATGCCGGTCGATCAGGCGCTGGCGCCGGCGGTCGACTCGGCCGACTGCTCGGCGACAGTCCGCGGTCGTGGCGACGGATACAGCTCGGGTTCCTCGACTACCTCGCTGCCGCGACGAATCAAGGGTGCAATAACGACAAGGGTGGTCAGCAGCAGGGCGATCTCGAGCGCGTAGACAACCATGTAGCCACTGGATACATGCGCAAGCGTGCCTGTTCCGGCGCCTGGACCAAACGCAACCACCGCGTCGCGAATCACGCCGCTGAGTGCGATACCCACCCCGGCTGCGGTTGCCTGCACCGCGCCCCAGGCTCCCAACGCAAGTCCGACCTGCGCTTTCGGTGCCGTGTTCATGGTTGCCGTCAGGGTGCCGTGTCCGAACAGTGCGCCGCCGAAACCAACCAGAAAGTTGCCGATGATGAATAGCGCGGGCGCCTGCATCGGTGCGGCAATCATGACCAGCCCGAACGCGGGCAGCCCCATAAACGCTCCCGCGCGCGCCATGCGGAACGGATCGCCACCGCGCGCGAGCACATTGGATGCATAGCTGAAGCCCAGCAGGCCACCCAGTGCAAGCAACGCGGTGAGTTTGGTCGTCGCACCAACGCTCAGCGCAAGTACCTCTCCACCGAAGGGTTCGAGCAGGATATCGGCCATGCTGAACGCCATGGTGCCCAAGCCGATGGCGACCAGACGACGCACTGCGCGGTCGCCGGCACAGAACTGCATCCAGGATTCCTGAAACGACGGGTCCGGCGGTAGCGCTGGTGCGCCGCGCCGCGGCTTGCGGACCTCCTGCTTCCACAGCGCGATGAGGTTGAACAATACCGTCGCCACGGCCGCACCCTGCACCACCTGCACCAGACGCCCGGGGGTGAAATCCGCCAGCAGCGTGCCAAACAGCAGTGAGCTCACGATCATGCCCGCCAGCAGCATGACGTACATCAGACCCACGACCTGCGGGTGCGACTCTACCGGCGTGATGTCGGTGGCCAAGGCCAGGCCCACGGTCTGCACCATGTGCATGCCAGCGCCGACCAACAGAAACGCGATGCCTGCTGCGAGTCGACCCAGCCAGATCGGTGCGTCCGCCGCTTCCCCGGCGCCTGCGAGCACCAGCAGCGCAAACGGCATGATGGCGAAGCCGCCGAACTGCAGCAGGGTGCCCTGCCAGATAAACGGAACGCGCTTCCAGCCGAGTTCGGACCGGTGGGTGTCGGAGCGGTAACCAATCAGCGCGCGCAGCGGCGCGAACACCAGCGGCAGCGCAACCATGATGCCAACCAGCGAAGCGGGAACGTCGAGTTCGACGATCATCACCCGATTCAGGGTGCCCAACAGCAGGACCATTGCCATGCCGACCGATATCTGGAACAGCGACAGTCGCAACAGGCGACTCAGCGGAACGTCGGCTGTAGCGACATCCGCAAAAGGCATGTAGCGGGGTCCGAACGACACCCATGCGTCGACTACGCGTTTCCCGAGGGCTTTCACCGAGATCAATGGTTCCGATCAAAGAAGCGGGGACCGGAACAGCCCGTCCCCGGTCCCCTTACAGTCCCCCGCCTGTAAAGCCCTCACCCTGCGGCGACGGCGGCTTGGGAGGACGACGCCGCTCTCGCGTGGCAGGCCTGAAACTCAGCCGCCCTGAAAGAACGCTGCAAACCAGGTCGTGTTGGACAGCACTGCATAGTGAACCAGCAGCGAGATCACAAGAACGGTACCCAGAAATGCCGGCAGGCCGATCGTCGGGTTAACCACACACCAGATTCTACCTTGGTTCATGGTGCTCTCCTGTTAACCAAGCCACGGGGTGTAAGCGTAGGCGAGGACGTGCGCGATCAACGCAATCACGAAGAACACGCGGCTCCCGTCGATTACGTGCTTGTGCAGTTCCTCTGATTCCCCAATGGTCAAGCCAGTGGGCCACACGCGGTTCGGATCATCAATATCATGTGCCATTGCGATTACTCCTCATGAGAAGCAGATGTCGTTATCCACTGCAGTTTTGCGTCGTGCAATACCTGCACGCTGACTACCCGTCGTCTTCAGCTTTCAACGACGAACAATGCGCTAACGTCGAACCGGTGGACATCCATGTCGTCGCGCGTTTTATCGAGCTTCGATCGCATCCGCGTTCGTTCCGACGTCTGTAGCCTTCGGTACACCGCGCTCGCTCCAAGCGCGGTTTCCAGCTGTACGATCTTGCCGTGCCGTGCGCTCGAAACGCAGCACCACAGCGCATATCGGTGTAATCACCACCATGCTAGGCGGGCAAACTTCCGTTGTCAACAGAATGTGATTCCGTCAATCAACCTGGATCGGCACTGCATTTCAGCGGTCCATGCCGAGTTGATTTTGGTCAGGTCGTGTGCCAGCGAAACTGCGCCCAATCCTGCTGCGGATTGAGCCGCTGCTGAGTTCTGGCACCACCCGCTATCGCCGTGACTTGGTCAAAAGAGGAAGCCCGATTGCGGACGAGAGCGAAGTGCTGCTGCGGCTCAATAGCGGAAATCCGATCATCGACGACAGCGCGAAGCGCGAGCCCGTAAGCCCGCCGAACATGGGCTTGCCGCCAAACGCCTTGGTACCGATCCCGAACAACTGCGACAGTGGCGCGGGATTGTTGAGCAGCGTAGTCATCGTCAGGAACGAAGACGGTTCCCCGTCATCCCAGTCCCTGAACCCGTCCAGCGGCAAGCGCACACCGGAGTCGACCGGTGCGCAGGAGCTCATGATGTCGAGGGCCGGGATGGCGCGGCCAAAGGGAGCTCGAACCGACACCAGCGATCGTCCGCTGCGGACAGCTTCCGCGTAAACCTTGGCCCGCGTGCGCAGCACGTGGCCGGCTGCGATCTTCTCTGCGATCGCCTCCAGCGAGGCGGACTGTTCGGACGACGCTTTCAGGAAGTTGATGGTGTCTCTTGGGTATCCGCGGCGGACCAGCTGATCAACAGCAGACTGCGCCTGCTCTTCGGTTGCGAACACACGAACGACTGGCTCACTCATCGGAATTCTCCTTGGCATGGTTGGCGTGGAAGGTTGCTGCATCGCGAGCTGCGTTGCCGGGCTCGGCCGCACACTCTGTCACAACGCCGAGCGCCTGCCGTATTGCAGTCGGGGATCGGCAGGAGTCGAGGGAAAAGTAGCGCATCGATTCAAGTCCTCGGTGCGGCAGGTGAAGACGCTGGTCTACGCGAGGCCATGGCCCAATTCCACAGCGCGCCGAAATTGATCGGCACGACAAGAAACAGGTGCTCCACGACCGCCAGCGTCGCCAGCGTGGCCAGGAAGCACAGCGCCACCGTCTCACCCGGCCCGACACCCGCCATGATGGTTGCCCGCCATAGCGTTACTGCAACCAGGCTGCTGAGGATCAGCGAGAACGGGAACAGCAGATTCATCGGCCGGCGAGTGAAGTAAGACTGCATGTACTTCAGGTGATCCGGGAGGAACTCTTCGCTGAGATTGCGGACCCCGAAGAACAGGTTGAGCTTGGTGCTCAGGCGCGCGACCCACAGCACCAGATAGGTCCACAGGCCCAGCTGGTTGGGCGCATCCCAGGTCATTACCGCGATCAGCATTGCACCGGCCAGTAGCGCCAGTTCGTGGTAGGCGATCGCTTCGAAGGCAAACCATGCCTTGTGCCAGCGATTGTTGGTCTGCGGACATGCGGTGACCCGCGGGCCGGTGATCAGGCCCATCAGGAACGACATCTCGACCCAGCCCCACACCAGAATGGCGCAACTGAATGCCACGTAGGAGGCCCACACACTGTTCTGCTCGGCAGTTGCAGCGAGTCCCATCAATGCGCCTGCCACGACTACGCTCGCGCCCGCGAGACTCCAGCGGAAGGTGCGTCGCGGCAGCCCGTCCAGATACAGAATGACACCCGTGCTGAACCACCACAGGAACATGGTAAACAGGATCGGGTACCAGTGGCTGTCCAGTGACATCGGTCTCTACCAGGCCGGAACCATTCGCACATCTTTCGGCAATTCGTTCGAGCGCGTCGGCAGGAAATACAGTCGCGCAAACGTGAACGCCGCATTTGCCGACAGGCCGATGCGCTTGATCGTGCCGATGACGCCGCCCTGTGCCTTGGCCTTTTCGACCCGCGAGTTCAGATCCAGCAACTTGTCCAGGCACGCCTTGAAGCGCGGATCGTCGAGGCTCACGGTCAGCGGGAACACCTGGCGGGTGATGTCGCTGGTGATGCGGAACACCGTGAAGTCGTACTCGGCAGGAACCATGCCCATCGCCTCGAACAGCACGGGACGGCTATGGTCGCGCACGTACATGGTGGCGAATACGGCCAGCACGGAGAACTTGATCCACAGCTTGTTCAGTCCACGCATCAGGTGCGGCTCGGCGCGCATCAGCAGCGCGAATGCCTCACCATGGCGGAACTCGTCGTTGCACCAGCGTTCGGTCACCGAGCTGACCATGAAATCGACGAACTCCTGATACAGCCCAGGCGGCAGCTGCGAATGGTCCTTGTTCAGGCCGCTCGGACGCTGAAAGTGATCGGAGTTGGCGTCGGCTTCGAACTGGGCCATCAGGGCTTCGAACTCGGCGCGGATCGGTTCGACGTTGATCCGGTCCATGGCCTTGAAGTCGGTGGTGTAGAAGCGCGGCGACAGGATCGTGTCCTGCTGCGCACGCTGGGTCGACTCGTTGGGTGGACGTCCAGCGGCAGTGGTCGTGGTCGTGGTCATGGCTCGTGCGCTCTGGATCCAGCAATGAGTTCTACTGCGGACGCGCCGCCAGCGCGGCGCCTTGATCGAGAATCGTCGGGCTCGCCTGCGCGTCACCGCGCAGCACAGCGGCTTGGTCGAGCATCGGTTTTGCATTGAGCAGGCGGGTAAACACCAACGCATTGGTTACCCCGAATGCGCCCAGGTCGATCAGCCGCCCGGTGGAGGGATCCTCCAGCAACAGCCGACCATCGAGGCGACTGGTCAGCCGGTAGGGCGCGGTCGCACCGAAGCCCGAGCGTTTGCGCTCACGCGCCAGCCCGCGCAGGGTGCCGCGCAGGAATCCGTTGGTGCCGGGTTCGGCGCGACCGATGAGCGTATCGTCGTGCGCGTCGCGGATCGAAATGCCGCCATCTGCATCGTCGGCGAAGCGCAACATGCGTTCTGCGGTCACCGCAGTGATCGGCGTTTTGACCTCGCCAATGCCGGTCATCCGGACCAAACCCACCATCAACAGGGTCACGACAACGAGTCCTACTGCTGCATACAGCGGCAGCTTCGGCAGCGCGTGATCGTGATGGTGGCTCATCGCACACCCACCAATTCGGCGCCAGCAGCAGGAGACAGACCGCCGACATCGGAGCTGACCTTCGGCCGGTTGTCGCACCGAGGCTCGGATCGAATGTCGATCGGCAGGGAATGGCCTCCCGAACTATCGACGATCGCTCGGGCAAGCAGCTGTGCGACGCGTGCGGCATCCGGCACGCAGCGCAGCATCGGCTCGGTGCGCTTGAAGTGCCACGGTCGTGCGTGCGGCCACAGGTGTGCGTAGGCGATCTGCTCGCCAGGCATGAAGCGCAGCGATATGTCGCCGGTGCCGCCATGCAACATTCGCAGTCCTGCAGTGTCGATGACCTTGAACGGAAAATTGAAGGTCACCTCGAGCACCACGCCGATCCGCATCACCACGCGCTGGCTGGTGATCGTGTACCAGGTCGTGCGGGAGATCAGTGCCGATACCAGCGCCAGCACCGCCAAAGCGAACAACGCTGCAGGCAGCAGCCACAGGATGGCCACTGCTGCGGCGGCCAGCCCGTCGCCGTCCCACAACACGTTCAAGCCGCGCAGCGCCAGAAGAATGGCGAAGTACACCGCCAGTCCTCGCGCATGGAACACCACCCGGAACACGTCGCGCCAGGCTGGCCCGCCCTGCCACAGTACCCGCTCGCCGGGCGGCAGGGGCCCGGGCAGTTCACGTACCGCATGGGTGATTTCGAGGGTCACAGGAATGGCTCCTGGCGCGCAGGCGTAGCGTACAGGGTTCCCGCGCCATAGTAGGCCACCACTTTTTCTTCCTCCAGCAGCGTGATCTGGTCGGGATTGCGCACGAAGGGTGCGTCCACGAACTGTTCTCCCAGAATCGCGCGCACGGTGAGGGTGCCATCGCCTGCAACGGTGCAGAAAGTGGCGGGCACCAGCACATGGCGACCGCCCTTGACCTCGATCTCGTAGTAGCGGAACAGCTCGTCCGAGCGGTCTACCCACAGGTCGGTGACGATGCCGCCCGAAACGCGGTCGGCGCCCAACACGTCTTTGCCGCGCGGATCGGGACCGTGGGCGCTGACCTTGTGGTGCGGGCTCACGCGCAACGGCACGATTTTCGGAATGCCCGCCAAGGTCAGGTCCGGATAGTCAGGACGGTTCGCCCACGAGCCGGGGCCAACGCCGGCCAGCAGCGGGTTGCCGATCGGTACCAGCGTTCCGATATCCCATGGACCTGCAGGTTTGGCGTTCAACGGTGGTCGCTCATCGGGAACCCACGGCGCGGGCTTGGTCACCGTGCCGCCATGCGTCAGCAGGTAAGTTTTGGGCGTGGGCATCGCCGGAAAGCCCTCGCGCAGCGAGTAGGGCGATGCATCGGCGTCTTCCAGCGGATAGCCCTCGCGCTTGTCTTCGCGGTGCAGGTAGTAGATCAGGCCCGCAAAGAAGGCCCAGAACAGCCAGATCGCGATCTGCGCGACGTCGATGGAACCGAAAATCAAACCGTTGTTCATGCAACTGCCTCACGATTGAGGGAATGGACTTCAGGGGATTGCGTTTCAGCAGCGGCAGACGTGGTATCTGCGCTGCGGGTACTGCGGACCAGTGGGCCGAGCGCGATCAAGGTCGCGAACAGCAGCAGGATTTCGATGTTGTAGACCACGGCATAGCCGGTGGCCGGTGTGCTGAGCGTCTCGCCGAGGCGTCCGCTGGCGGCCAGTCCATTGACCAGATCGCGCAGCACGCCGCTGATGGCCATGGCAAGGCCGGATGCGGTCGCCTGTACTGCACCCCACACGCCCAGAGCAAGCCCGACCTGGCCGCGCGGTGCGAGCAGCATGGCGGTGGTCAGCGTGGTGTGGGCGAACAGGCCGCCGCCGAACCCGATCAGGCCCGCGCCGCCAGCGAGCAGCAGCGCCGAGTGCATGGGGGCGGCGAACACGATCGCGGTCAGTCCGACCAGCCCGACCAGGGCGCCGTAGGATGCGATGCGGTAGGCATCGGTCCCACGCCCCATTGCGCGCGCGGCGATCAGGAATCCCGCCAGTCCGCCCAAGGCAAGGACTGCCGACAACAGCGTGGTTCCCGAAACCGACATGTTGATGACTTCGCCACCATAGGGCTCGAGCAGGATGTCCTGCATGCCGAACGCCATGGTGCCGATGGCGAGCGCGACCAGACGCCGCCGTCCAAGTGGATCGGTTGCCAGTGCGCGCCAGGATTCGCCGAAGCTCGGCTGTGCCTTGTCTGGTGCCGTGAGCCCCGGGTCGCGTGCCTCCTGCTTCCACAACGCAGCAAGATTGAGCACGAAGGTCAGGACTGCGGTGCCCTGGATGACCTTGATCAGGCGCAGTTGGCTGAAGTCTGCCAGCAGCGCGCCATACACGACTGCGCTGACTGCCATTCCGAGCAGCAGCATCGAACACATCATCGCGACCACGCGCGGACGCGATGCTTCCGGCGCCAGATCGGTCGCCAGCGCCAGACCCACGGTCTGGGTGGTGTGCATGCCCGCGCCGATCATCAGGAACGCCAGTGCCGCGGCGATCTGGCCGTAGAGCACCGGACCATTGGTGTCGCCGGACAGAACGATCAACGCAAATGGCAGGATCGCAAATCCGCCGAATTGCAGCAGGGTCCCGAACCAGATGTACGGCACGCGCCGCCAGCCCAGCAGTGAGCGATGGGTATCGGAGCGAAAACCGATCAAGGCACGCAGCGGCGCGAACAGCAGGGGCAGGGCGATCAACGCCGCGACCAGGGTCGCGGCCAGCGACAGCTCCACGATCATGACCCGGTTCAAGGTGCCGACCAGCAAGGTCAGCGTCATGCCGACCGAAACCTGGAACAGCGACAGGCGCACCAGTCGACCCAGTGGCAGCTCGGTCGAGGCTGCATCCGCGAACGGCAGGAAGTTCGGCGCAAGCCGGGTCCAGCGGTTCACGAAGGCGCCGTTGATGTTCATCGACCTACCAGCTCCATCGCCTGCGAGGTATGGAAGCCGCTCTTGGTGCGCTGCCCGCGAGCAACGTTCCAGCCCGCCATCGCGGCACGGCTCGCGAACTGCTTGCGCAGGGTCGACTCCGACACCGGCTCGATCGCCGGCGCACGGTCGCCGCGCGGAAACAGCATACCAACGTTGTGCAGCACGGTCAGCAGCGGCGTGCGCGGGGCGAAGGTGAACCGCACGCTGCCGCGGGTGCGCGCGACCAGCGCCTGGATCGCATCGGCCATGTCATTGGCGCGGTAGTGGATCAGCGGGTCCATCCCCACCACGTGGTCGAAACTGCCGAGTGCCGGATCCAGCATGTCGCCGACGTGCAGCTCGATGCTGCCCTCGCCGAGCGCGGTCGGCAGGCGTTCGCGCGCGAGGTCAACCAGGGTTGCGGAGCGGTCGATGGCGACCACTTGCGCACCGCGCAGCGCTGCCCCTTCGTTGGCATCGGCAAGACCTGCCAGATCGCGTTCTTCGATGATCGCGGTGCCGAAACGCGGCTCGGCAAAGATCATCACGCCAGCCGCCGACTGCATCAGGTGCGCGCAGGTGCGCGAGCCCACGATCAGGAAAAACGCATCCTGGATCTTGCGGTGCAGCCAGATGATGCCGGTCAAGCCGTAGAACACTTCGCGCTGGCCGCGCTCGCGCAGGATCGGAACGTCCGTGCACCCGGATGTGCCGCGCGGCTGCACCTCGAGCGCGATCGTGCTCATTGCGCGGCCATCAGCGGCGCATTCGACATCGCGCGGTTGCGGGCAGCCTCGTCCATGCGCGCCAGGCGCAGCTTCCAGATGAACTGCCCGGCGTTGATCACATACGTCGCATAGGCCGCCAGGGCGAGATACATCAAGCCCGTGACGCTGAGCGACGAGGTCGCCAGCGCCACCAGGTAGGCCGTGTGCAGGGCCAGCACCAGCATGCTGAACACGTCTTCCCAGTAGAACGCAGGCGCGAACAGGTAGCGCCCGAAGACGACCTTCTCCCAGATCGCCCCGGTGACCATGATCAGGTACAGCACCAGGGTCTTGATCACGATCGATACAGTGGCGGCGGTCTCGCCCTGACCGGTTTCGAGAAAACGCCATACCAGACCCACACTGACCAGAAACACCAAGAACTGGATCGGGGCGAGCACGCCCTGCACGAGCGTCCACACCGTGGCATCGCGGCGGACGCGTTCGTCGCGGGTGTACAGCGCCGCGCGGGGCGCAGCAGGCAGGTGTTCATGACCCATGGGTGACGCGCTCCACAGCCCCGGTTTCGACGATTGCATGAATCTATTCCCCCGCTTGGAGACTGTCAACCAAACGGAACGTCTATTTCTGTTGACAACCGACCCAATCCCGTGAAGACTTCGTGCAAGCGTTTGACGGTCGACGGACCCGCTGCGACGATCCAATGTACCCCACGCAAGCATCACAGTGCCGTGGGGAGCGCTTCGTCGCACCGGGTGGCCAACGCAAACGACGGGTAGCTGCAGGCAAAGCGCAGTATGCGCGCGCAGGCGGCTCGCACAGCCGGTTCATCGCGGCGAATAGGGAGCTATGTCGTGATGTTTGGGGCAGAGATCCAAATGACCGGCTTGAGACACGATCGATTCATCGACGACGGCGCCCGCCGCAGCATGCGGGCCTCGCGCAATTCAGCGGTTCGCAAGCAGGGCGCTCGGCGCGATGTCGACGCAGCGTCCGCGATTCCGCAACTCCGCTTGCAGCCCGACGCCATCGGGCAGTTGCAGCAGCGCTCGTGTGCCGCGGTGGGCGCCTTCATTCTTCCCTTGCACGCTGATGCCGCAGTTCCCGCGCAGCACGGGCCGGCACCCAGCGGCGACGATGTGGTCGCCTTCAGCGGCTTGATCGCTGCACGAGAGATTGACGCGGCGTGGGCCACCATCGTCGCGCTTCGCGCTCAGGGCGTCGCGCTGGAGTCGATCTACTCGCACCTGCTGATTCCGGCCGCGCGGCTTCTTTCGGACCGCTGGGATGAAGTCCTGTGTGCCTATCGGGACTCGGCGATAGGGATGCTCCACCTGCACCAGCTGTTGCGAGGGCTGCGCCCTGCCTACTCGGTCGAGGGCAAGTGTCAGTCGCGCGATCGCCGGGTACTGCTGGTATCGGCGCCGGCCGAGCAAAACATGCTCGGCGTGTACATGGTCACGGAGTTCTATCGCTGCGTGACCTCCGAGTTTTTCCATCATGCGGGGTGGGAAGTCTGGCGCACCGTGCCGACTTCACGCACCCAGTTGATGGGCGTTCTGCGGTCGCAATGGTTCGATGTGATCGATGTTTCGGCAACTTGTGAGGCGCGGCTGCCGCTGCTGTCGGCGGATCTCGCGGAAATGCGCAAGGCCTCGCGTAACTCGCGGGTCAGTGTGATGGTCGGTGGCCCGGCGTTTTGCGATCACCCGGAGTTCGTGGCGCGTGTGGGAGCGGATGGGTTCGTATCCGACCTGCGCGACACGATGGTGGAAGCCGAGGTCCTGACAGCGCTGCGCGAGCGCTGAAAGAACGACATCATGCAAGACCTGCGGCAGAGCTGTTTGGAGTGGTCGTGCGGAAACCGTCGGGCGAGGTCGCTGAGGTCAATGTCTCCACTAGAGCGCCGCGCGTGAAGTTGGCCGACAATCCGACTGGATTGCTGGGCCAACTCGATGCAACGGCGACCGCGGCATTGCTTTCGTCGGCTGCCGATGTATCGTTGGTTCTGGATGCCGAGGGCGTCGTCCTCGACGTGCACTTCGGCAGCCAGGAGATGGCGAAGGAAGGCTTCCGCAAGTGGATCGGGCAGCCGTGGATTGAAACCGTCGCTGCCGATAGCCGTCCGAAAGTCGAAGCACTGTTGCGCGGCGCTGCGGATCCCGGCCTGCACAAGTGGCGGCACGTCAACCAGGTGTCTTCGCGCGGCGCTGATGTTCCGGTGCTGTACTCAGCCGTGCAGGTCGGCTCGCCCGGTCGCATCATCGCCTTCGGCCGCGACCTGCGCGACATGGCCGCGCTGCAGCAGCGACTGGTCGATGCGCAGCAGTCGCTCGAGCGCGACTACTGGCGCCTGCGCAACGTTGAAACCCGCTATCGAATGCTGTTCCAGATGTCGTCCGAGGCGATCCTGATCGTGGATGCCAACAGCGAGCGCGTGATCGAAGCCAATCCGACTGCAGGCGAATTGCTCGGTGAGTCGAGCAAGCGCGTGATCGGCCGCTCGCTGGTCGAGTGCTTCGGGACAGCGGGCGGGCAAGTCATTCAGACCTTGATCGCCGGCGTGCGCGCCACCGGTCGCGCAGACGATGCAGCGGTCCGCATCGGCGCCGAACGTCGTGAGTTCGTCGTCTCGACGTTCTTCTTTCGCCAGGGCAACGATTCGCTGTACCTGCTGCGCATCTCTGCGCCGCGCGGCGAGGTCGGCGGCTCGGTCGTATCGAAGACCGTGCTGCGTGCAGTCGAGAATGCGGTCGACGCGTTCGTGGTCAGCGACCTCGATGGCCGGATCATGGCCAGCAACCACGCCTTCCTCGACCTGATCCAGATGCCGAACGAATCGCAGGTGCGTGGCGAGCAGCTCGATCGCTGGGTGGGACGTTCGCGGGTCGATTTCAGCGTACTGATGGCCAATTTGCGCCAGCACGGCACGATTCGCCTGTTCGCCACCACCTTGACCAGCGAGATGGGTGCCAGCACCGAGGTGGAGATCTCCGGTGTCGCGATTCCGGTCGCGGATCCGCCGTGCATGGGGTTCAATATCCGCAATGTCGGATTGCGCGTCATCGCAGGCCCCGCCGCTACCTCCGACATGCCGCGGTCAGTGCAGCAGCTGACCGAGCTGGTAGGGCGCGTGCCGCTCAAGCAACTGGTGCGCGACGCCACCGATGTGGTCGAGAAGTTGTGCATCGAAGCCGCGCTGCAGTTGACCCAGGACAATCGCGCATCGGCTGCCGAAGTGCTCGGTGTCAGCCGGCAAAGCCTGTACGTGAAGCTGCGCCGCTACGGCCTGAGCGATCCTTCGACCGAGGCCGACGAAGCAAACGATTCCTGAGGCATCCCGCGCTCCACGTCGATGGTGCTCCGGTGCTCGACCGGGTCTTGCTCGCACTCGCCCTGGGGCTCGGAGTCCAGGCGTGCATCACCACGCGGCAGGGTCGTTCGGACGGCAGACCGGGCGCATCCAGACCCTCAAGGCTCGACAGCGCCGGCGCTCCAGCGAGTGTTTCGGGCACGAAACCAACGGAGCCGCGCGCGCCCCGCCCCGTGAGTGATTTCTCATACGCCCGCCCTCGATTCGTCCAGATTCCGTGAAGGGCGACTCAAAACAGCATTTTCACCCAAAAACCATGTCAACAGGACTGGACAACTTGAGGTGTCATATGGAACTCTTGCGCTCGTGATTACCTCCCTTCCGCGTGTTGTTTGGCACTCGCGCTCCGCACCAGCGCAGCGCGCTGGCTATTGCATGCAATGCACCGCATGCGACGCGCGAAAGATGCGTAAATTGGCCGCGTCGATGCGAGGCCTTGCGTGAACTCAGCGCCGCTCAGCTGGTTGGGCATTGTTCGTGTGGGCATGGTTCAAGCCGCGCTGGGTGCCATTGTGGTGTTGGCCACCTCGACCATGAATCGCGTCATGGTGGTCGAACTGGCCCTGCCTGCAATCCTGCCGGGCGCGCTCGTGGGTTGGCACTATGCGGTGCAGATCATGCGCCCGCGCTTCGGCTTCGGTTCCGACATGGGTGGCCGACGCACGCCGTGGATCGTCGGCGGCATGGCCACGCTCGGTGCAGGTTCAGTGCTCGCGGCGCTGTCGATCGGCTGGATGGAAACTTCCACCGCAGCCGGCATCGCGCTGGCGATCCTCGGCTTTCTGCTGATCGGCGTGGGCGTAGGGGCTGCCGGCACTTCGCTGCTGGTGCTGCTCGCCACGCGTGTCGAAGAGCGCCGCCGGGCCGCCGCTGCAACGCTCGTATGGCTGATGATGATCGTCGGCTTCGTGGTCTCGACCCTGGTGGTCGGTCAGTTGCTCGATCCGTATTCGGCAGCGCGGCTGCTCGCCTTGACCACGGCAGTGTCGGTGGTCGCGCTGTGCGTGACGCTTGCGGCCGTGTATCGCATCGAGGCACCGCGCACGCCGCAGGCCACTGCAACCGCACAAGGCGACACCGAAGTACCTGCCAAGCCGAGCTTCCGCGAGGCGCTCGAGCAGGTGTGGGGTGAGCCACAAGCAAGGCGCTTTACCATCTTCATCTTCGTATCGATGCTGGCCTACAGCGCGCAGGACCTGATCCTCGAGCCCTTCGCCGGATCGGTGTTCGGCATGACCCCGGGTCAATCGACGACGCTGGCGGGCGTGCAGCATGGCGGCGTGCTTGTGGGCATGCTGCTGGTCGCACTGTGCTGCACGGTCATCGGCGGCCCGCGGTTGGGCTCACTGCGCATGTGGACGGTCATTGGCTGCCTTGCATCCGCGCTGATGCTGCTCGGCTTGGCGATCGCCGGCTGGGTCGGCGGCGACTGGCCGCTGAAGCAAAACGTATTCCTGCTCGGCGTCGCCAACGGCGCCTTCGCGGTTGCGGCGATTGGCTCGATGATGAGCTTCGCCGGCGCCGGTCGCGAGTCCCGCGAGGGCGTGCGCATGGGCCTGTGGGGTGCGTCGCAAGCCATCGCCTTTGCAGTCGGCGGCTTTTGTGGCGCGGCGGCGAGCGATCTCGCCCGCGTGTGGTTCGATTCGCAAGGACTCGCCTACGGTCTGGTATTCGCCGCCGAGGCCGTCCTGTTCCTGCTCGCTGCCAGCCTCGCGGCAAATCTGGCACGACCGCTCACCGCTGCCCATCCGCAGCAGTCGCACAGGACCCTTCCCACCGCGCTCGGATCGCAGGAGACACCAGCATGAATGCGCAATTGAAGCCCCAGGACGAGACCTTCGACGTGGTGGTGGTGGGCGGTGGCCCATCCGGTGCCACGGCCGCATACGAGCTGGCCGTCAGCGGCCACAGCGTGCTGCTGCTCGACCGCGCCGGGCGCACCAAACCCTGCGGTGGCGCGATTCCACCGCGTCTGATCCGCGACTTTGCGATTCCCGATGAGCTGCTGGTTGCGCGCATCACATCGGCGCGAATGGTGGCGCCATCGGACGCCAAGGTCGACATGCCGATCGACAATGGTTTCGTCGGCATGGTCGATCGCGAAGCCTTCGATCCGTGGCTGCGCGAACGCGCGGTGGCCCGCGGTGTGCAGCTGCGTGCGGCCAAGTTCAAGCAGATCACCCGCGACACCGACGGCACGGCGATCGTGCACTTCACCGCCACCGGCGGCGGCCGCGATGAGTCCGTGCAGCAGGTCCGCGCACGCGCGGTGATCGGCGCCGACGGCGCCACCTCGGAAGTCGCGCGCCAACAGATCAAGGGCGCCGACAAGATGCGCTACGTGTTCGCCTATCACGAGATCGTGCGCTCGCCGCAGACCAGCGATGGTGATTTCGACGCCAAACGCTGCGATGTGGTGTACCGCGGCTCGCTGTCGCCGGATTTCTACTCGTGGGTATTCCCGCACGGCGATACCACCAGCGTCGGCACCGGCAGCGCACACAAGGGCTGGTCGATGCGCAACGCCGTCACCGCGCTGCGCAAGTCCAGCGGGCTGGACGGCGAGACGATCCGCCGCGAAGGCGCGCCGATCCCGATGAAGCCGCTGGGACGCTGGGACAATGGCAAGGACGTCGTTCTCGCGGGCGATGCGGCCGGCGTCGTGGCGCCGGCGTCTGGCGAAGGCATCTACTACGCAATGGTCGGTGGTCAGTTCGCCGCACAAGCGGTACAGGCGCTGTTGCAGACCGGCGATGTGCGTTCACTGAAGCTTGCGCGCAAGCGCTTCATGAAGCTGCACGGCAAGGTGTTCTGGGTGCTCGGCATCATGCAGCGCTTCTGGTACACCAGCGAAGGTCGCCGCGAGCGTTTCGTGAGCATCTGCAAGGATCGCGACGTGCAGACCCTCACCTTCGAGGCGTACATGAACAAGGAGTTGGTGCGCAAGAAGCCGATGGCCCACGTGCGCATCTTCTTCAAGGACCTCGCGCATCTGTTCGGTCTTGCCCGAACGTGATTCGGGCGCGCGCCGCGATCGGGAAACCGATCGCGCTGGCATTCGTGGCAGCGGTAATTGCCAGTGCCGCCGGCGCGTTGTCGACCGAACTCGGACCGTGGTACTACGCGCTGGTCAGGCCATCGTGGCAACCTCCCGACTGGCTGTTCGGCCCGGTCTGGACCACCATCTATGCGTGCGCGGCGATCGCGGCCTCGCTCGCGTGGCAGCGCGCCCCGGCGCGCGCGCAACGCACCCGCATGTTGATCGCTTTCGCAATCAACCTGAGCCTGAACATCATGTGGAGCCTGCTGTTCTTCCGCCTGCAGCGGCCCGACTTCGCGCTGTATCAGGTCCCGTTCCTGTGGCTGTCGATCGCGGTACTGATCGCCCTCATGTGGCGCTACTCGCGCACTTCCAGCCTGCTGCTGGTGCCGTACCTGCTGTGGGTCAGTTTCGCGGCCTACCTCAACTTCACCATCGTGCAACTGAACGCGCCGTTTCCGGGGCGCTGAGCGCCGATGCTTGATTTCATCGCCTCCGGGCGCGTGGTCGATCTCGCGCTGCTGCTGCTGGCGATCGAAGCATTGATAGTGATCCTGTACTTCCAGCGCACCGGGCGTGGCATCGCAGCACGCGACCTCATCCCCAGCTTTGTCGCAGGGGCATGCTTGCTGCTGGCCTTGCGTGCCGCATTGACCGGCGCCCCCGCAGTCTGGATCGCACTGGCGCTGACTGCCGCCTTGCCGGCGCACCTGTTCGACGTGTACCGACGCGGCTGCCGCAGGCAACCGCCATAGTCGCCGGCCCTCGGCCGGAGGATCCTGAAACGTGGTGTCAGATGGCGCGCTCGGCGGGATTCGAACCCACGACCCCAGCCTTCGGAGGGCTGTACTCTATCCAGCTGAGCTACGAGCGCGTGCCGGTTATTGTAGCCCGGCACGGGCCGTTTGCGCGCGCGGGCCGGAATCGGCCGCTACGCGCCGCGATCGAGCGCGCCGGTCACACCGCCGCCTATTTCCTTCCCCCTTTGCGCGGGGAGGGTGGGATGGGGGTGCGAGCTTGCCACGACCCGTGCTCACGCCCGGGTTTTCTCGCCAGCGCCACGCAGCACCAAAGCCCGCCCTAGGAGCCGGCTTTCGCATCGGAGTCGGCCGCAGCCTTCTCCTTTTCCTGCAACTTCTTGTAGTACGTCCAGCTGGTTTCATTGGGCTGCGTCCAGGCATCCGGCGCGCGCGCGTACTCGGGATACTTGGCCTTGATCAGGGCCTGCATGTCGTCCGGCAACTCGTCGACTCCGGCGATCTTGTGGCCCTGGGCGATGTACAGCAGGTTGCCTTCGCGGGTGCCCATCTTCATCCACGGCACCCACGGACCGATGCGCGTCCAGCCGTAGCTGGCCGGTGCATTCCTGACCTCGGCATCGTCGATCGACGCGCGCGGCGTGAAGAACATGAAGTGTTCCGACCCGACATACATCTCGCCGCTGGACTCCTCGGGAAACTGCGCCGGCGACAGCGGATTCGGATAGGTCAGCGGCACGTTGAACGTCATCATCAGGTCGCTGCCCGCGCCAATCCACGGATAGATATTGGGTCCGCCATCGCGCCGTTTGCTGCTGAACACGTGGTTGACCGGGTCGTTGGCGACCTGCACCACCGCGTTGCTGGTGTTGGTGAAGGGGTTGTCCCAACTGTCGATCAGAGCGCCGGTCTTCAGGTCGCGGTAGAAGCTCAGTTCGCGTGAGATGAAGCGCCAGCTGCCGTCTTCCGTCGGCTCCATGCGACAGATGTTGTACCCCTCGAAACCGAGGATCGCGCTCGGCGCCTTGGCCGGAAACTGGGCGAAGATGGTGCCTTTCCACCAGGTCACCACGTGTTCTGCGGGATCCATCGAACAGCGCATCTTGACCAGCGCGGTGAGGTTGTCCTCGGGCTTGCTCAGATCCAGTGCCGCAGCTGCCGGCAGGCTGGCACAAACAGCGACGATGGCGAGTGCGGCAATGGCGGGTCGGAACTGGGGCATTGTGGTCTCCGCAGCGGTGGTGGCGGGCGTTTGCGGCGCCTATGCCAAATGACATATCGTTATATCAATAGACGTTTTTAGCAGCCGGTCAGGACCAATGCATGTTGCGGCGCACCATTCGACGCCCACCGACCGACCAATGTCAGACGCGTAGACGCAAGACGCGAGCACAATGCGCCTTTCCACATCGCCGCCATGGATCCGGCTGCACACTTCCATATCGCCATCATGCGTGTCGAGGATCCCATGACCACCCGCGAACTGCCGCCCAGCTGGACCCATGTCGGACGCCACGCCGTGTTTCCGCAGGCTGGCATCGACGACATCGCCCGTTTCGATTTCCTCGCCAACCTCAACGGCTTCCTGTCCGGCCAGGTGCTGCCCAAGGTGCGCGAGGCCTATGAGAGCAAGGTCAAGCCGGCATTCGAGCAAGCCGCCGGCCGCGCGCCGCAGACGCGCCACGAGGTGCGCAAGGCAATGGCGCACGACGCGACCTGGCAGACCTGGAGCGCGCTGCGCCGAGGCTCCATGGAGATGCGCCAGCAGGCCGGGCGCGGGCTGGTGTTTCGTCAGCTCGATGCGCTCAACCAGCGCGCTGCCGTGCTCAATGCCGATGCGCCGATGCTGAAGCTCGACCCGACCGTGCAGGTACCGCGCTATGCCTGTGCAGTCGACATCCACTGCATGCCGGGCGGCTATCACACCGAAGTAGTGCCGAACGACGTGTCGGCCGCAGCCAACTACGACAGCGGCATCTTCGCTACCACCGGCGGCATGCTGGGTCGCTACAACGACGGCGGCGGACAGGCGCTGGTGCAATGGCTGGCAAGCGAGCATCCGCAGTTCAAGCCGCGGCGAATCCTCGACATCGGCTGCACCATCGGCCACAACACGGTGCCGTTGGCGCTGGCCTTCGCCGACGCGAAGATCGTCGCCGTGGACGTATCGGCGCCGATGTTGCGCTATGGGCATGCACGGGCGAAGTCGATGCACGTCGACAACATCGAGTTCAGCCAGGCCGACGGCGAGCATCTGGACTATCCCGACGGACACTTCGATCTGATCATGACCAGCATGTTCTGGCATGAGACCTCGGCCACCGCGATGCCGCGCATGCTGGGCGAGATCCAGCGCATGCTCGCACCAGGCGGGCTGACCGTGCATCTGGAACAGCCGCAGTACCAGGGCATGGATCCCTACGAGCAGTTCATCCGCGACTGGGACGCCTACAACAACAATGAGCCGTTCTGGAGCGTGATGCACGAATACGAGCTGCAGCCGATGATGGCGGCCGCCGGCTTCGACCCGGAGCGCTATTTCGAAACCCGGCTACGCGGTGTAGTCGACCGCAGCATCTTTCCGGTCGCCAGCGGCGAAAAAGAGGACTTCGGCCGTGCCGCGCTGTGGACTGCATTCGGTGCGTGGAAAGCATGAGCACGCCGCCGATCGATCCCATCGCGCTGGCCAACGCGAAAGCGCGCGGAAAGCGTCCTTACTTTTTCAAGGACGCCGACGTCGAACGCGTGCTGTCGATTGCGATGGCGATTGCGATGGAGCACGCAGTGACCCGCCAGCGCCTGGATGCACTGGAACGCCTCATCGAAGCGAAGGGCCTGCTGACCCGCGCCGAGCTGGATGGGTGGAGTGCCGAACCCGAAGCCGAAGCCGAGCGCACCCGCTGGATGAAGGAATACATCGCCCGCGTGCTGCGCATCGTGCAGCAGGAAAACGAATCGGTCGAGCGCAGCGCCAGCGGCATCGATCAACCGATGGAGCAGGTGATGGAGGAGTTGCGGCATTCGTAAGTTCGGTGATGACAGCGAATGGCGAATGGCGAATGGGAGAGCGGGGTTCGGGAGTCGGTCAGTGCGCGGAAGCCCGTAGTCCGTGGCAAGCAGGGTTGTCGTCGCGAACGCTGCTTTCCCATTCGCCATTTGCCATTCGCCATTCGCAGGTCGCAGGTCGCAGGTCGCAGGTCGCAGGTCGCAGGTCGCAGGTCGCCACTTCCCACTCTCCCCTTCCCACTCCCGGCTCCTCCCATGCTCGATCTCCGCAAACACCTTCCCATCCTCGCCCGCCACGAAGGCATCTGGGACGGCTGGTATCGCTACTACGATCCCGATGGCAAGCAGGTCGACGCGCATCGCTCGCGACTGGTTTGCCGGTTCCCGACCGGTGGGCCGCATCCCTATCACCAGACCAATCACTACAGTTGGCCCGACGGCCGAACCGAGGTGCGCGATTTTGCCGCTGGATACCAGTACGGGCGGGTGATCTTCGACAACGAACTGATCACCGGCTGGGCTGCCGAGGTCGGTCTCGACGACTTTCATCGCAGCGTGATGCTGTACTGGGAGCGCAAGGGCGAGCCCGATCTGTGCCTGTACGAGATGATCCAGATCTCCGATTGTGGCCAGCATCGGCATCGCGTATGGCACTGGTACAAACAGGGCCGCATCGTGCAGCGCACCTTGATCGACGAACAGTTTGTCAGCCGTGATTGGCAAGCGATCACTGGGCCGAGCTTTGCCGGTGATCCGGTAGTTTCGGTGAATGGCAAATAGCTCGGAGAGCGGCGAATGGCGAATGGGCAATGGGTTAACGCGTGGAGGCTTTCCGCTTTTTTCTGATGCGTTGACGCCCGACAATCGCTCGTGATGCAGCCGGTCAGAGTCGCATTCGCCATTCGCGACCGTCGACAAGCGATGCGACAATTGCGCGGCTCTGCGCATCCCGATAGGCCGATCGATCACCGCACATCCCCCTCCGAATACCGCTCATCGATGCCAAGAAATCGCGTCGGGGAAGCCCTTTCGCAGCCAGTGCATCGCCCGCCGATTTCCGTGACACCGATCACACTGCGCCCGCTGCGCATCTGAAATTTTGGGACTCGCGTCACACATGACGGTTTCCGCTGATCGGGGTCGAAGGGGTTTGTATGCGTTTCTTCCGCTGGTTTGGGCCAGGCGCCCGTCTGCTTACTGCGTTCATCGCGCTCGCGCTGGTGTTGTTCGCGCTGACATTCAACGACGTGCGCGGAATTCTCAAGAATGGCAGCAACGTGCAGGTGGCGGGCAAGCTGCGGTTGGACGCACAGCGCACGTTTCGTTGGCTGGCCGAATCGGCAAGCACCTCGGCGGATGGCGCGGCTGGTGCACGCGGCGAGCTGCAGCGTAACCTCGCATCGGTGGCACAGCTTATCGACGTGCTGGTTCAGGGCGGTACGGCGGCGATCGCACCCGGCAACGAGGTCACGATCCAACCCGAGCAGCTGACCGCAGCCACCCGCAAGGCCGCGCAGGATCTCAAGACAGCATGGCAGCCGATCTCGGACCGCATCACGCCACTGCTCAACGGCACTGCAGTACCGGACCGGCAAACCGTGCAGGAGGCCGCGCGCGCAGTCGCCTCGGCGGAGCAGCGCTTCAACGGCATGACCTCAGCGATGCTGGGTGCGGTCGGGCAAGACTCGCTGGCGCGCGCCACTCGCCTGCGTACGATCGGTGGAGCGGGTGGGCTGGCTGGTATCGCATTCTTCCTGCTGCTGATCTGGCTGTATTCGCGCGAGCTGGTTCGCGTACGCGCGGCAAAGCGCGAGACCGATGAAATCCTCGCAGCCGTTCCGGCCGGTCTGTTCCTGCTCGATCGGCAGGGTCGCATCGGCGCCAACCACTCGGCGCGACTGGGCACCATGCTGCAACAGGCGAGCCTCGCCGGGCGCGACTTCTTCGGACTGCTCGACACCATGGTGGCGGCCAAGACGGTCACGACCGCGCGCGATTTCGCCGCCGTGCTGTTCGGCGATCGCGTGCACGAGGAACTGGTCGCGGCCCTCAATCCGATCGACGAGGTCGAGGTGCTTTTGCCTTCCGAAAGTGGGCGGATGGAGAACCGATTCCTCGGCTTCGGATTCCGGCGTGTGCGTCGCGAAGGCCGCACCGAGCAGCTGATGGTGACGGTGACCGACGTGACGGACAGGGTGCGCCTGTCGCGCGAGCTGGAGGCCGCAACCGGCGAACGCGATGCGCAACTCGAGCGCCTGCTCGACATGCTGGTCGCGTTGCTGCGCCTGGAGCCTGGCAGCGTGCACGACCGCCTGTCCCGCTGGCAGACGCTGGTCAACGAGGCAAACAGCGCGCTGAAGAACTCCGCGCGTGGCGGTACCGCCCTGCATGCTACGGTCAACGAGGTGTTCCGCCCGATCCACACGCTCAAAAGCGAAGCGGCTGCGCTGTCGCTGTCGCTGGTGGTGCAACGCGCAGCAGCCGTCGAGCACGAGCTGGCCGATTTGCGTACGCGGCCACAGTTGACCGGCAATGATTTTCTTGCGGTCACCGTACGCCTGGATGAGCTGTATGCGCAGTTCGACTCGATCCATCGCGTGATCGATCGACTGCCCTCGGCACCCAATCCGAGCGCGCCGAAGTCGATTGCGCCGGCCAGTCCGGCCAGTCCGGCCCCAGCTGCCCGCACCAGCGATCACTGGCAGTTGCTCGAACAGGTGTGCCTGCAGGTCGCGGGCGAATTGGGCAAGCAGGCGCTGCTGCGCCGCGAGGGAGTCGACGACGCGCACGTGCCCGCAGCCCTGCGCCAGCCCGTCATGGAGATCGCCATCCAACTGCTGCGCAACGCGCTGGCGCACGGCATCGAGTCGCCGAGCGAGCGCATCAGGCGCGACAAGCCGCCGCGCGGTGTCGTGCGCGTGGCGTTCGAGCGCGCCTCCACGGGCTACGACCTGGTTGTGCACGACGACGGTGGTGGCATCGATTTCGATGCGGTGCGGCGGCAGGCTGTGGCCAGCGGCCGGCACAGCGCGAACCAGGCTGCGGCACTCGACCAGCGCCAGCTGGCGGCACTCTTATTTGAGCCAGGTTTCAGTACGGCCACCGCCGGCGATGCGGCTGGTCGCGGCGTCGGGCTCGACCTGGTGCGGCACCTCACCGCGCGGCACGCTGGGCGGGTATCGCTGTCGACTGCAGCGGGGCGACACACCATGTTCCGCGTGCACTTCCCGGATGCGGCCGCGTCCACGGTGCGAGCGGCCTGAAGCATGCCGGCGGTCGCTGCCAACACCCACCTCAAGCTGCTGGTCGTCGACGACTCGCAGTTCGCGCGCAACCGCATCCAGCGCGCGCTCGCGCTGCGCTCGGTGCGCAAAGTGATCGTCGCTTCCAACGGTGTAGAAGCGCTGGCGGTGTTCCAGCGCGAACAGCCGCAGCTGGTCACCATGGACCTGACCATGCCGCAGCTCGATGGCATTGGGGCTACCACCGAGATGGTGCGGCTGCAGCCGAGTGTGCGCATTCTGGTGGTGTCCGCGCTGGCCGACAAAGCCACTGCGATCGAGGCGCTCAAGCGCGGCGCCAACGGCTTCCTGCTCAAGCCCTTCACCGACGCCCAGCTCAACGACGCCCTGACGCTGATGATGAGAGCACTGCCGCATGGATGAGAACGACCTCAACGTACTGGTCGAGGGCACGGTGCGCTACTTCGAAAACAGCGTGGCTCGCGCAGCCGCCGTCGGTACCCCGTACCTGCTGACCGAGCGCGGCCAAGCCGTGCTTTCGGACTACACCGGACTGATCGGCGTCAGTGGCGCGCGCCGCGGCTGCATCTACTTCACCGCGCCCAGCGCGATGTTGCGCCACATCCTGCTAAGCCACGGCGAAACCGAGATCGACGGACGCTACATGGCCGATGTGGTGGGCGAGGTGGCCAACATCATCTCCGGCAACGCGCGGCGGGTGTTCGGCCACGACTTCGCAATCTCGGTGCCCGATGTGTTCAGTGGCCGACCGGCAGCCGGCAAACTGCGCCTGGGTGAGCGCTCGTTCGTGATCCCGATCAACTGGCGACAGTATCGCGCGGCGCTGGTGGTGAGCCTGGCGGCGTGAGCCCGCACCGATACGGTCGGCGCCGGCCCGCTTACCAACCGAAATTGACCCGTTCCTTGCGGATCGCCACCCCGGTCTGGAACCAGCCCAAGTTGATTCCCAGCCGGGTGCCGTCCGGCTCGTTCCAGGTGTACGCGATCGACTTGCCGGTGGCGTCGTCGATCACCGCGAGCTTGAGGATCGGTGCGCTGGTGTTCTGGTAGGTCAAACGGGCCAGCTCGATCGTGTAGCCCACCGGGTTGCCGTTTTCGTCGACCACCTGCACCCGATCGCCTTCGTTGTGCAGCACGATGCCGCGCATGCCGATCCAGTCGGCGCTGTCGGCCGGCGCGTCTTTGCCTTGGCGCTTGATTGCGGCCCAGGCGTCGAAATACTCGACTTTGCGGTTCTTGTGCGGAATCCCATCGAGGTTGCCGAACACGTAGTTGCCCGCGGCGTCCTTGGCCACGTCAGAGATCCACAATTCGTCGCGGCTGAGCATCAACTCGTCGTTGACGATGATCTCCTTGCCGCCCATCCGTGCCGACACGAAGCGGCACGCGTCTTTCTTCATCCTGCCGTCGAAGCGGTCGCCAGAGTATGCCCAGTAGACCTCGCAACCGGGTCGCGCTTCCAGCTCGTCGCCGGCAACCCCGGCGATCAGCTCGGGTTCGCGCCACGCGTTGGCATACTTCGCCTCGTCCTTGAACGCGAAGATGGTCAGCTGGATGGCGTTCTCAGCCGGGTTGTTCGAAAACACATACAAGCGTTGGCGATAGACCTTTGCCGGATCGTCATCCAATGTCTGTTTGACGAACAGCGCATGCTCCCCAATGGCCGGCACCACGACCGGCAGGAACAGATGGTGAATACGTTCGATCGGCTTTTCCTTCTTGTCGATCGTCGCCTGTTGCCAGTGCTGCTCGTTGTTGTCCCACTCGCCGGGGAACCAATCCATCAAGGTAATCAGCTGCTCATCCAGCGAGGCCTGCGCAGTGGGCCGCACGGCCGTGTTCGGTGCCGGCGCCGCGGCGCATCCAACCAGCAGCAATGTGCAACCAAAAACGAATCCGATTCGGGCGTTCATGAATCCTCCGGACTAGTCACTACATCGAATGAGCGAAGCTGAGCGCGACCGAGTCTGCCATCGGCACGCCGCAGACGGCTGGCAACGCACACGCCGGATCGGCGGACGTGTCAATCGAAACGCGGACTGGCAAGGATCGATGCGGTCGATTCACCGAGTTGTTCCAGATGCGGATCGATGCGGCCCGGTTCATCGCGGAACTTGATCGGAATGCCCAGATGCTGGCCGCCGTTGGAGTCGGTAAAAAGCATGCTCCGCGCCCGCGTATGCGGATCGTTGAAGGCCTCGGTGAGGGTCTTGACCGAGGCCCAACACAGATCCAGAGGGGTGAGGAACGCACACCACGCGGCCAGCGGGCGCTGCGCAAACGTATCGGCCAGGAAGCGCCAAGCCGGATCCTGCCCCGGCCCCGGCGGCTGGTGACACAGCACGCCCAGATCGGGCCTGCCCAAAGCGCAGAACAGGGTGTCGGCGAACTTGTGTTCGGCCCCGCCCAATGCCAGCCAGCGATCGTCGGCGCAGCGGTACAGCCGGTACATCGCATTGCCGCCCCAACTGCGCTCTTGCGCGACCAGCGGGTCGCGCTGCTGCGCGAAGGGTGGCCCGACCACGTTCGGCAACCACGCCATCAGCGCATCGCGCATCGATAGATCGATGTAGTCGCCGCGGCCGCTGGCGTGCCGCCGGTACAGCGCCATCAGGATGCCGCACAGCGCCATCAGCGAGCCGGCCATGTCCGCCACCGGCATGTGCGGCTGCGCGGGATGACCATCGACACCGAGGTTGAGCGAGACTACGCCGGCATCGGCCTGCATCGCCAGATCGTGCGCGGGACGCCCGGCTTGTGGCCCGCTTTGGCCGAACGCGCTGATCGCGCAATACACGATGCGCGGATTGCTCGCGGCGATGCGGTCGTAGTCGACGCCCAGTCGCTGTGCGACCCCGGGTCGAAAGGCCTCGACCAGCACGTCAGCTTCCGCGGCCAAAGCAAGCAAAGCGGCCTGGTGTTCCGGCTGCTTGAGATCGAGCATCACACAACGCTTGCCGCGATGGGTGTTGCGAAACCAGGTGCTGAATCCGGCCTGCTGCAGGCCGATTTCACGCACCGGCTCGCCGCCCGGCGGTTCGATCTTGATCACGTTCGCGCCGTGGTCGGCCATCATCATGGTCAGATGCGGACCAGGCAGGAACAGCGACAGGTCGAGGACCTTGATGCCTGCGAGCTTCACACCGCGCCCTCGGCGCGCAGGCTGGCGATCTGCGCTTGGCTGTAACCGATCTCGCGCAGCAACTCCGAGCTATCGGCACCCAGGGCCGGACACGCCTTGCCGTCGAGCCGTTGACCGTCGAGCTTGATCGGGTTGCGCAGAACGCGCTGTGGACCCGCCGGATGCTCGACGGTCTGCAGCATGCCGACCCGCTCGAGGTAAGGATTCTCCAGCGCCTGGCGGATGTCGAATACTGGTGCGATCGGCACACGACCGGCGAACAGCGCGGTCCAGTACGCGCATGGCTGCGTCATGAGCGCTTCATCGAGCAGCGGCGTGAGCGCCTCGCGGTTCGCGCGGCGCGCGGCGAAATCGACGAAGCGCGGATCCGTGCCGAATTGCGGCCGTTCGATCCCGACGATGAAGTCCTGCCAGAACTTGTCCAGCATGCACATCACCATCACCCAGCCGTCGGCGCTGCGATACAGCTGACATGGCACCGTGCCCGGATGCGCCGAGCGCGGCAGCCGCGTGGTCGCGTGGCCCTCGTTGAGAAACCACGTTGCCGGATAGCTCAGCTGGTGCAACGCCACGTCGAACAGCGAGACATCGACATCGCGCCCCTTGCCCGAGCGCAGCGCGCCGATGATCGCTGCCAGCAGCCCCATCGCGGTCACCGTTCCGGTCATGAAGTCGACCATCGACAGGCCAAAGCGCGCCGGCGGACCTTCCGGCTCTCCGGTCAGCGACATGAAGCCGGCCTCGGCCTGCATCAGATAGTCATAGCCAGGCCACGCCGCGCGTTCGTTGTCGCGCCCGTAGGCCGACAGATGCGCGCACACGATCGCGGGCTTGATTGCACCGAGCGCTGCATAGTCGATGCGCAGCTTGGCCGGCTGGTCGCCACGCAGGTTGTTCATCACCGCATCGGCGCTGGCGACCAGCTTTTCGAACACCTCGCGACCGCGCGGATGCTTCAGGTCCAGCCGCATCGAGCGCTTGTTGAGATTGAAGGTCTGGAAGAACTGGCTGTCGCCCTCGCCAAGGAAGTACGGACCGGTAGCACGCGACACATCACCATCCGGCGGCGATTCGATCTTGATCACCTCGGCGCCGAGATCGGCCAGGTGCATCGAGCCGTAGGGGCCGGCGCCGTACTGTTCGACGGCGAGGATGCGCAGACCGGCAAGCGGCAGCGAAGCGCTCATGGGCGGACCCCGCCCGTACGAGACAGCGCGAAGGCGAGCAGCAGGTCGACGACGGCCGCGCCTGCGATCAGCGCACCGATCCACCACGGTTCGACGAACGCTGCCACCGCGGCGCCGACGAAGAGCAAGCCGAGGCCTGCGGGGAACAGCAGTCGCGCGACCCGCGCGGCGTCGGGCGGCGTGCGAATCATCAGACCTTGTGCCGCTCGACGAGCTGCTTGGCGATGATGATGCGCTGCATCTCGTTGGTGCCCTCGCCGATGCACATCAGCATCGCGTCGCGGTAGAAGCGCTCGATCTCGTACTCGATGGAGTAGCTGTAGCCGCCGTAGATGCGCATCGCCTCTTGCGCACAGTACACGCCGGTTTCGGTGCAGAAGTACTTGGCCATGCCGGCTTCCATGTCGCAGCGGGCGCCGGTGTCGTAGGCGCGGGCCGCACTTTCAACCAGCAACTTGGAGGCCTCGACCTTGGCCGCCATCTCGCCGAGTTTGAGCTGGATCGCCTGGTGTTCGGCGATCGCCTTGCCGAAGGTCTTGCGCTCCTGCGCGTAGCGCACCGACATGTCGAGTGCGCCCTGTGCGATGCCGGTGCCGCGGGCGGCGATGTTGATCCGCCCAAGTTCGAGGCCACCGACCGCATGCTGGAAGCCCTTGCCTTCCTCGCCGCCGAGCAGGCAGTCGGCGGGCACCCGATAGTTGTCGAACACCAGCTCGCAGGTGTCGATGGCGCGATAGCCGAGCTTCTTCATCTTCTTGGCAACGATGAAGCCTTCGCCCTTCTCGGCGATGAACATGCTCATGCCCTTGTGGCGCGGCTGCGCCTCCGGATCGGTCTTGACCAGTAGCAGGATGCCGCCGCCGTACAGGGAGTTGGTGATCCATGTCTTGGCGCCATCGATGACGTAGTGATCGCCGTCGCGCTTTGCCACGCAGCGGATCGCCTGCAGGTCGGTGCCCGCATTCGGTTCGGTCAGGCCCAGCCCACCGCGCAACTCGCCCGAAGCCATGCGCGGCAGGTACTTCGCTTTCTGCTCCGCGGTGCCTGCGCGTTCGATCGCAGCAGCCATGATCAGATGCGAATTGAAGATGCCCGAGGGCGCCATCCACACCGAGGCGACCTTGATCACGATCTTCGCGTACAGGCTTGCCGAGAGGCCCAGTCCGCCGTACTCGGGCGGGATCGTGGCGCCGAACAACCCCAGCTCCTTCATCTGCTCGACCAGATGATGCGGATACTTGTCTTCGGTGTCGTACTCGCGCGCGATCGGTCGCACCGACTTCTCGACCCAGTTGTCGATGGTGTCGAGCAAGGTGCGTTCGTCGTCCGCTGACCAGTGATTTACGTGTTTTGCTACCGCGTTCATGCAGCGTGCCTCGTCGGGAAATTTGGAGCAAGGGTCCAGGGTTCAGAGCCCAGGGCCCAGTGAAGAGCGAACCCCGCTGTTTGTCGGGATTCGGGCCAGCGCAGGGTGCGTGCAGTGAGCGCGGCGAATCGCACCCGCGCCACCTGCTCTTGCTGGGCCCTGTACCCTGAGCCCCGAAACTTAGTAGCCAACCTTGTCCTCCACCGAATGCCCGCGCTTGGCGATCAGCATCGTGCGATTGAACGTGCACACCAGCTTTCCATCCTGGTTGTAGCCGTCGGTCTTGACCGTGACGATGCCCGCGCCGGGCCGCGATTTCGACTCGCGCTGGTCCAGCACCTGCGATTCGCAGATCAGGGTGTCGCCGGCGAACAGCGGATGGGTGAGCTTGATATCCGACCAGCCGAGGTTGGCGACCGCCTTCTGGCTGACATCGGTCACGCTCATCCCGACCATCAGCGCCACGGTGAACGGCGAGCACACGATGCAGCGGCCGAACTCCGAGGCCTTGGCGTACTCGGCGTCGAAGTGCATCGGATGCGTGTTCATGGTCAGCAGGGTAAACCAAGTGTTCTCGGTCTCGGTGATGGTGCGCCCCGGTCGATGCTCGTAGATATCGCCAATGTTGAACTCTTCGAAGTAGCGGCCGAAGGTCTCGCGATAGCGATTCGGGGCGATTTGTTTGCTGTTGTGGACCATGGCGTGCCTCGGTGCGGTGCGTTCAATTGCAGTCTGTGATCGGCTTTCGCTGCGGCGAATGGCAAACCGCGAGTGCCCGCGCCCGCGTCACTGCCGAACTCCCCATTCCCCCAACGTCAGTGCGCGGCGTGCGGCGAGCTCGATGGGTCGATCCACCAGCTTGCCGTCGACGGCAACCGCTTCGCCGTGCGCTGCTTGCATCGCCGCCACGATGGCGCGCGCGCGCTCGAGTTCATCGGCGGTGGGCAGGAAGCGCGACTGGATCGCGCTTACCTGATCGGGGTGGATGGCGGCCTTGGCGGTGGCGCCCAGTGCGATCACGCGATCGGTTTCAGCAGCCAGGCCCGCGGAATCCCTGATGTCCAGAAACGGTACGTCGATGAAACCCAGCCCACGCTCGGCTGCCACCAGCGCCAGCTGCACGCGCGGTGGGTAGAAACATTCCCAGCCAGCGCGACCGCGCAGCGCGACCGCATAGTCGAAGCCACCGAACATCAGCGCATCCAGTCGCGGCGTCGCACCCGCGATGGATCGCGCATCGAGCACGCCGCGTGGACTCTCGATGAGCGCTATCAAGCGCGGCTTGCGGTCGGCAAGCGCGCGCGCAGCCGCCAGCACTTCATCGGCCGATTCGACCTTCGGCAGCATGATGAAGTCCGGCTCGATGCTGCTTGCGCGCAGCGCGGCGAGATCGCGCGCGCCCTCTACGCTGCGCACCGCGTTGATGCGCAGTCCCAGCTCGCCGCGCGCGGCTTGGCGCTGCGCGATGAATTCGAACGCAGCACTGCGCGCGGATGTCTTGTCCTGCAGCCCGACCGCATCCTCCAGATCGATGCACACCTGGTCGGCATCGGTTGCCCGTGCCTTCTCGAAACGCTCGGGGCGCGAGCCGGGCACGAACAGCAGGCAGCGACGGGGATTCACGGCGCGGCAACGCTGTTGACGAAATGCGCGGCGATCTCGCGCCGCTGCGCAAACCATACGCCAGGCTTGTTCGCGGCGTGTTTGAGAAACTTGTCCAGCGCGCCGATCCGTCCTGGTCGCCCGATGATGCGCAGATGCAGGCCGAGGCTCATCATCACCGGCCGATGCGCGCCTTCGCGGTGCAGCTGGTCGAGGGTGTCGACCGCATACTGCAGCCAGTGCGAGGGCAGGTAGCCCGGCGCCAGCCACATCTTCATGTCGTTGGTATCGAGCTGGTAGGGCACGATCACCATCGGCTTCGTCGAGCCCTCGACCGCGCCCCAGAACGGCGCGTCGGCGGAGTAGTCGTCCATGTGATACAGGCAGCCGGCTTCCTGCAGCAGGCGGCGGGTGCTGGTGGTGTGCAGATAGCGCGACAGCCAGCCCACCGGCCGCGTGCCGGTGCTGCGTTCCAGCGATTCCAGTCCCTTGCGGATGAATTCCCGCTCGGCCGCTTCGTCGAGTTTGAACTGGTGGATCCAGCGCCAGCCATGGCAGGCCGCCTCGTGCCGGCGCGCCTTGATGTACGTGGCGATCTGCGGCGCGCGCTCCACCGCCAGCGCGGCGGCAGTGTAGGTTGCCGAGACCTTGTGCTTGTCGAGCAGTGCCGCGATCCGCGCATGTCCCTCGTTGATGCCGTAACGATAGTTCGACTCGTTGCCGAAGTTGCGGATCGGCTTGGACAGCGACACCGCCAGCTCGTCGACCTGCTCGGTGATGCTGTCGCCCTCGCCGACCGAATACTCCGAGCCCTCTTCGACGTTGACCACCACCGACAGCGCGAGGCGCGCCTTTTTGGGCCAGGACCAGCTGGCGCCGGTGGGTGCGCGGCGGGTGGGGAGTTTGCGGGTCATGGGGCCAGGATTTCCTGCGAATGGCAAATGGCGAATAGCAGAAGAGCTGCAAATGGCGAATGGCGAACGGCGAACAGCAAGCACGGGGCGCAACGCTCACCCCAAACGCCTGTTTTCCCATTTGCCATTTGCCATTCGCAGCTCAATGATATTCCTCGCCGCCGGAAACATTCATCGCCTCGCCAGTCACATACTGCGCCTGCTCCGAGCACAGCCACGCGCAGGCGCTGGCGGTGTCGGTGGGCAGGCCCGCTCGGCCCAGCGGGATGCGGCCCTTCATCGCGGCGAGGTATTGCTCCAGCGGCATGCCGAGCGCGGTGGCGAAGTATTCGTTCTGCCATGCGCCCAGCCCGGTAGTGACGTGGTTGGGGCAGATCGCGTTGCAGGTGATGCCATGGCCGCCCAGTTCGATCGCCGTCACCCGCGTGAGTCCTACCATGCCGTGCTTGGATGAACAGTATGCGCTGGCGAAGGGAAAGCCCGACTTGGCCGCCTGCGAGGCGATGTTGACGATCCGCCCGCCGCGGCCTTGCGCAACCATCTGCTCGGCCGCGTATTTGGTGGCAATGAACGCGCCACGCAGGTTGACCCCCAGCACCGCGTCCCATTCGGCGACGCTCATCTGAAGGATCGGCTTCATCAGATAGCCGATACCGGCGTTGTTGATCAGGATATCGAGGCCGCCATGGCGCGCGACCGTGGCAGCGACCACAGCGCGCACCTGATCTTCTTCCAGCACGTCGAGTGCCATCGCGGTGCACTCGCCGCCGTCGGCACGAATTGCCGCGGCAACCTGCGCCATCTCCTCATCGGTGCCGACCGCAGTGACCGGCATTTCAGCACCCCGCGCGCGACCGATGTCGGTGATCACCACCTGGCAGCCCTCGGCGGCAAGTCGCAGCGCCATCGCCTCGCCCAGACCCTTGGGTCGGCCGGCTCCGGTGATCAGCGCTACTTTGCCGGCGAGATCGGGGTAGGTGGGTTTCGGTGCGGCCATGGTGGATTGGTGGGAATCGGGTGAGGGGTGAGTGGTCGATGGCAAGCAGTCATCGCGTCAGCCGGAAGCGTCGCAGTTGCGCAGGTCCGCTTGCCCTGACCAACCATCGCGTGCTGCGGCCCCTGGGCAATGCAAAAAACCAGCGCTACCTTACAAAGCGTCGGCCAGAATGAATACCGGACTGTCTGCAAACTGCTGGAACTGCGCCGCTCCCTGCTGCACCGCCGGACTCGACATGTCCTGGCCGAAGGCGTCCATGTCCTTGATCCGGATCAGTTCGATGTACTCGTAGGGTGGTTTGCCCTCGCCGATCAGCAGGCCGGCGGATTTCAGCACGTCGAACCGATCCACCGAGCCGAGCGCGGTGACCGTCGGCAGGTCGTTATCGCGGGCCCAGCGCTCGTAGTCCTCGCGATTGGCGCCGGGCTTGAGGTTGAACAGGACGATCACGGTTTTCATGGCTTCCTCCGGAGCGGCGCGCGTGGCAGAATTTGTCCGGACAAATTCTAGGCGCGCCCACCGCGCTGGTCAAACGTTGCTGTAGTCATCAGTGAAAGGCCCGTTGAGCGAATCCGATGAGCGCAAACGCCTCACCTGCAGAAACCCGCCCACGCGAGACCCTGTTCCTGCTGACCTGCGAGGACGCGCCGGACTCGGCCGAACTGCGCGCGCTGCACATGCGCGGCCACCTGGCCCACATCGAGCGCCATATCGACCGCATCATGGTCGCCGGGCCGGCGCTGGATCGAAACGGTACGATCCATGCCAGCGTATTCGTGGTGCGCGCGGGCGACGAGGCCGACGCACGTGCGTTGCTGGCCGCCGATCCCTACTATCGGGGTGGCGTGTGGTCGCAGGTGGCGGTGCGCTGCTTTCGCGGGGTGTGCGGAACCGGAATGGGCGGCGTGACCTGGGAATCCGTTCTGTAGCGTTGAAAATCACAATCGAGGGAGCAGTAAATGGGTGCGCGCTTGATGCCGTGGGTGATCGCGTTCGGTGGGATGGTGGTGTTGATGGTGTCCAACGGGCTCATCATCTCCGGCATCACCGCTTTCGATGAATCACTGATCAACGAGTTCGGCTGGGCGCGCGGCGATTTGAAGTTTCGCGACCTGATCACCCTGCTGCTGACCGGGCTGGTCGCGCCCTTCATCGGCGTATTGATCGATCGGCTCGGCGTGCGCCTGCTGCTGATCGTCGGTGCGCTGCTGCTGTCGGGCGCCTACTTTGCCTACAGCCAGATCGCGTCGCTTACCCACATCTACCTGATCCATCTCGTATTCGCCGCGGTCCTGGTGGCGTGCGGACTGAACGTGGCGGTGATCATGGTCTCGCGCTGGTTCGTGACCCACCGCGGCACTGCGATCGGAATCGCGTTGGTCGGCACCAGCCTCGGCGGCGTGCTGTTCCCGCCGCTGATCACCGGCCTGATCGCGCAGCATGGTTGGCGCGAGACCTTCCAGTTGATCGCACTGGCGCCGATCGCGCTGTTGATGATCGGCATTTTCCTCGCCCGGTCGCCGCAGGAATGGGGCATGCAGCCGCTGGGTTCGGGCAGCGCGGGGACCGATGCGCGCGCGCAGGGCGATAGCGGCGATCTGACGCTGCGGCAGTCGCTGCGCACCACGAGCTTCTGGGCGCTGGCCACGGTGGCGAGCCTGACCTTCTACTGCATGCTCGGCGTGATCTCCAGCCTGCGCCTGCACCTGCAGGACCTCGGAGCGGATCCTGCGGCTGCCAGCAAGGGTTTCGCGTGGATGATGACGATGGCGCTGATCGGAAAATTCCTGTTCGGATTTCTCGCCGATCGACTCAACCAGCGCGTGGTGTTCCTGTGCAACCTGCTGGTGATGATGGGCGGTGCCTTCCTGCTCGCGAGCATGCAGCCAACCTGGACGTTCTGGGCGACGACCCTGTTCGGGCTGGGCTGGGGCGGGCTGTACACGATGCTGCAGATTCAGGCAGTGAACAATTTCGGGCTGTCGCATGCGGGAAAGATCCTCGGCGTGATCACCCTGCTGGATGCCACCAGCGGCGGCATCGGCTCGTGGCTGACCAACCAGCTGTTCGCCCGTCACCAGAGCTACGAATTGTCGTACCAGATCATGGCCGGCCTGATGGTCCTGGCATTCTTCGCGGCATTGCTGGTGCGGCGTCCGTCGCGCACGGGTTGACGCGCACGGCTTGGCGCGCATGACTTGACGTGCGCGATTCGAATCGTCTGGGAGCCCCACGATGCCTGTGATGGAAACCTCAAGCCTCACCCCGCGCGAATACTGGGCGCAGGTCAAGGCCAATCCGAACCGCGCGAAGTTCGGCTTTGGCATGCGCCCGGCGATCGTCAACATCGACGTGCAGCGCGCATATACCGATCTCGCCGCGTTCAAGACCGCCTACCAGACGGATCCGCGCCAGATCGAGTACATCAACGCGCTGAGCGCGCAGCTGCGTGCGCGCAACCTGCCAGTGGTTTGGTCCTACGTCGCGTATCTGGATTCCGCCGAGGATGCGGGCGTGTGGGGCACGCGCACCAATACGCCCGACTCGCTGCAGAACATCAAGCACGGCTCCGAGCGCGCCCAGCTCGATCCGCGTGCCGAGGTGAAGCCGGGCGACATCGTCATGCTCAAGCGCATGGCCAGTCCGTTCTTCGAGACCAACCTGTGGTCGCTGCTGACCTTCCACCGCATCGACACCCTGATCATCACCGGCGGCTCGACCTCCGGCTGCGTACGCGCGTGCGCTGTGGACGCGCTCTCGCGTGGCTTCCGCACCGTAGTGGTTGAAGAATGCGTGGCCGACAAGCACGAGATCCCGCACTTCGCCAACTTGTGCGACATCATGTTCAAGTATGCGGATGTGGAATCGTTTGCGTCTGTTCGAGCGTACCTTGAGGGGGTGCGGCCTTGAAGTTTGCGATTGGCGAATGGCGAACGGGATGGCCGGGTCTTGGCCCACTGATTCGTACCGCAACGGGGTGCACCTGGCCTTGATGACCGGCACGAAGTGCCAAGACTGCGGGGAACTGCTCTGTCATTCGCCATTCGCTATCCGCAGCTCTTCGGCCCTTCGCCATTTGCAGCTCAGCCATTCGTTTGAACCCACGCCAACAAACCGTACCGGCTTACTGCATGAAACCTGATCCCGGCCTCTACGATTATCTTCCCTGGGACGCGCGCCCGCGCATCGCCTGGCCGGGCGGCGCACGGGTGGCGCTGTGGATCGCACCGAATATCGAGTTCTACGAGCTCGATCCGCCGCCCAATCCGCAACGCAAGCCGTGGCCGCGGCCGCTGCCGGACGTGCTGGGCTATTCGACCCGCGACTACGGCAACCGCGTGGGTCACCAGCGCATGATGCGGGTGATGGATCGGCTGGGGTTGCGTGGCTCGGTGTCGCTGTCGACCGCGATGTGCGTGCATCACCCGGAGGTCGTGGCGATGGCGGCCGAGCGCAACTGGGAGTTCTTCAGCCACGGCATCTACAACACCCGCTACGCCTACGGCATGGACGAAGCGCAGGAGCGCGCGATGATCGACGAGTCGATGGCGCTGATCGCCGAGCATACCGGCCAACATTGCGACGGCTATCTGGCGCCGGCGCTGTCGCATTCGGAGTCGACCATCGACTTGTTTGCAGAAGCCGGTGGTATCTACACCTGCGATCTGTTCCACGACGACCAGCCCACGCCGGTGCGCACGCGCTCGGGCAAGCGCTTCGTGTCGTTGCCGTATTCGCTGGAGTTGAACGACACCATCGTCTACGTGGTCAACAAGATCGAGCCGCGCCGCTACGGGCAGATGATCACCGACGCCTTCGATCGGCTGTATGCCGAGGGCGAGACCAGCGGCACGGTGCTGTGCGTACCGCTGCACGCCTACCAGGTCAGCCACCCGCATCGGCTGCGCGCCTTCGAGCAGGCGATGGACTACATCTGTTCGCGCGACAAGGTGTGGAAAGCGACCGGTCGCGAGATCGCGCAGCATTTCCTCGACCACCACTACGATGCCTTCCGGGCCGCCGCCAGCGCGCAGGCGTCCGCTCACGGCATCGGGGCGTAGCACGATGAGCCTCGATGCGAGCTATCTTCAGTATCGCCAGCGCCGCTACGGCATGGATCACGCGCGCTACGCGTGGTCGATGCTGGAGCAGCGCACGCCGCAGCACTGGCCCGAATCACGACCGCTGGCGCTGTGGATCAACGTCAGTGTCGAGCATTTTCCGCTCGACGCGAGCGGTCAGGGTTTCAAGGCGCACGGCTCGATGACCATGCCGTATCCGGACCTGCGCCACTACACGCTGCGCGACTATGGCAACCGGGTTGGCGTGTTCCGGGTGATGCAGGCACTTGCCGAGCACGGCATCTGTGCGAGCTACGCGGTCAACGGCGAGATCGCACTGCGCTATCCAGCGCTGCTCGCGCGCATTGCAAGCAGCGGCAGCGAACTGCTGGCGCACGGCTGGAACATGGACTGCGTGCACTACGGCGGCCTCGATCAGGCAATCGAGCGTCAGTGGATCGCCGACAGCATCGCAGCGCTCACGCCCCATGCGCCGCAGCCGATCCGCGGCTGGCTGTCGCCCGCGCGTTCGCAGTCGCCGCGCACGCCCGAGCTGCTGCGTGAGGCCGGGATGACCTGGTGCAGCGACTGGGTCAACGACGAGCTGCCGTATCGCTTCGACACCGCCAGCGGTGCAATGCACACCTTGCCCCTGCCGATCGAGCTGGAAGATCGCTTCGTGATCGGCGAGAACCTGCATGCCGAATCGGAGTGGGCCGATCAGTGCATCGATGCGGCCGACTTCCTGCTCGACGAAGCGCGCGCACTCGGTGCCGGGCGCCTGCTCGCGATCAATCTGCATCCGTGGGTGATCGGCCAGCCGCATCGGATCAAGCATCTGGAGCGGGTGCTGGCACATTTGGCCGCGAACCGCGCGGCGATCTGGAACGCAGCGCCTTCGACGATCATCGACGCAGCAGTGGCGCGGTAGGCTCCAAACGCCGCGACGCGCTACGCTCAAAGCCCTCGAGGAGTAGCGCATGGAACCTTGGCTGTGGTGGTTGATCGTCGGTGGACTGGCCGGCTTCCTCGCCGGCAAGCTGATCCGCGGTGGCGGCTTCGGCATCGTGGTCAACGTGCTGCTCGGCATCGTCGGTTCGGTGATCGGCGGCTATCTTTTCGGCGCGCTGGGCATCAATGCAGGTAGCGGCTTCATCGGCGCGTTGGCCAGTGCCACGGTCGGCGCGATCGTACTGCTGGCGATCGCCTCGCTGTTCCGCCGCTAGGACAAGTCCCCGCGCGCCGCGCGCAGGTCCTGCAGCCGCGCCCGCTGCTTTCCAGCGGCATCGAAGTTGTCCGCGGCCAGCCACGCGCGCAGCGCCGCGCCCACCAGTCGCCAGTCGCCGTCGATCATGCCGTACCACGCGGTATCGCGGTTCTCGCCCTTGAGCATCATGTGCTGGCGGAACACGCCCTCGAACTGGAAGCCGAAACGCAGTGCTGCACTACGAGAGGCTTCATTGCGCACGTTGCATTTCCATTCGAAGCGGCGGTAACGCAGGGTCTCGAAAACGTAACGTGCGATCAGGAAAAAAGCATCGGTGGCGACTCGCGTGCGCGCGATCGCCGGACCCCACAGGATGCCGCCGAGCTCCACGACCCCATGTTCGGGCGTGATCCGCATCAGGCTGAGCCGACCTTCGCAGCGACCGCTGGCGCGATCGATCACCGCAAACACCAGTGGATCGCTGGCTTCGATGCTGCCAGCCAGCCACGCGTCGAAGGTCGCGCGATCTGCCGGGGCGTAGGCCAGCAGGAAGCGGAACAGCTCCTGCGCAGAAGCACCGCTGGATGCCGCGAACAGAGTGTCCGCGTGTGCCAGCGCCAGTGGTTCGATGCGCGCATAGCGGCCTTCCAGCACATAGCGCTCCGGTCGTGGGCGTGGCAACGCAAGTGCTGCGTCGTTCATCGGAGAGCACCTGATGCTCAGCGTTCGAGCTCGATCAACTCGTACCATGTGAGCATCGGTGCCGCGACGCCACCCTGCACCAGCAGCGCATCCTCATCGTCGGTGATCCAGACCTCGTAGGGCGGATGCTCGCTGCTGAAGCCGCTGTCGCCGGGATCCAGATAGCGAAAGTGTCGGGTGCGGAATGTGCCTGCGGGCACGCTGACGGTCTCATCGCCCAGGTACTCCGCATCGATCCTGATCTCGGCCAGCAACGGCGCCGTGGCGCCGCGCAGATCCGGCGATGGCAGGTACATCTGCAAGCTGCGGCGGGGGGTCGTCGACCAGTCGAAACCGGCCAGGAACCACGCGTCGGCCACCACCGGATGGGTGCCGAAGCCATCGATCGGTGCGGAAAGCGCGACCCGCTGCGACACGCGCCCCATCGACGGGCTGTACGACTCGCACTCGATCGCATCTTCACTGAACAGGAACCAGCCGGATCCGCAGAAGCGATCGCCCACCGTCAGCCGCACGTGGCAGTCCATCGGGCGCCGCTGCGCATCGACCGAGTACACGATATCGCGCAGCACGCTCGGCGCCGGCTCATGGATCTCGCAGTGCGCGCGCAGCGTGACCTTGCCATCCGAATGGCGGGTGAAGTGAAAGCGCTCGTCGCCACGCACCTGGCCGTACTTGTCTGGCTTGCGCGAGGTGTAGCGGATGCGGCCGCGGACGGATTGGTGGGGCATGGGGGAGTCCGGAATCATGTGGGGGTGTTGTACGCAGATGATTGTGAATGGCAATGAAGCGGCAAACGCCGAATGGCCTTTCGCCGCTTCAAGAGAACCACCACGGCGACTCCGCACCCGTATTCACCAACAGCGCCTGCGGACGCACGAAGCGGCGAATCGATGCGGGGCCCATGCGCGAGCCGCCGAGTCCGGATTGCTTGAAGCTCTGCTTTTCGCCGCTGTGCACGATGCTGGTCAGTGCCGCATCGTTGAGGCTGACAGCACCGGCGTGCAGACGTCGCGCCACCCGTTCGGCGCGCGCGAGACTGCCGCTGAACACCGCGGCCGAAAGGCCATACTGCGAGTCGTTCGCGCAGGCGATGGCCTCGTCTTCGTCGCGCACGCGCAGTACCGGGATCACGGTGGCAAAGGTTTCTTCAGCGACGATTTTCATCTCGGCGGTGACATCGACCAGCACCGTCGGTGGGCACCAGGTGCCGCCATCGAGTTCGATCAGTGCGCCGCCGGTGAGCGCGCGAGCGCCGCGCGACTGCGCATCGGCCAGATGCTCGCGCACGACCGCGATCTGGGCCGCGGCGATGATCGGTCCAATATGGCCATCGCGCGGCGAGGGATGGGCAAGCTTCAACTGCCGCGCTTCGGCGACCAGCGCATCGATGAATGCATCGGCCACGCATTCTTCGACATACACGCGCTCGATCGACATGCACGACTGCCCGCCGTTGACGAAGCCGCCCCAGGCGATGGCGCGCGCCGCGCGCGCGATATTTGCATCGCCCAGCACGATAGCCGCGTCCTTGCCGCCGAGTTCGAGGAAGGCGGGGATGAAGCGCCGCGCGCACGCTTCGCCGACCATGCGTCCGGTGCGCACGCTGCCGGTAAAGCACAGCAGATCGACCTGCGCGATCAGTGCCGCGCCGGTGTCGCCCGCGCCGATCGCGATGCCAAGCACCGAGGCCACCACCGGCACTTCGGCCAGCGCTGCGCGCAGCGGAGCTGCGAAACGCGGGGTGATCTCGCTGGGCTTGATCAGGACCGCGCAGCCTGCAGCAAGGGCCGGGATGGCATCGATCAGCGCCAGCAGCAGCGGGAAGTTCCATGGGCTGATCACGCCGACCAGTCGATAAGGCACGCTGGTCTGGCGCACCTCGATATGCGGCGGGCCGGCCGGGCGTGCGGCGGGATCGCGCAGCAATGCGGGCGTTTCGCTGGCCCAGCGACGAATGCTGCCGATCACGCTGTCGACTTCAAGCACCGACTCGTGCCAGCGGCCGGTGTCGCGGCACAGCGCGTCGACCAATGCCTGCCGATGGCGGCCGAGCGCATCGGCGAACGCATTGAGCGAACTGCAGCGCGCGCCGACCGGGGTCGCGGTCCACGCGACCTGAGCGCTGCGCAGTGCGGCTGCCAGGTCGGCCAGCTGCTGCATATCGGTGACTGCCAGCTCGCCGTCGGGCTTGCCGGTGCGCGGGTCGCGCAGCGTGATGTCGTTGGCCATGCGCTGCGCTCAGTCGCCGGCCAGCATGCCGCTCGCGCGCATCGCGTCGATCACCGCGCGCTGGCGCATGGCGAACTCCGCGCGCTGCGGCACGCGCACGCCGCCGTTGGCATCGAGCAGCCAGTTGGCAGCCAGCGGTGCGGGCGCCAATCCGGCGGCGATCGCGGCTGCGGGCAAACGCGACAGGGTGTGCGTCATGCCGGGCTTGAGCCGGCGCCGGCGCAGCCCGCCGATATCGATCTCGGCATGCGCGACCATGCTTTCGCCAAAGCCGGCAGCAGCCAGCACGCGTCCGCCATCGTCGACGATCTTGCTCATGCCGTCGGTGGATGCGCCCGGAAACGGCACCTCGCACATGCCGCCGGAGTTTGCCGATACCACGAACGCGAGGTTCTCCACCGCACGCGCGCGCTTGGCGATGTCTTTCGGCGTGGCCTCGGTGGAGCCGACCTCGCTGGTCGAATGCAGGAACACTTCGGCGCCGCGCAGGGCCAGCGCACGCGCGATCTCCGGATACAGGATCTCTTCGGATGCGATGCAGGCCAGCCGCCCGAGCGCGGTATGCGCCACCGGAAACACCGCATCGATACCGTAGCGGTCCAGATAGGCGTCCCATACATCCACCGGCGAGGGCGCGAACAGCGAGACCAGCCGCCGATAGCGCAGCACCACCGTGCCCTGATCGTCGATCACGAAGCTGGTCTGGAAATACAGCGGTGCGAAGTGCGGATCGGCCTCGTAGGCGTTGCCGGACAGGAACACCGCATTGTCCTGCGCGATGCGACCCAGTTGCGCATACTCGGCACCGTCGATCGCGAACGCAGCGCGCTGCGTCCACGCCGGCAGCGTCTCGCCGAGCGGAAACCCGGTGGCGAAGTATTCCGGCAGCACCACCAGACGCACCTCGGGTCCGATGAAGGCCTTGGCAGCACGGATCTGCCCACCGATGCGCGTGATGTTGCGCGCGATCGCTGCGCGCGCGGCGACCGCATCGGGGCTGCCATTGATCGCATGGCATGCGGTCTGCAGCGCCAGTGCGCGATAGGCGATGGCCTCGCTCACGCCAGGGTCTCCTGCTGTACTCCGTCGATCAGCACCACGCGGAATTCTCCGGTGCCCGCGCGCAGGGCCTTGATCCGAGCGTACTCCGGCGAGTGCCAGTAGCGGCGCGCCGCGTCCATGTCGGGCCATACCGAGATCACCAGCTTGCTGGCCTCCCAATCGCCTTCCAGCGCTTCGGTGGCGGTGCGGATGGCCAGATAGCGGCCGCCATAGTGCGCCACCACCGCCGGATTGGCCTGCGCATAGGCCATGAAATGCGGCAGGTCGCTGATGCGGGCTTCGACGAACATGTAGGCGGGCATGGGCGTGGTCCGGGATTATTCGAACACCGGCGGGCGCCGGTCGATGAACGCCTGTGCGCCCTCGGCGAAATCGCTGGACGAGAAGGCTTGCACAAAGGCGCGCGTTGCGCTGTCGCGGTCGACTGCCGGATCGCCGGCAACATGCGCCACCACCTGCTTGATGCCAGCGCACGCGCTGCGCGATGCCGACAGCAGGGTTGCCAGCAGCGCGTCCACCGCCGGCTGCAGACCGTCATCGGCGACCACGCGACTGAGCAGCGCATACTGATGGGCTTCGGCCGCGTCCAGCATGCGTCCGCTCAGCAGCATCTCCTTGGCGCGCGCGGCACCCACCGCGGCGACCAGTCGGCGAGTGTCTTCGGGGCTATACACCAGGCCCAGTCTGGCCGGCGTGATCGCAAACCGCGAGCGCGACGTGGCGATACGGAAATCGCAGGCCAGCGCCAGGCCCAGGCCGCCGCCGACACACACGCCATCGATCCCGGCGATGGTGGGAATCGGCAACCGTTCGAGCGCGAGCTGGGTGGCTTGGACCATGACATTGTTGGCGGCCATGCGCTGCGGATCGGCAAGCAGTGTCGACAACTCGTCGATGTCGGCGCCCGCGCAGAACGCGCCGGGTACGCCGCTGAGCAGCAGCACGCGCGCGTCACCGATCGCTGAGAACGCAGCCGCCAGTGCGGACCACTCAGAGCCGCTCAATGCATTGCGCCGCGCGGGGCGCTCGATGCGCACGTGCAACACCGCGCCTTCGCGCGCCAGCACCACGGTGGACGACTTTTCGGTCATGCTCTGCGGGTCCGCTGGCACTGCGCGCACTGCACTTGAACCTCACGACTCGGTCGCGACTGGCACCGAAGATTTGCTATATAGTTATAGCATTATGGCAAAGCTTGCTGCCGTCGTCGCGCCTGCATCCACCGGTTTCAACCCCGACGGCCTGACGCGCCTGCTGCGTGGCGATCTTCCCACGCCGCTGTACCACCAGATCTTCTCGATCCTGCGCGATCGCATCGTCGGTGGCGAATTCAGGCACGGCAGCCAACTGCCCACCGAGTTCGAACTGTCCGATGCCTTCGAGGTCTCGCGCATTACCGCCAAACGTGCTCTCGACGAATTGGCCGCAGAGGGCCTGGTCGAACGTCGCCGCGGACGCGGCACGCACGTGATCCATCGCCATCAGGCCAAGCCGGTTGCCGCACCACTGACCGGCCTGCTGGAGAACCTCGAGATCTTGGGCGAGCATACCGAAGTGCGCCTGATCCAGTTCGAGCAGGCGGCACCGCCGGAGGCGTATGCGGAGCTGTTCGACCTCGAGCCCGCGCAGCAGCTCGCCCATGCCATTCGTGTGCGCAGCAAGGACGGCCTGCCGTTCGGCCACTACGTGAGCTGGACGCGCACCACGCACAAGGCGTTCAGCGCACAGAACCTGGCCAAGACCTCGCGCATCAAGCTGTTCCGGCGCTGCGGCATCAAGCTCGCGCAGGTCGAGCAGATCCTGTCGGCAGCGCTGGCCGATGCGACGGTTGCCGCGCGCCTGCAGGTCGAGCCCGGTAGCGCGCTGTTGACCCTCGACCGGCGCTCATACGATGCCGAGGGCATGCTGGTCGATCTGCTGTTGATCCACTATCGGCCGGATCAGTTCAGCTACCGGATGCGACTGGACCTCGGCGCGCAGGACGCCGCGCGCTGAAATGGCGGCACCGGCGACGCTGGCCGAGAAGATCCTCGCCCGCGCCAGCGGCTCGGCGAGCGTGCGTCCCGGACAGATCGTGACCTGCGCGGTCGATCTGTTGATGATGCACGACTCCGGCGGGCCGCGACGGGTTGCAGCCCGGCTGCAGCAGCTTGGCGCAAAAGTGTGGGATCCGGACAAGATCGTGGTGGTCAGCGATCACTTCGTGCCGGCGACCGATCTCGATGGCGCCGAGATCCTTGCCTTGACCCGCCGCTGGGCGCGCGAGCAGGGCGTGCGCCACTACGACGGAATCGGCATCTGCCATGTGGTGCTGCAGGAACATGGCCATGTACAGCCGGGCATGTTCTGCGTCGGTGGCGATTCGCATTCGCCCAGTGGCGGCGCGATGGGTGCGTGGATGGTCGGCGTTGGTGCGACCGAGGTCACCGGCGTGCTGGTCACCGGCGAGATCTGGATCAAGGTGCCGCAGTCCGCGCGCATCGAGTGCACTGGCGCGCTGGGTGCGGGCGTGAGCGCCAAGGACATCATGCTGCACCTGTGCGCACGGCTGGGCATGAACAACGATGCGCTGGTGTTCGAGTACGCCGGCGCTGCGGTGCGCGCGATGTCGATGGCCGAGCGCCTGGTGTTGTGCAACATGTCGGCTGAACTGGGTTGCGAAACCGGCATCGTCGAGCCCGATGCGCTAACCCTGCAAGCGCTCGCCGCGGCCGGCCGGCCATTCGATGGTCAGTTGTCGCGCTGGCGCAGCGATGCCGATGCCGCGTTCGCCGCCACCCACGTGGTCGATGCCGCAGCACTGGTGCCGCAGGTGGCCGCACCGCATTCGCCTGCCAACAGCGCAGGCATCGATCAGATCGAGCGCGACATCCGCATCGATCAGGCCTACATCGGCGCGTGCACCGGCGCGAAGTTGTCCGACCTGCAGATGGCGGCATCGGTGCTCAAGGGCCGCAAGGTCGCCGCCGGCACCCGCCTGCTGATCGCGCCCGCTTCCACCGCGATGACCGCGATGGCAGCGGCCGATGGCACGCTGGAGATCCTCACCGCGGCCGGCGCCATCCTGCTGCCCAGCGGCTGCGGTGCGTGCGCGGGCATGGGTGCGGGCATGCTGGCCGCAGGCGAGATCTGCATCGCGTCGACCGCGCGCAACTTCAAGGGCCGCATGGGTTCGGCGCAGGCGGCGGTGTGGCTGGGCTCGCCGTACACGGTGGCCGCATCCGCCGTGCGCGGTGCGATCAGCGATCCGCGCGAGCTGCTGGCATGATCCTGCGCGGCCGCTGCTGGGTGTTCGGCGACCAGATCGATACCGATGTGCTGGCTCCGGGCCCGTACATGCGAAAGCCCCTGCCGGAGCTCGCACAGCATTGCCTCGAAGCGGTCGATCCGCGATTCGCCAAACAGGTGCGTCAGGGCGACATCGTGATCGGCGGGATCGGGTTCGGCATCGGTTCGTCGCGCGAGCAGGCGGTGCAGGCGCTGGCGCTGCTCGGGGTCGCCGCAGTCGTGGCGCGCTCGTTCGCACGCATTTTCTTTCGCAATGCGATCAACCTCGGCCTGCCGGCGCTGGCCTGCCCGCAGATCCGCGCGACTACCGGCGACGAGGTCGAACTGCGCCCGATCGAGGGCCTGGTCATCAATCATTCGCAGCGCACGCGGTTCGACTGCGATCCGATTCCTGCGCAGCTGCTGGCGGTGGTCGCTGCCGGCGGGTTGATGCCGTGGCTTGAGTTACGCCTGCAAGCGCAGCGCGGCGGATGACTCCGGCACGCCTCGGGCGAATCGTCTCGGCCACGGTGCTGGCACCATCGCTCGAGAGCGCCTGCGAATCGTATGCGCGCGCACTGCATCTGGCGGTGCTGCACTGGACCGTGCTCACGCCCACCATGGCCGCGCATCTGGATCTGCACGAGCTGTCCGGTGCGCGCAGCGTTTGGCTCGGCACGGCAGGGCAGGCGCCGTGGCTGCGCGTGATAGAGGCAGCATCCGCGCTGCCGGCGATTCCGATGCGCCGCCACGGCTGGCTGGCACTCGAAGTGCTGGTCGGCAACGTCGACGTGCTGGTCGCGGCCCTGCCGCCGGGCTGGATCGTGCTCGGGCCACCGGCCGACCTGGACGTCAGTCCGAACATCCGCGCCAGCCAGGTGCTCGGCCCCTGCGGCGAGATGTATTACCTCACCGAGGTCAAGGCACCGGTGCCGCCGTTCGACCTGCCGCAGACCACCGCCCTGGTCGATCGACCATTCATCGTGGTGCTGTCGACCCCGAGCCGCGAGCGCACCCAGGCCGCGTGGGAAGCGCTGGCCGAGCGCCTCGCACTGGCATTCCACACGCGCATCACCGTGCTCAACCGCGAGCTGGGTCGCGCGCTCGGCGAGCGCTATCCGGTGGCGGTGCTGCAGTTCCGCGAGCAGTGCCTGATCGAGATCGACGAGGTCGCACTACCACCATTCGACGCCACGCAGCGCGTACTGGGTACCCATCTGGTCAGCATCGCTTGCGACAGTCTGGACCGCGGCATCGAGGGGCTTGGCGCGGTGCACGCTGTAGACGGTCCCGGATATGGCGGTGCGCGCAGCGCGCTGTGGCGCGGGCCGTGTGGTGAGCGGGTGGAGCTGATCGAAAGCGTGTCGCGCTGATTCGCGCGCTGCACTGAGTTGCACGTTGCATCGCCTCCGCAAGCCTGGTGCTTTGCTTCCTTCCCCCGTGCGGGCAAGGCGGGAAATTCCGCGGCAAAGCCGCGGACCGCCGAACGCACGCAAGGGAAGGGAAGGGGTTTTTCTGCGCTTCGTCGTCGGGGGCGGTGCGCTATCGCGTCTGCAACTTGCATCCGCCGATCACACCCGCAGCTGCGAGCGCGTCGATCGCCTGATCCGACATGGCGAGTCTTGCGCGCAGCACCTCGCGCGTATCGGCGCCAAGCAGTGGCGGTGCGCGGATGTACTCGACCGGGGTTGCGGAGAACTTCAGCGGGTTGGCCACCATCGGTACGCTGCCGCCCAGCGCATGCGGCAGGTCGATGCGCATCGCGCGTGCGCGCACCTGCGCGTCGTCGAACACCTGCGCGATGGTATTTACCGGCGAACACGGCACGGTTTCGCGTTCCAGCGCCGCCAGCCAGTGCGCCGATGTCTGCGTGCGCAGTGCGTCGGCCAACAGCCGCACCAGCTGTTCGCGATGGGCGACCCGCGCGGCATTGCTCGCAAACAGCGGATCCTCGCCCCACTGCGGTCGATCGATCACCGCGCACAGCCTGCGGAACTGCGCGTCGTTGCCGACCGCGAGCATGAAGTGGCCGTCGGACGATGGCATCACCTGGTAGGGCACGATGTTGGGGTGTGCGGTGCCCTGGCGCTTGGGGGTGTTGCCGCCGATCAGATAGTTCATGGCCTGGTTGGCGAGCCAGCCGACCTGGGTGTCGAGCAGTGCGAGGTCGATACGCTGGCCTTCGCCAGTGGCCTCGGCGTGGCGCAGGGCCGCGAGGATGCCGGCGACCGCATACATGCCGGTCATCAGATCGGCGACCGCTACACCGACTTTTTGCGGGCCACCGCCGGGCGCACCATCGGGCTCGCCGGTGATGCTCATCAAGCCGCCCTGGGCCTGGATCGCGGCGTCGTATCCCGCACGCTGCGCGTACGGTCCGGTCTGCCCGTAGCCGGTGATCGAGCAATACACCAGGCGCGGATTGATCGCGCGCAACGAATCCCAGTCGAGCCCGTACTTCGCCAGCCCACCGACCTTGAAGTTCTCCACCACTACGTGCGCGTCGCGCGCCAGCGCGCGCACCAGCTCGGCGCCCTCGCTGCGGGTGAAATCGATCGCCACCGACTGCTTGCCGCGATTGGCGCCGAGGTAGTACGCCGATTCCGCGCTGGGCTGGCCGTTGCCATCGGTCAGCCACGGCGGTCCCCAGCGGCGCGTGTCGTCGCCCTCACCGGGCCGCTCGACCTTGATCACGTGCGCGCCGAGATCGGCCAGCATCTGGGTCGCCCACGGGCCGGCGAGAATGCGCGAGAGGTCCAGAACGCGGATGTCGTGCAGTGGGGGCATGGGGGTGGCGAGTTCAAATGCTCAGGTAGTGGCTGCGAGTGGCCATTCGCCGCTGTTGCGCCATTCGCTGCACGTCTGCGCCAGCGCCAACAGTCGCAAGTCATCCCCGATCCGCCCGATCAGCTGCAGCCCGATCGGCAGCTCGCCCGCGCCGACCGGCAGCGGCAGCGACAATGCCGGAACGCCCGCCATGCTGGCAAAACAGGTCAAGTCGGCCTGGTTCGCCGGCACCGGCGCGCCGAATGCAAAGGCACGCTGCGGCGTGGTCGGCGACGCCAGCACGTCGCAGCTGGCAAGCCACATCTGCACCTGCACCTGGGCTGCATCCATCGCGCGCTGCGCGGCGACGAACTCGAGCGCCGACTTGCGCTCCGCCCACGCCAGCATGCCGGCCAGCTGCGGCGAAAAATCGGCGCGCCGCGTGCGCCAGTGATCCGCATGCTCGACCAGCATTTCCGCCTCGCAAACGAGCAGGCCGCTTCGCCGCACCGTGCCCGAATCGAGCTGCGCTGCTGGCAGCGCGACGATCAGATGCCCGGCGGCGCGCAGCATGTCCAGACCGCGCACAAAGGCAGCGCCCACCTCCGGATCGATGTCGATTGCTGTCAGCGCGGGCACGCCGATGCGCAGCGGGCCTGCGCCGGCCGCGGCGAATTCGACCGCGCGCGACTGCGCGCACGCCGGATCGAAACCCGCCATCGCCGCGAGCAACAGTCCGAGGTCGCGCGCCGAGCGCGCCAGCGGACCGACATGATCCAGGCGTCGCGACACGCACACGCTGCCGCGCGGACTGATCGCGCCGAAGCTGGGTTTCAGACCGAACACGCCGCAATAGCTGGCGGGAATCCGCACCGAGCCCATCGAGTCCGAGCCGAGTGCCGCGCTGCAAAGATTGGCCGCGACCGCGGCACCCGAGCCGCCGCTGGAGCCGCCCGGCGTGTAGCCGTGCCGATGCGGGTTGTGGCACGCGCCGAAGTGCGGGTTGAGATTGTCAGCACCCAGTGCGGCCTCGTGCATGTTGAGCTTGCCGAGGATCACCGCACCCGCATCGCGCAGCTTGGCGACCGCAGCACTGTCGTGCGCTGCAGGTGCTGCATCGCGCCGCGTGGCCATGCCGGCGGTGGTGCGCCAGCCGGCGACGTCGAGGTTGTCCTTGACCGCAATCGCCACGCCCTCGAGCGCGCGCGCACCCTGCCGTGCGCGGTGCGCATCGGAGTCGCGCGCCGCCGCCAGCGTGCGTTCGCGATCGATGGCGATGAACGCATTGAGCGTGGGCTGGCTGTGCTCGATGGCATCCAGATAGGCGTTTGCCATTTCGACCGCCGTCAGTGCGCCCTGCGCCAGCAGCGCGCGCTGCGTTGTGACATCGGCGCCAAGCAGCTCACGCATCGGGCGATCCTCGGTGCTCGATCCGACCCGTGCGCACGACCATGGGCGTGGTTCGTCGACGGACGCTCATGCGAAACGCCGGTCGATCAGACGCACCGGTTTTTGCCGGGTCTCGATCCCGGTCAGCAGCGCGAGCGCGCCGCGTGCTTCCAGCACCACCGCGCAATCGACGCCGAGCCTGGCACGCAGCAGGGCTGCGAATGCGGCCGCCACCACCGGATCGTCGGCCGCGCAGTGCGCCTCGATCCGCACGGTCAGCGCATCGCGACCGGCGGCATCGCGGAGCGCCTCGCAGATGAACTCGCCGGCAAACGCCGGGTGTGCTTCGAGGATCGGCGCCAGCGCCTGCGGAAACACGTTGATGCCGCGGATCTTGACCATGTTGTCGCTGCGCCCCAGAAAACCCTCGATGCGGCGCAGGTTCAGACCCAGCGATGAGGGGGTGGTCAGGGTGCGGGTCACGTCGTGGGTGTTGAAGCGGATGATCGGATAGATGTCGTCCTTGTACAGGCAGGTCACCACCATGTCGCCCTCGGTGCCTTCGACGACCGGCTGGCCATTGTCGACGTGCAGGATCTCCACGTATTGCGCGTCCTCCATCAGGTACATGCCGTCGTGGTCGGGCCCCTCGCCGGCGATCGCACCGGTGTCGCCCACGCCGTACCAGTCGAACATCTGCACCCCGCCCCAGGCCGCCGACAGCGCGTCGCGCGATTCGCGCCCCAGGTGGCCGCAGATCATGCGCAGCGGGATGTCGCGGCCGGGCTCGATGCCATGCTCGCGCGCAACCTCGGCGAGCTTCTTGATGTAGTCGGCGAAGCCCACGATGACGCTCGCGCCGAAGTCGCGCATCAGCATCACCTGCTGCTGCGAGCGCGTCTCGACCCCGGTGCCGGCCGAACAGAACAGGCCCTGGGTGTAGTGGGTCACCGCTTCGCGTACGTAGTGGCCGCCGTTGATCATGCCGTGGCCATAGACCGAGTGCACCACATCGCCCGCGCGCAGGCCCTGCCAGCGGTACAGGCGCGCGAGCAGGATCGACTGCACCTCGCGCGAGCGTGGCGAGAACACCAGCGGCTGCGGTCGGCCGGTGGTGCCGGAGGTGGTGTGGAAGATCAGCGGCACGTCGCCGGCCACGCTGCCGTCGCGCCAGCCATGGAAGTCGCCCAGTGGTGGGTTGGCTGCCACCGACTGCATGATCTGGTTCTTGCCGTAAACCGGCAGTTTGCCGATATCGGCAAGCCCGCGGATGTCGCCCGCCTCGATCCCCGCGTTACCCCACAGGCGCTGGTAGAACGGAATCTGCCACGCGCGCTGCATGCAGCGTGCGAACAGCGCGTCCTGACGGACGAACAACTCATCGCGCGAGAGCACCGCGTGGCGCGCAGCAAAACCTTCGTCGAGCGGAAAGTCCGTCAGCAGCTGACGGATGTCGAAGGATTCCAGATAGGTCGGCGTCGGCATGGGGCTTGGGTTCAGGCGTTGATGCACAGGGAAACCAGGTCGCGGATATCGGCGAGGTGGTCGAGATCGTCGACCATCGCCAGCAGCGCCTGCCGTCGTGCCGCCGGATACGCGCCCGGCGCGCTGTCGAGGCAGGCGTTGAACTTCAGCAGCTGCGCTGTGCGATCCAGCGGCACGCTCGGCGCGCCCAACACCGCCGGCATCTCGATGCGCCGACCGCGGCCATCGCGTAGCTGGATGCTCAGCGACTGCGGCACCAGCGCGTTGGGATCCTCGCAGGCGTTGGGCTGCCAGCTTACCCGCGCGGCGAGTGCGAGCCGCGCGGGGTCGGTCAGCGCCTGCGGATCGAAATCCTCGACTCGCACGCTGCCGGTCAGCAATCGGGTGGCGACCAGATAGGGCAGGCACAGACGCGCCCAGCTGGGCGTCATGTCGGCGCTGGCCTCGCGCCCTACCAGGCGGCGAATCAGGGGCGGCGCATGCAGCACCACCTGCGCCACATCGGAAGCGCCGAATGCTTGCGCGCGCTGCAGCTGCGCGATGCCGTCGAGCGCGGCGTGCGCGGCGCGGCCGGTGGGAAAGGGCTTGTGGCTGACCTCGCAGATGCGAAAGCGGCGACCCAGATCGTCGAACGGTGCCAGATCGAACTGCCCGTCGATCAGGCTGAAGTACCCGAATGGTCCTTCCAGCGCATCCAGCGGACCGCTCAGATCGGCGCTCGCGAAATCCAGTGCAGTGACCGCCGCGCGCGCATTGACGCCGATCTGCAGCGGCAGTCCGGGCGTGCCTTCCAGGTGCGCCTGCATGGTCCCCGAGAGCTGGCCGAGCAGCAGTCCGTAGGCGCGGCGCAGCGATTCGGGGTGCAGTCGCTCCAGCCGCGCCGCACCGGCCAGGGCGCCCAGCGCGCCGGCCATCGCGGGGCGGAAGAACCGCATCGGCGCACGCGCGCACATGCCGATGGTGGTGGCGATGTCCACCGCCACGATCAGCGCGGCGCAGAACTCGCTGCCGGAAACCGGGTCGCGCTCGCGATTCGCGCGGCGCTCGGCCACCGCCAGCAGCACGCCGAGCACCACCGCCATCGGGTGCACCACGGCCGCCTCATGCACGCAGTCGAATTCCTGGTTGTGGATCTGCCATGCGTTGCGCAGCGCCGCCTGCGGCGCCGGCAGCAGCTCGCCGGTGGTCAGTACACGCGCCTCGCTGCCACTGCCCGAGCGCGCCAGCGCCTGTGCGAGGCGCTGTGCGTCCGGCAGCCGCGCGCCGCTGATGCCGACCGCCAGCGAATCGAGCAGGAACATGCGCGTAGCCGCGCGCGCTGGTGCGGGGATCGCCGCGGGATCCAAGCCCAGCGCATGCACGATCGCGCGCGACAGCACGTCGTTCATGCGGCCTCCTGCAGCGCGGCGCCGAGCGCACGCAGATCCCCGCCACGCGGCAGCGTGATGACCGCCTCGGCCAAGCGCCCGGCCGCCGCCGACGACAGCCCGCCCCAGGCCATCAGGGTGTAGGCCTTGTCGATCAGTGCAGCATCGTCGAGCGGCCACTCGGGATCGCCCCACGCGTCGTCGGCGACACCCTCCAGAATCGTGCCGTCGCGCAGCAGTACCCGCACACGTGCGCCGAAGTGCGCGGGGTAGCGCGCACTCAGACCCGCGTGCTCGCTGAGCACCACCCGCGCACGCAGCTGCGCCAGCGTCGCACTCTCCAGCGCGGCCGGCAGGAAGTGCTCCAGTCGCGGTGTGCCGTGTGCGATGACCAGTGCGGCGCAGTGCTGCAAGCTGAACCTGGCTTCCATTTCGGTGCGTGGCTGCGGCCGGTCGCAAAAGCGCAGCGCATCGGCATAGGTGGCGATCTCGATCCGGGCCGGCGTAGCGGGATCGATCGCCGTGGGAAGTGCACGACGCAGCGCATCGATCGCCGGATGTGCATGGCGACACGCCGGCCAAGGTTTGAAGCTGACCTGCTCGATCAACCAGCCCGATCCATCGGCGATGATGGCGGCCGGATCGGCCTGCACCGAGGTGGCGGCAAACAGACCTTGCGGGCCTTCCAGCAGCGTGCGCGGACCCGGCACGCCGCGCGCGGCCAGCACCGCTGCCAGCCAGCCGCTGCGTGCGGCCTCCGCATTGACCAGCGACTTGGTCGGCACCGCTTCATGGCGCATCTGCCACAGCCCGCCGGCGCGAATGCCGGCGTTGCCGAAGGCATCGGCAATCGCCTGCGCACCCAGACCCATGATCGAGGCGGTGGCCGCTGCAGCCCCGAATGCGCCGGCAGTGGAGGTCGTATGCCAATGCCGATAGTGCGATGCGCCGAGCGCGCGGCCGATACGGATCGTGGCCTCGTAGCCGCGCACCACGGCATCGAGAAACGCGCCCGCGTCGGCAGCCTGGCTTTCCGCGGCAGCCAGGGCTGCGGGGATCACGATCGGCCCGGGGTGCAGGGTCGCGGCGCGGTGCACGTCGTCCATTTCCAGCAGGTTGCCCAAGGCTGCGTTGCGCAACAGGGCGGCTTCGGCCGTGCGCGCGCCATGGCCGAGCGCGCTGCATGCGCCGGCAGCGGCCTCGGCTGCGAGCCCGCCCAAGACCACCGCGAAGGGATCGCGCAGTGCACCCGTGCTGCAGCCAACCCAGTCGAGCACATGCGCGGCCGCGCGCGTGCGCAGATGCAGCGGCACCGGACGCAGCACAAGCAGTGCAAGCTGTTCGGTCAGCGTCGCCATGGCCAGATTCCGATCCGCGCAGCATGCGCGCCGCTAAGTATGCTGTACGCATGCACAAGCTCGATCCAGACAGCTTCGCGCGCGCCTTCGCACCCGGCATGCGTGTGTATGCGCCCGGTTGCGGCGGGCACTCGGCGCTGTTCGAGCGCTGGCTGCGCGCGATGCCCGCGATCGCCGAAGGTGTCGAGTTCTGCGGCGTGCATATCCCGGGCGTGAACCGCTTCGACTTCGGCGCGCTGCACCCGGCCGCGCGAATGCGCAACATCTTCCTCGCGCCTGACTGGCGCGGATGCTGGGCCGATGGCCGCTTCGCGCTGCAGCCGCTGGCCTACAGCCAGTTCGTGCGGCAGCTCGCGGCGAGCACTTTCGACATCGCCCTGCTGCAGGTCGCACCTGCGGATGCCGACGGCATGCACTCGCTGGGAATCGCCGCCGATTTCACCCCGGCGGCGCTGGTCAATGCGCGGCAGGTATTCGCGCACGTCAATCCGCGCATGCCGCGCACCCGCGGTCCGGGCATAGCGCATGCGCGCATCGACGCCCTCGTGGAGGCGGATGCGGCGCTGCTGGAATCGCCCGATCCTGCGCCCGATCCGGCGACCACCCAGCTGGCCGCCCACATCGCAGCACTGGTCGATGACGGCGATACGCTGCAGTTCGGGCTGGGCAAACTGCAGGCCGCGGTGCTGCGTGCACTGGTGGGCCGGCGAAACTTGCGCGTGCACTCGGGCATGGTGTCGGATTCGTTGCTGCTGCTGGAAGCCGCCGGCGCGCTGGCGCCGCGCAACCCCGAGCGACCGCCGATCGTGTGTGGCGTCGCGCTGGGCACGCCCGCGCTGTACGCGGCGGTCGCCGACCCGAGCCTGGTGCAGTTCGCGCCGGTCTCGCACACCCACGACATCGGCGTGCTGCGCGAGATAGCGTGCTTCAAATCGATCAATGCCGCGATCGCGGTCGACCTGCTCGGCCAGGTGTCGGCCGAGACCATCGATGGCGCGCAGATCAGCGGTGTCGGCGGGCTCGGCGATTTCGCGCGTGGCGCGCGGCTGTCGCAGGGCGGTGCGTCCATCATCGGCCTGCTCGCCAGTGCGCGCGCCAACACGCTCTCGCGCATCGTGCCGCGGCTGGGCGAGCAAGACATCGTCGGCGTGCCGCGACTGGATGTGGATATCGTGGTCACCGAGCACGGCGTGGCCGCGATCGGCGGGCTCGACGTCGATGCCCGCGCGATGGCCCTGATCGCGATCGCCGACCCACGGCACCGCGATGCCTTGCGCTCGGCCTGGGCGCTGCAACGCGCGCGGCTGTAGTGGCCGGCTGCGCACGATTCAGCGCAGCACGCCTGGATTGATCAGCCCCTGCGGATCGAGCTGACGCTTGATCGCATCCAGCAGGGCCAGCGCTGCCGGATCGCGGCCCTCGCGATACGCATAGAACTTGCCGAGCTGGAAGTGGGCGGCGCCCTGCGCTCGCAACACGGCCGCGACCTCGGATTTCAGGCGCGCCACGACCCCGCGTGCGGCCGGATTCGCGGCCGGCTCGCCGCAGCGCGCGCGATGATCCGGCTCGACCATGCGCTTGTGGTACGCGGTATGCGAGTCCGGCCAGTAGAACACCGGCTCGATCAGAAAGCCTTGCGCTGCCACCGTGGTGAACAGATAGCCGACCTCGATCGCGTGCGCTGCGAGCGTGTCGCGCTCGCGCGCGAACAGCGCTTCGACCGCGGCGTGGGTCGCTGCCGCGCACGAGTGCGGCACGATGCCGTGCACCGGCACCCAGCGTTCGCCGGCAGGGCCGAGCATGTTGTTGGGCGGCACGAACGGTTGGCTGCGCAGCACTTTCGGGATCGAGTTGTCGATCTCGCGACCATTGCGACCCAGGATGTGCCGCGCAGCCGCCACCCGCGTGGCAATCGCCGCCTCGCTGTCGGCCTCGATCGCCAGATGCGCCGAGAACTTTTCCGGATCGAGGAAGTTGCGCCCCGCGGCAACCAGCTTGATGCCTTCGATGAGGCCTGCTTTCTTTACCACTTCGCCGAGCGTGCGCGCGTCGCTGCCCAGACTCGCGCGCTTCATGCGCATCTGTGCCAGCACCGGGTCGAAGCCGAAACACTCGCTGGCCAGGCCGTGGCGGGAGATCTCGCTCATCGCCGCGATCATGCTGCCGGCTTGCTCGAATTCGAAGCTCAGATAGTCCAGCGCCGCGGGGCGCTGAATCAGGCGCAGGCTGGCGCGCACCTTGATCCCGAGGCTGCCCGCATCGCCGACGAACAAACCGGTCAGATCGGGCCCGAAATAGCGCAGGAACGGTGCTGCGTTGCCGGCTGCCGCGCTGCCGGTGCGCAGGATGCGACCGTCGGCGCAGGCCACGTCGATTCCGAGCACGCTGTCGCCGACCGAGCCATGCAGCCCGGAGCCCAGGAACACGCTGCCCTGCGAGAGCGCGCCGCCGATGGTCGCGCGCAGTCCCGACAGCGGGCCCCAGTAGGGCGTGCGCAGGCCGTGCGGCTGCAGTGCTGCATCCAGCGCGGCCCACGTACAGCCGGCCTCGACCACGACGTAGCGATCGGCCGTGTTGATCTCGATGACCCGATCCAGACGCGACATGTCGATCAGCACCGAGGCCGGGGTCGCTGCGAGGTAGGCATCGGTATACGACAGCCCGCCGCCGCGCGCGACCACGCAGATGCCGGCCGCGGTCAGCGTGTGCAGCGCGCGCGCCAGCGACTCCACGTCGGCCGGTCGCAGCACCGCTGCCAGTGGCACGCCTTCGGCATACACATCCTGGGCGAAGAACGCCAGTTCCTGCGGGTCGCGCAGCAGCGTCTGCGGATCGCCATCGCGCGCGATGCGGTCCAGGACTTCTGCTGCAGCGCTGGCGTCGGAGCTCATGCGGTGTTCCTCGGTGGTAGTGGCAGGCATGCGGCCAATGCGGCAACCCGGCCCTGATAGTCGTCGGCCGGATCCGCGCTGACGGTCAACGATAAACCAGATGCCAGCAATCGTTGCGCCAGTGCGGGGTCCAGTGCGCCAGCGAATACGCAGCGCAGCTGTGGGCCCAGACGCAGCAGCTCGACCGCGTTGTCGTGTACCGCGCGTGGATCGGGCGCATCGCCCAGCCGCCGCGCAGACGCCGACGGCGGCAGCCACGGCCACAGCAGGTGGCGCTCGCGCTCCCACTGGAAGGCATCCAGCAGGTGTGCGCCGCTGCGCACGATGGCCGGATCCGGCAGCCCGTCCAGCAGGCAATCGATTTCCGCTGCAGTGAGCAGCCATGGTGCACGCAGATGCACGCTGCACCTGCGCCCCGGTGCACCTTCGGCGATGGCCAGCGCGTAGGCCGCAGCGGCACCCTCGGCTTGGATCCGCAGCGGCAGCCCGGGAACCAGTTGATCGATCGCTTGCACGATGGCGGCGGCGATCGCACCGGCGTCGGGCGCGCCGACGATCGCGCCCGAGCCGCCGTGTCCGGGCAGGTCGAGCAGCAGCAGGTGTGCGCCGTCGCGCGCTGCCGATGGATCCGGCCGCGGCGGTTTGCTGCCCGGCGCGTGCAGGCGCAGCACCGCTGTGTCCTTGCCGGGTGCATGCCAGATTGCGAGCGTGCCGATCGCGGTGGAAACCGCGCGGCGGCGGAAGTCATTGTCGGCCGGTTGTGCCAGCAGCAAATGCGCGCCGGCTTCGCCAGTCAGAGTCTGCTCGAGAATCGAATCCATCCGCGCGTGCAAAGCCGGCAGGCCGCCGCTGATCAGTTCCGTCGCGACGTGTGGCGGCAGCAGCGGCAGGCGCTCGCGATGCGCGGCCAGCACGTCTTCGATCCGGTACAGCAGCCAGCTCGGTACCTTGAGCTCGGCCACCCGATGGCGTTCGCCATAGCGCAGCGCAGCGCCATAGCCCTGCCGATACCCATCGCCCACCTCGAGGATGTCCATCGCCGCGGCATGCGTCGATCGTGCTGTCGGTGGATCGAGCTGCAGCGCAGATCCGGCGCGGCCGTCGTACCACGGAAAGTAAAACAGCTGCTCGCGCATCCGGCACCACAGCCAGCGCAGGTGCGCGCCGTCCCAGCTCGGCACGAAGGGCGGCAGATAGCGCGCATCCATCGCCGCGCGTTCCTCGGCATCGAACAGCGCAAAGCCATCCACGATCAAGGCCGCCACCCGCCGCGGCGCTGCCCATGCCAGCTGCATCCCGATCAAGCCACCGGTGTGCATGCCGAACACCGCGAAGCGCTCCAGCCCCAGCGCATCGGCAAGCTCGAGGGTTGCGGCGGCAAGATCCGCGATACCCGGTTGCGCATCCGCGAGCGGATCGGAATCGCCGAAACCTGGTGTGTCCGGTGCGATCACGGTCAAGCGCGGCGCGTAGCGTTCGATCAGGTCCAGCCACATGCGCGAGTTCTGCGGCGACTGGTGCAGCAGCAGCAGAGCCGGCCCGCTGCCGGCGATGCGGCAGTGCGCGGTGCGCGCACCGAGTCGCACGAAGTGGCGGGCGACCGTGGTCACCAGTCCGGACGCCCGCCGATGGCATCGCCGCTGACCCGCACCAGCACCTTGCCGCTGTTGGCCCCATGCATGAGGTCGACGAAGGCCTGCGGTGCTGCGCCCAGCCCGCGCCGCACGTCCTCGCGCCAGCGGATCTTGCCCGCGCGCAGCAGTGGCGCGACCTCCTCGATCAGCTGCGGATAGCGCTCGAGATGGTCGTAGACCACCAGCCCGGTGAGCGTCGCGCGCGCGCCGATCACCGGGCCGAGATTCGGCCCGGGCGGGCGCTCGGCCGCGTTGTACTGGTCGATCAGACCGCACAGGATCACCCGCGCGCGCGGTTTGAGCAGCGACAGTGCGATCTCCAGCACGCGGCCGCCGACGTTGTCGAAGTACACATCGATGCCGCCAGCACAGGCCGCGCGCAGCTGATCTTCGAAATCCGGCTCCTTGTAGTTGACACAGGCGGTGCAGCCGAACTCGGCTACCGCCAGCGCGCATTTGTCCGCGCTGCCGGCAATTCCCACCACGCGTGCAGCAGCCCGCTCGGCGAGCTGGCAGGCGAGGCTGCCGACCGCGCCCGCTGCGGTCGATACCAGCACCGTCTCGCCGGGCTTCGGTTGGCCGATGGTGCGCAGGCCCGACCACGCGGTCAGGCCCGGAATTCCCAGCACGCCGAGTGCGGTGGAGATCGGCGCCTGCGCGGGATCGATCTTGCGCGCGCTGCCTGCCGCCACGCAGGCGAACTCGCGCCATCCGCATTCGGCGACCACGTGATCGCCGACCGTGAATCCACTGTCGCGGCTTTCGATGACCACGCCGATGCCGCTGCCTGGCACCATCGCGCCCACTGGCGGGCGCGCGCTGAGGTAGCGCGCGCCGAGCAGGGCGCGAAGGTAGGGATCGATCGACAGATAGATCACCTGCAGCAGCAGCTCGCCTTCGGCCACTGCCGGCATCGCGATCTCGCTCAGCGCGAAGTCGTCGGTCCGCGGCATCCCCTGCGGATAGCGGACGATGCACACGGCCTGCTGGAGCGCGCTTGGCGGGGCCATGAAAAAAAAACCTTGAATCGGGAAATGCCTGAATGATATATCTTTAAGTCAAATACGGGCAGCGGCGGTGCGCCGCGCTGTCCGGCAGCAGGGACGTCCGCTACCGCGCAGGCGGAAACGGGCGGGGATAAGGGCAGCGGCGGGAGCTGCCCACCGGGGCGGTCCGCAAGGATCGCTGCGGGTCCTTCAGGGGAATGGCGCGAACCGTATCCACACACAAGGCCCACCGTGGCCGAGGGGAGTAGCTATGAATTCGCTTTGCAAACGCCGAATGCTGGCCATTGCGATCGCAGCGGCCCTGCTGCCCGCGACGGGTTTCGCAGCGCCCGTGCCGGGTGCCGATACGCAACCCGATCCGCAGCCGGCCGCCGAAATTCAGGTGCAGGCCGATGACACAGCACAGCTGGGTACGGTCACCGTGACCGCACAGCGCCGCGAGGAACAACTGCAAAAGGTACCGGTTACCGTCACCGCGCTGAGCGGGCGCGACATCGAGCGTCGCCAGGTGCGCAACATCGAAGACCTGAAGTTCGAAGTGCCCAACGTGGTGATCGAGCCCAACACCGGCACCACCACCGGCGCGAAGGTGTTTCTGCGCGGCGTCGGCGCCGACGAGTCGCTGTTCACGGCCGACCCCGCGGTGGCGATCTACATCGACGATGTCTACATTCCGCGCCAGACCGGTGCCTTGTTCGACCTGTTCGACGTCGAGCGTATCGAGGTGCTGCGTGGCCCGCAGGGCACGCTGTACGGGCGCAACGCCACCGGTGGCGCGATCAAGTACATCACCCGAGCGCCCAATGGCGAGGCCAGCTTCGTGCTTGGCGGATCGCTCGGCAATCTCGGTCGCGGCGATCTTCGCACCACCCTCGGCGGCCGGCTCGGCGAGTCGCTGGACTTTTCTGCCGCAGCGCTGACCCGCAACCGCGATGGCTACCTGCGCGATGTGACCAACAATCGCGACGTCAACGACCAGGAGGTCTATGCGATGCGCCTGGGCTTTTCGATGCCGCTGGGCGACTCGACCCGCGCCTCGCTGAGCCTCGATGGCGTCAAGGAGCGTTCGGGTCCTGCTTATGCCACCGGCGTGATCCGCGCGCCGATCACCGTGCCTGGCACCCCGCCCACGGTGCGCCCGGTCAATGATCCTGATCGCGACTACTACACGCTGCAGACCAACCTGGTGAACGGGGTCAACGACCTCGACCAGTTCGGCATCGCGCTGACCACCGAGACCGAGCTCGACTGGGCGATGTGGCGCAACATCGCGCACTACCGCAGCATGCAGAACCTGCTGTTCGGCGATTTCGACGGCACTACCGTGACCCGCCTGCATCTGTTCCAGGACCAGGAGCAGGACCAGCAGGGTTTCGAAAGCCAGCTGGTCAGCAGCGGCGAGGGTCCATTCTCATGGGTCGGTGGCGTGTTCCTGTTCCGCGAGGCCAACGAACAGCCGACCCGACAGGACGTGTTCGCGCGCGGTGCGACCAACACCATCAAACAGGACACCGACGCGCGCGCGCTGTATGGCCAGGGCACCTACCGGTTCGACAATGGCTTGAGCTTCACCGGCGGCCTGCGCTACAGCTGGGAGGAGAAAGACTTCTCGGTGATCTCGATCCGGGCCAATGGCACCGAGGCATTCCGCTTCGCCGATGTCGACGACTGGAGCAAGGTCGACTGGAGACTGGTTGGCGACTACCAGTTCAGCGACAACGTGATGGCGTATGCCAGCGCCTCAACCGGTTTCAAGAGCGGTGGCTTCAACGGCCGCGGTGCGACGATCGCGTTGATCACCACGGTCGACGAGGAAACCGTGCTGTCGTACGAGATCGGCGTGAAGAGCACGTTGGCCGACGGCCGCCTGCGCCTGAACGCGAACTACTACCGCAACGAGTACGACGACCTGCAGTTGACCGCGATCGATCCCACCGGTGCCTTCGTGCTCACCAATGCCACCGACACCCTGATCCAGGGCTTCGAGCTGGAGGCGTTGGCAGCGCTCAGCGACAGCTGGCAGGCGAATCTTGCCGTAGGCACCATCGATGGCGAATACCGGGGATTTTCGGCTGCCAACCGGGCGACCTTCGAAGGCAAGGATCTCAAGCAGGCGCCCGCGATCACCTGGACCGTCGGCACCCAGTACAGCGTGCCGCTGGCCAACGGCGATCTGCTGTTCGGCGCGCAGGCGCACCATACCGATGATCATTTCCAGAACCTCGCGAATTCCACGATCATCCAGACCAAGGCATACACCCTGGTCGATGCACGCATCACCTACGAGGCTGCCGGCGGCAAATGGATGGTCGCCCTGTGGGGCAAGAACTTGAGCGACGAGGAGTATTTCACCGGCGGCTTCGACATCGCGGGGCTGGGGATCGCGACTGCCTACATGAATGTGCCGCGCACCTACGGCGTGGAGTTCCGCTACCGGTTCTGGTGACCCGCGCTCCCACGATTGCCCCCCGTGGGTCACCCGTCGACGCCCGCCTTGTGCGGGCGTCGCCGTTTTCCCGCCGCCGCTATTCGACCCGGATCCATTCCACGGCCAGCGCGAACGGCCCCGCCTGCTGGTCGCCGATCAGCAGCCCGATCTGCTCGATCGCGGACAGATCCAATGCTGGGCCGGCCAACAGCGCGCCGCGATAGCGCGGCGCGAGCGAAGCCAGGGGCATGCTCACCAGCGTCCATTGGCCGGCGACGGTCGCAAACGTGGCGCCGTACCACACCGGCGTGCCGCGGAACCGCGCAGCGGTAGCCACCCGCAGCTGGTAGCGGCGACCGTCACCCCTGACCTGCAACAGCATCGCACTGGCATCGCGCAGATCCAAGCGTCTGCCTTGCGTGCGTACCGAGGCGAAGCCACCCCCATTGTCCAGCGACAGCGTGCCGGAAAAGTGCAGCTGCCCGTCGACGATCCGCGCATTGCCGTGCGATCGCCCGCCCATCACATCGTCATTGACCGCCAACCAGCCCGGCTCATCTGCGGCAGCAGAGAATTCGATCAAGCTGCGACTGGGTTGCTGCATCGATCCGCTCGCTGATGTCGTTGTCAGTCGGCGATCCGCGAAACCCGGTTCAACACGTTCGAGTAGGCATAGCGGTCGGCGCGATGGGTAGTGATCGCCAGCAGCAGCAGCTGGCCGTCTGCGCCGAAGTAGCGCCGATGCGCGATCAGCACCGCCGCAGCGGGCGCGGCACCCAGGCGGCGCGCCTGGACGGCGTTGGCGATCGCAGCGCTGAAAGTCTGCTCGACGCGCACCAGGTGGGTGAGTTCGACCAGGCGCAGCAGCGCATAGACCGCAAGCCGGACATCGAGCAGCTCGCGGGTGTCGATACCGCGGCGCACGATCGCATATGCCTCGGTCAAGGCGATCGGCTGCTGCCACTGCTGCTGGAAGCGTTGTGCGCTGATATGGATCAGCGGCGTGGCGGGCGCGAGCTGCAGTTGGCGCGCGATCTGCCGGCTGGCGCCGACACGGCGGGTTCGCAGTACTACCAGCCGCGAGCTGTTGCCGTAGTCGAGCAGGTCCTCGATCGACTGCACCGCGCGGTCGAAGCGCGCCGGCGGATGCTGCGCCTTGACCCGCGTGCCCGAACCCTGGCGACGCTCGACCAGGCCCATCGCGTCGATCCGCCGCAGCGCCTCGCGCGCGGTATGGCGGCTGACCGCGTAGCGCTGCGCGATCTCGACCTCGGTCGGCAGGCGTTCGCCGACGCCAACCGCACCACTGGTGATGGCAGTGGTCAGCTCGCGGGCGATGCGGGCGTAGGCGGGTTCGCGGGCGGTGCCGGTCATGATCGTGGCCTGAAGACGGCCCATCATGCACCGACTGTGTCGCGGCGACGACAAGCCGCGTCGGAGCCCGGTATACTTCGAGGCTGCCGCGGGCCGATCCCGCTCGCCGCGACCCAGGACGCAGCCGTGCAGAACACCGACATCGTTTTCCTCAAGCATTTCAGCCAGGTGATCGCCAGCCTGGTCGTGATCACGCTGTTGCTGATCGTCGTTGCATGGAAAATCTACGACGTGCAGGGTCTGCACCTGGACAATCCTGCCAAGAGTCAGGTGATCGAGCAGCGGCTCGCGCCGGTCGGCGGCGTGTATTCGGGCGATACCGGCCGCGCGGCGCTGGTTGCCGCGCAGGAAGCCGCCAAGGCCGCGCTGGCGGCATCGGTGGCCTTCGACGGCGCCCTCGACGGCGCGTTGATTTACCAGAATGTCTGCACCGCCTGTCATGGCACGGGTGCCGGTGGCGCACCGCCGCCGACCCGCGAATCCTGGGCACCGCGCATCGCCACGGGCCTTGAGATCCTCGTCAAGCATGCGATCGAGGGTTATCAGGGCGTTGCCGGCGTGATGCCGGCCAAGGGCGGCCGTGGCGACCTGACCGACGAGCAGGTCAAGGTCACCGTCGAGTACATGGTCGCGAAGTATCGATAGACGTTCGATATACCCGCTCGCGCCGTCGGCGCGAGCCGGATCGTCTCGCTTTCGGGCCGGTGCCATGAATCGTTCTTGCTTGCCCATCCATGGCGCAATCGCCCGCGTGCTGCCCATAGCGGCCGTGGCCTGGAGTCTTGTCGCGTGCGGCGCTGGACCCGGCAGCTCCGGGACCGACCCCGTGGTGCTGCCGGCGTTCGCGTGTGGCGCGCGAATCACTTCGATTCACGCAATCCAGGGCAGCGGTCCCAGCAGCCGCTACAACGGCGTGGTGGTCGACACCGAGGGCGTGGTCAGCGCCAAGCTGCGTGGACTGGGCGGCTTTTTCATCCAGACGCCGCGCGCGGACTGGGATCAGGATGAGGCCACCAGCGAAGGCTTGTTCGTGGCCAGCGACCCGCCGCCGCGCGAGGTCAAGATCGGCATGCGCGTGCGCGTGCGTGGCAGCGTGGTGGAAGCTGGTGCGGCCGATGCAGAAGGCGGGCCGGGGTTGACCAGCATCGGCGTGCTCAACCAGTTGACTGTCTGCGGTGACGCCGGCCCTCCCGAGGCGCTGGCGGTGACCGCGCCACCGCCGGATTGGGAGCGCTACGAAGGCATGCGGATCGCGCTGCCGGGTCCGGTTGACGTCACCGGCAACCATGAACTGCTGCGCTTTGGACGAATCCAGGTATCGCTGGCCGGTCGTGTGTTCCAGCCGACCGAGAAGTTTGCGCCCGGCCCACAGGCGCGCGAGCTGGCTGCCGCCAACGCGCGCGCCATGCTCAGCATCGACGACAATACCGAGGTCGAGAATCCCCGTCGGATCTGGTGGCTGGGGCCTGCGGTCGGTGCGGCACGGCCGTGGCGCACGGGTACGACGCTTACCGGGCTGGTCGGTGTGCTCGACGAACGCCAAGGGCGCATGCGGCTGCAATTGACTGCCGAACCCGCGGCTGTCGAGCAGGCACCCCGTCCAGCTGCCCCGCCCGCGGTCGGCGGCGATATGCAGGTGGCCTCGTTCAATCTGCTCAACTGGTTCAACGGTGATGGCCGCGGCGACGGATTTCCCACCACGCGCGGCGCCAGCAGCAGCGCCGAGATGCTCCGCCAGCGCGCAAAGCTGGTGGCAGCGCTGGCCGCACTCAAGCCCGATGTCGCCGCACTGATGGAGATCGAGAACGACGGCTACGACGAACACAGCGCGATCGCGCAACTGGTCGCGGCCCTCAATGCCGCACTCCGGCCCGAGGGCGACTACCGCTTCGTCGATCCGGGCGTGCCGACGCTCGGCGGCGACTCCATTGCCGTCGGCATGATCTACCGCGAGCGTCGGGTAGCCGCAGTGGGCGCTGCCGCGCATCTGGCCGAAAGCGCTTTCTCACGATTGAACCGGGTTCCGCTGGCGCAGACTTTTGCGCCGCTCGCCGGCGGCCCGTCGGTCACCGTGGTAGCCAACCACTTCAAGTCCAAGGGCGGCTGCGACGAGGCGATGGCATCCGAGCAGGATCGCGGCGACGGCCAGGCCTGCTTCAACGCCGCTCGCGTGGGTGCTGCGCGCGAGCTGTCGGACTGGCTCGCCACTGATCCCACCGGCAGCGGCAGCACCGACGTGCTGATCATGGGCGATCTGAATGCCTACGCCGAGGAGGATCCGCTGCGCCTGCTGCGCCAGCGCGGCTATGTCGACAGCCTCGCGCAGTTCGCCGGCAACAACGCCTACAGCTTCGTGTTCGATGCGATGTCGGGTCGACTCGATCATGCCCTCGCATCGGCATCGCTGGCGCCGCGGGTGGCGGGTGCTGCCGCGTGGCACATCAATGCCGATGAACTGACCGTGTTCGACTACAACACCGAGTTCAAGAGCGAGCGGCGCCGCGGGCTGTTCCGCGCCGATCCCTTCCGCTCGTCCGACCACGATCCGCTGGTGATCGGCCTGTACGCGCCGCCGCCAGCACCCTGAGATCCGAGCCCGGAAACTTGCCGTCGGGCTAGCGCGGCGGCACGCGCCGTCCACGCAACGGCGCCAGGTCGTGCCACAGCGCTTCGAAGCTGCGCGCCAGCGGTCCGGCGAGCGACTCCAGCACCGGCACCGCGTGCGCTACCGGGTTGGCACGCGACAGGCGCTCGGACAGGCGCGCGAATACCCCATCGAGCGCTTCGCGATCGGCATACGCGACCAGCAGGTCGTACTGCGCGGCGCGCGCGGCAAACAGATGGAAGCTGGCGGGAAGGCAAGGGTCGGCGCTGCGCAGGCAGGCATACACTTGTGCGGCGAATTCGCCCAGCGGACGGCCACAGCGGCGCTCGAAGTCGACCGCGAGCAGGTGGTCGAACCACACATCGATCAGGATTCCGGCGTAGCGCCGGAACGGCGCTTGGAACAGTGCGCGCGCCGCGACCACCGCCGGATGCGCGTCGGTGAACGAATCCACGTGCCGATGCAGGCGTACGCCATCGGCAATGCCGGGCGGCCATTGCGGGTCTGGCGCGCCGCGCCAGAAATCGCCGAGCAGGCTGCCGATCAGCAGTGCCTCGTCGTCACCGGCAAGCCACGCGTGGGCAAGATGGTTCATGCCGCCAGCATAGCCGCGCGCGCTGCCATGGGCCTCGGCTATGCTGCGCGAATGCAATCCGCCCCCGCCAATCCGGCAGCCTTTCCAGACCGCGCCGGCGCGGTCACCCTCGCAGGCCCCGCCGGCGCGATCGAGGCGCTGTGCGGCGTGCCGGAACCTGCCGATGCGCGGCCGGCGGTGGCGGTGATCTGCCATCCGGATCCGCTGCAGGGCGGCACCATGCACAACAAGGTCGTCTCGATGCTCGAGCGCAGCCTGCGCGAGCTCGGCCTTGCCACCGTGCGTTTCAATTTCCGCGGGGTCGGGGCCAGCGCCGGCGTGCACGACAATGGCGACGGTGAAACCCTCGACCTGATCGCGATCGGTGAATGGCTGGCTGCGGTGCGCCCGGGCAGTGCGCTGTGGCTATGCGGTTTCTCGTTCGGATCGCTGATCGCTGCACGCGCGGTGCGCCACCTGCCGGCGAAATGCCTGATCAGCATCGCCCCGCCGATCGGCAAGTACCCGCTGTTCGCGGCCCTGCCGCCGCCGCCGTGCCCGTGGCTGATCGTGCAAGGCGAGGACGACGATGTGGTCTCGCCGCAAGCGGTGTTCGACTTCGTGGCCCATGCGGCCGATCCGCCGCTGTTGGTGCGGATGCCGCAGACCGGGCATTTTTTCCATCGCAAGCTGCTCGACCTGCGCGGCGCGGTCAAGCACGCGGTGCGCGACTTCCTGCCGCCCGCAGGCGCGTGATGGCGGTAACCGCGCCTGCGGCCGCCGGTTTGCTGCGGCCGTCGCTGCACTATGCCGCCGGTGTCGACGCGGGACGCTGGCAGGACGATGCGGCGCAACGTGCCGTACTGCCAGTGCTCGACCGCATCCATCTCGAGATACTCGACGCGCAGATCGATACCCTCGGCGAGCGCTTCGCCGCGCTGGTCGGGCGCCGGGCTAAGGTGCGTGGACTGTATCTGCATGGCGGGGTCGGTCGCGGCAAGACCTTCCTGATCGACCTGCTGCACGACAGCCTGCCCGAAGGCCTGCGCCAGCGCCTGCACTTTCATCGTTTCATGGGTCGCGTGCACACCGTGCTGGCGCAGATCGGCCAGCAGGCCGATCCGCTGGTCGAAGTCGCGCGGCGCTTTGCCGAACACCCGCTGTTGTGCCTCGACGAGTTCTTCGTCAACGATATCGGCGATGCGATGATCCTCGGCGAGTTGCTGCGCCATCTGCGTCGCGCCGGCGTGACCCTGGTCACCACCTCCAACATCCCGCCGTCCGAGCTGTACCGCGACGGCTTGCAGCGCGCCAGGTTCCTGCCCGCGATCGCGCGCATCGAGCGTAACTGCGAGGTGCACGCGCTGCGCTCGCCGCACGACTACCGGTTGCGCACCCTGACCAGTGCGCCGGTGTACCTCACGCCCGCCGATGCAGCCGCGGACGCAGCGCTGGCAGCGATGTTCGAGCGACTGCTGCCGAGCAGTCGTAGCGCTGCGACCGAAGTCACGATCAACGCGCGTTCGATCCCGCTGCGCGGTCGCGCCGACGCCATTGCGTGGTTCGATTTCGCGGCTTTGTGCGAAGGACCGCGCGCGGTGGCCGACTACATCGAGATCGCGCGCAGCCACCACACGGTGCTGCTGTCGGGTGTGCCTCACTTCGATGGTGGCAACGACGATGCCGCGCGCCGCTTCGTGCACCTGATCGACGAGTTCTACGACCGCTGCGTCAATCTGGTGGTCTCGGCCGCCGTGCCGCCGACGGCGCTGTACGCGGGCAGCCGCTTGCAGCGTGAGTTCGAGCGCACCGCATCGCGGCTGATCGAGATGCAAAGCGAGCAGTATCTCGCGCGCGCGCATCGGCCGTGAACGCGACACCGAGCGGCCACTGATCCGGGCGTAGCTTAACCTCCGCGCAACGCGCCAGCGCGCACCCTCCACCGGAGCGGATCGGATCGGCGGCATGGCAATAGCAGAGCGGGCGGCGGGGCGTATGCGCATGGTCGCGCTGATACCGCGCGCATTCGCGGCCATGGCTGCGCTGCTGCTGCTGGCGCTCGCCGGTCAGGGCGCGCGCGGTCTGTGGTCGCCCGATGAGGGCCGCTATGTCGACGTCGCGCTGCAGATGCTCGACAGCGGTGATTTCATCCATCCGCGCCTGCACCACGAGGTCGCGCACTACACCAAGCCGCCGCTGACCTACTGGGCGCTGGCGGCGAGTCTCGGCACCTTCGGCCGCTCCGAGTGGGCCGCGCGGCTGCCCAATGCGCTGGCGTGGCTGGCGACGGTGCTGCTGGTGTACGCCACCGCGCGCCACCTCGAGCCGCGCAGGCCGTGGCTGCCGGCGCTGGTGTATGCCGGCTTCCTGCTGCCATTCATGGCCGCCAACGTGGTGACCACCGACACCCTGCTGGCGGCGATGGTCGCGCTGTACGCCTACGGCTTCATCGCCGCCGGTGTGTCCGACGCGCCGCGCGAGCGCGCGTTCGGACGCTGGCTGCTGTGGATCGGCGCCGCACTCGCCTTCCTCGCCAAGGGCCCGCCGGCCCTGCTGCCGCTGGCTGGATTGATCGCGTTCGCTATCACCGAGCGTGCGCAGCGCCCGCTGCGTGCAACCTATCTCGCCGCAGCGCCGCTCGCCGTAGCCGCGGTCGTGGCCTTCGCATGGTACGTCAAGGTCATCTACGACCAGCCGGAGCTGCTGCGGTATTTCTTTGTCGAGGAGGTCTGGCAGCGCGCCGCGAGTAGCGCCAGTCATCGCAATGCGCACTGGTACGCACCGCTGACCGTCTACGGCCCGACCCTGTTGCTCGGCACGCTGCCGTGGACGCCGCTGCTGCTGCGCGCTGCGTGGCGTACGCTGCGCATACCGCGGGTCGCACTGGCGGCAATCTGGACCGATCCGGCGGCGCGCCGCCTGCTGCTGTGGATCGGCGTGCCGCTGGCGGTTTTCGTGCTGGCGAAGTCGCGGCTGCCGCTGTACCTGTTGCCGCTGTTCCAGCCGCTGGCCTTCGCGGTTTCGCGCCTGCTCGGCGAACGGATGTTCGCGCGCACAGCGCTGTTTGCGCTGGCGGCGTGGTGCCTGCTGCTGCTCGGGCTGCGCTTGGGCGCGGTTGCGCTGGATCGCCCGGAGGACGACCGTGCGCTCGCAGCGGCGATCGCCACGCTCGAACTGCACGGGCTTCGGGAGATCGCCTTCGTCGACACCGCGCCACGCTACGGCCTGTCGTTCTATCTCGATGCCGAGGTGGAGCGGCTGTCCATGCCGGGAACGCCGCGAGAGCCGCAGTCGGAGGACTTGATCGACGAACTCACCGACGAGGAGGGTTGCCGGCTGCTGCTCGCCGAGCCGGACGGTGCCGCGCCGCTGCGCGCCATGCCGCCGCCTGCCGGCTGGCGCGAGCTTGCGGCGGTTCGCGGCTATCGTGCCTTCATCGTCGACGACGGTCGCTGCACGGTTGCTACCGCAGCGCCGCCTCTGGGGCTGCGCGCAAGGGGGCGATGAGCGACACGGTCAGCGTCGTGTTCACCGAGGTGGATGGCCACCCGGTGCCGGCGCCCGGATGAGCGCGCTCGCTCGCGCCTGCGCGCAACGAAGCTCTGGCGGCTGCTCGCGGAACCGTCGGCAATCGGCGGCATCCGGAACGCGCCACGCATGCCTTGCCGACGCCGGCGTGGCAGGAGTCTGCGGCAGTTGCCGCGTTTCGTCGCCGCTGCCGCGCGCGTCTACAATGCTCCGATGAGCACAGCAGCCGATTCGAGTCTTGGACGACCCGTCGCATACCCCACCCGCTACGACCCGGCGGTCCTGCTGCCGATCGCGCGGCAGCCGCAGCGTGCAGCGCTCGGTCTGGCCGGGGCCCTGCCGTTCGCCGGTGTCGACGTCTGGAACGCCTACGAGCTGTCGTGGCTGGACAGTCGCGGCAAGCCGCAGGTGGGCGTCGGCGAGTTCCGCGTGCCGTGCGAGTCGCCAAACCTGATCGAATCGAAGTCGCTCAAGCTGTACCTGAACGGATTCACGCTCGAGCGCATCGGCTCGATTGCCGCGCTTGGTGCGCGCATCGCGGCCGATCTGTCGAGCGCTGCCGGCGCGCCCGTTGGCGTGGCGCTGCGTGCGCCGGCAGCGCTCACCGGCCACGCACTATCCGAGCTTGATGGCACCGCGATCGACGGGCTGGAACTCGATTTCGACGATTACGGCCCGCCGCGGCCGGAACTGCTCGCGGCCGACAGCACCGTGCCGATCGGCGAGACCCTGGTCTCGCAGCTGCTCAAATCGAACTGCCCGGTGACCGGCCAACCGGACTGGGCCAGCGTGCAGCTGCGCTATGCGGGCCCGCGCATCGATCGCGCCGGATTGCTGCGCTATCTGGTGTCGTTCCGCAACCACAGCGACTTCCACGAGCACTGTGTCGAGCGCATCTTCTGCGACGTGATGGCGCGCTGCGCGCCACGCAAACTCAGCGTCTATGCGCGCTACACGCGGCGCGGCGGGCTGGACATCAACCCTTGGCGCAGCACCGAAAGCGACACGCCATCGAATCTGCGCGGTCCGCGCCAGTAGCCGCCAGCGACCGCTGAGGTTCCATCGGCCG
>Ga0209181_10000475_pt1 | contig 74552 bp, 34 predicted proteins | sample MAT05_FD_187208 | JGI IMG/M metagenome (GOLD analysis project Ga0209181, IMG submission 187208) | Freshwater microbial communities from Lake Fryxell liftoff mats and glacier meltwater in Antarctica - MAT-05 (SPAdes) (version 2) | ecosystem: Environmental > Aquatic > Freshwater > Ice > Liftoff... | reverse complement strand
AACCATTTTTTCATCAGACAACACTATTTTTCTGCGAATAGTGGGGCTATTTAAAGAAAAATAGCGGCCGTATGATGGAACAAAGGGTGGCATCAAATGACTAAGTTATTGGTGCCGCGTTCCTTACAGTGTGGGAAGTCGCCTTAGATCCAAAAAGGTCTTATCCAAATGGTCAAAATCTTTATCGGTGGTGAGCAGGGTAGCGCCCAGCACAGCCGCAGCAATCCACAAATCGTTTTTACCCATGTTCCGGGGTGAGAAAGGGGACGAAAGGGTTGGATGATTGGCCTGACTGTATGCATCAATCTCGGCATACTTGGCAAGCACTGTTTTCGCTCTGATGTCAGCAATCAGGAACTTAGAGATCAAATTCTCCAATTCTGACAATGTACGACTTCCCCATTTTGCTTGCAAGGCGATGGAGCGAATTTCTCCGACAGCGACTACGCACAGTATAGGCTGCTGACCGACAGCAAACGGATCAAACGTTTGCTCGGTTTGTTCCATGATCGCAGTCTGCCGGATGTAATGGATCAGAATGTTGGTTTCGAACATGATTTTTATGCGCGGAGATAGCCAAGCAGTTGCTCAATGGGTTCTTGCACATTCATGCTGCGAATAGCTTGAAAGACACCTGCTTTATCCGCGCCCTGCCAGTGTTGCTCGCGCATCATTTCCTCGATGTCAAGATCGTCTTTGAGCACCTGGATGACTGAATCCGGGGACGGCTCCTGATCTTCTGCCTTGTCCGCTCTTTGCGCACCCTTCTTGCCTTTCCGGGGATTTTGTGCCTGAAAGTTGTGTTTTTGAAGCAAATACCCAATAAAATCCATCACCTCTTTTTTGAGGTGGTCGGGCATCTGTTGAAGTTGAAGCAGAATGAGTTGATCGGTCATAGCCGTGAAATTGAGCCACAAAAATATCTGTTCACGTCCAACTCTCCAACCGCCTTTGGTCACTCCCCCTCACTTCCCTTTTTTCTTCTTCCCCTTCTTCATCCACACCTCCGCTGCTTCCATCTCTTCCAGCACGGCCTTCCACTTGTCGGGGCGGTCGTTGTGGAGGTCGAGGGTTTCGGAGTACTCGCCTTTGGTGATTTGCATCACATTGATCGGCTTGTCCAGAAAGGCTTCGATCTCGGCCAGGATCGGGCGTTCTTCGGTGCTACAGAAAGAGACTGCACGGCCTTTCTGGGTGCCGCGGCCGGTGCGGCCCACGCGGTGGACGTAGTTTTCGGCGACGTCGGGCAGGTCGTAGTTGACCACGTAGTCCACGTTGGCGATGTCAATGCCGCGCGCACTGATGTCGGTAGCGATCAGCACTTTCGTCGTGCCTTCCCGGAATTTTTGCATCACATCCAGGCGGTCGTGCTGGTCTTTGTCGCCGTGGATGGTCATGCTCTGGACGCCTGCGCGTTCGAGGGCTTTGGCGACGCGCTCGGCCCGCACTTTGGTGCGCACGAACACGAGGATTTTTTTGTCTGGATTTTCTTCGATCACGCGGGCGAGGAAGAAGCGCTTGTCGTCCATCTCGACGAAAGCGACGGAGTGGGTGATGTTTTTGGCAACCGGGTCTTTGGGCGAGACCTGGATGCGGATGGCATTTTTGACCAGCGAATAGGCCAGATCTTTGATGGTCTCATTGATGGTGGCGGAGAAAAACAGCGTCTGGCGCTGGCGGGGCAGGAATTTGATCAGGTCGCGGATGTCGCGGATGAAGCCGAGGTCGAGCATGTGGTCGGCCTCGTCGAGCACGATGATCTCGGCCTTTTCGAGGTGGATATGGCCCTGGCTCACGAGGTCGAACATTCGGCCGGGTGTGGTGACCAGCACGTCAATGCCTTTTTCCAGCCGGGCGATTTGGGGGTCTTGTTCCACGCCACCGAATACGCACATTGTTTTCACCTTGGTGCGGCGACCGATGGTTTCGAAGACTTCGGTGATCTGGAGTGCCAGTTCGCGGGTCGGCACCATCACTACGCACTTGATGCCGTCGGCGCGCTTGGAGTCCTTGCGAATGTGGAGCATGTGGATGATCGGGATGACGAAGGCGGCCGTTTTGCCGGTACCGGTCTGGGCGATGGCGAGCACGTCTTCACCTTTCAGGATAGACGGAATGGCCTTGTACTGGATATCGGTGGGGCGTTTGAGGCCCATGTCCTCCAAATTCTGCTTGATTTCAGGGGCAATGCGGTAGTCGTCGAACTTCATACGCGTGGGTGGATAAACGGCTTGCAAAAATCAGGTGGAATTTCTCGCAAAGGCGCAAAGTACACTTCATCTAACCTTTGCACCTTTGCGAGAAATTTTACCGAAGCATCTTAAAGTTGCAAAAGTAGGTGTTTGGGGGAGGGGGCGACTTTCAAACTTTCATACCGGCATCAGGTGCAGGTAAAAACCGCCTTATTTGGCACGTTTTTATGAAGATGTTGGTCCAAGAAACATTCGCCGACCGGAAGTCGCAGGCCGAACTGGAAGTCAAGGTGCTGCCGCTTTCCAGCAGCACCCGTTACCGCAAGAACACCAAAGCCGTTGAGGTCGTAACAACTTAGGAACGCGGCACCAATAACTTAGTTATTGGTGCCGCGTTCCTAAGGCACGGTGCTGGAATAATTTTTCTGGTTAGTGTCTGCGCAAGCAATCAAAAATGGCACGATTATCGCCCTTTGAAAGGCTTCAATATAATCTCATGAGTTTTTGATTCTCCGGCTTGCCTTCGCAAGAAAAACAAAAGGCTCCCTTCCTCGGGGAGCCTTTTTTATTGGCTTTTGGACCCTTATTGGGCGACTTAACCAAAAGTGGCACGATTCTCGTTCGCATAAAGACTTCAATATAATCTCATGAGTTTTTAATTCTATCGCTTGTCTTCGCAAGAAACATAAAAGGCTCCCTTCCTCGGGGAGCCTTTTTTTTGCTTATAGCCCCTGTTTTTTTGTAAAAACCCGACACATCTCCCCGGCGACAGCAGCATCCACCCAACGTGTTGTATCTTCATGCCGTAATCCGTCTTGTGAATATCTTTATCCAAAACGAACATGGTTAACCGATACATTTTGCCCGCTTTTTTGTGGTGTTGCGCCACGTTTTTCTCCCAAAATATTCAGGCCCAGAATTTTCAGGTCGTTATCAATGGCCCCACCACGCTTTGTGCCGGAGACTGTGCGACCCTTTCCTTCACTATTGCCCCTCCCGGGGCGCCCCTCCTTTCCAGCCAGATATATTGGAAAGCGACTGGACCGGACGGCTATACTTTTTACGATACCGCCAAATCCATTACCCCGTGCCTGACCGTGCCGGGTACTTACACCTACTACCTCGTGTTTCAGACTGCCAATGGCATTCAGGCGCAAGATGAGCATACCATCATTGTCGTGCCCTTCACCCCGCTCAAAATCATCTCCTCCAATTTCGCGCCCTGCAATTTCGACTCGTCGAACATCGGTTCGCAATGTGAAAAGGTCTGTCCCAATACCACCGTTACCTATTCCGTAGAGTTCGGCAATCCCACCAGTGGCCAGGGCATCAACTGGCAAGTCAACGGAGCGGCCAGTTTTGTTGTGAATGCGCCTTTCAACCGCTCGGTCACCGTGACCTGGGGTGCGCCGGGGACGGGTTCGGTCAATGTAACTACGGTGGGCACGACTGATTGCGCAGGCGAAGCCTCCCAGTGTGTCACGATCATCGCCGAACCGGAGGCGAAGTTTGAAGCCACCCCTGCTCCTTCAGGTAGCGTGGTGCAGGTCTGCAAAGGCCAGACGGTTTATTTTAAAAACAAGAGTACCGGCGCTGACTATTACGAGTGGACGTTCAGCGACGATGCGAGCAGCAGCCCCAACAGCGATGCCCAGCATACGTATCAAACACCTGGTACCCATACCGTCACCCTTGTTGCCCGCAGTGCCTGTTTATGCGCCGACACCACGACCCTACAGGTCGAAGTGCTGGATGCTGAATCTCCGGCACTGGATTGCGTTGGCACCATCTGTCCCGGTGAGACGGTAACCTATACCGCCTCCAACGGTTGCGCCCCGTTCACCTGGACGGTCTCGCCCAACGGCAATATCCTCGATGGGGGCGATCCTTCCTCTGACAGCATCAAGATCGAATGGAGCAGCGGCCCCAGCGGTCTGGTCACTCTCGGTGCGCTGCCTTGTTCCGGCACTGCCTGTCCCCTGCCCGCCAATATTCTCGTCCCCATTATCAGCGATGACGCAGAGATACGCGGCCAGGATCGCGTCTGCCCGGGCGCGGAAGAAGAATACAGCATTGATCCATTTGGCGGCACCAACTTCGTGTGGAAACTTTCGGGTGGCGGCACCATTCAGGGCGGACAAGGCACCAGCCGGGTGAGCATAGACTGGCAAAATGCTCCTGCTCCCGGCGTCACTTTTTGGCTGTCGGTGGAATACGAAAGTTGTTATCTCGGCTGTAAGGGCCGCGATTCCCTGGCCGTGCGCATCCTTTCGCCTTTTGTCATCAACGGCGCGGTGGAACTCTGCGAAGGAACCAGTGGATCGTTCTCTGCCCGGCTTATTTCCAATTTCCAAAATGTGCCGAGTAACTGGACGCTCACGGCGCCGAATGGAAGCGCGGCCTGGTCAGGTGCCGGCTCGACGGTCAATCCGCCATTCTCAAGCGGCGCAGGGATTTACCGCCTCATTGCCAAGCCCGTTGATCCTACCCAGACCTGCTCCGACCAGGCCGACTGGGCGGTGAATGTTCCGGCCAAACCGGCGAAACCGACGGGCATTTCCGGTGAAAAAAATATTTGCCCCAATACCACTTACACCTATGAAGTCGCAGGCGCAGCGCCGCAAAACAACATTGTCTGGGCGATTCAAAACGGCCCAGGCGCAGCGGTTGCGGCTGCCGGCAATCCCCTCAATGTGACCTGGGCTGCCAATGGCCCTTATGGGCTGGTCGCCCATCAAATCAGCGCCGACGGCCTTGGTTGCAAGTCAGATACTGTGCTGCTGGCCGTAACGGCGCTGACCACACTGAACGTAACGGGCAAAAACCTGATGTGCGAGAACGCAACCACACCCTATTCTATTGAAGCGTTGCAAAATGTTGACATTGAATGGCAAATCGTTCCTGCAACAGCGGGCGCCATCGCCAACGGACAGGGGACCAACACCGTCGAAATCTTCTGGTCGCAGCCGGGTGGCCACGCCGTTCAGGTAAATGTATGCGGTCAATCAGCGATTTACCCGGTCACTGTGCTGGCTCCGCCCAGCCCGATGATCCTGCACCCGGCAGGGCTTTGCTCCGGCAATGTCGGCCTCGTTCAGACCACCGCTTCCTTCAGCGGTTATGCCTGGAAGGATGCCAGCGGTACGGTGCTGGCCGCCACTCCCGCTCCCGCGCTCGGTCCTGGCAGTTATGCCGTGCAGGTGACCGACCCAAATGGTTGTTCCGGTACCCAGGAGTTCACCATCGAATCATTCCCTGGGGTGAACGTGAGCCTCACGACCGCCGACCCTACAGGATTCTGCAACAATTCCCGTTTTGTCACCCTCACCGCACTCACCAACGCGGACGGCAACCTGACTTACCAGTGGTTCCGCGACGGCACACCGCTCGGTGCCAGCGGCTCTACTTACTCGACCAATCAGTACGGGCAATACACCGTGATCGCCACGAACGCAGATGGCTGTTCGGCGACTGGGGGGCCGATCGTGCTGTTCAACTATTGTGGCGGCGGACTTGGGGGCAACTTCCCCGGTGCGGGCGACGCTTGTCCGCCCGGCACGCTGGACATCATCACAGACCTGAATATGCGCTGCGACTCGTTCCAGTTCCACGTGCAGGATGCTTCAGGACTCTATGTGGTCGGAAGTGCCGACTGGACCTTTGGGATTTCCGGTGGCACCTTGCTCGGAACTTCCACGCTCGAGAATCCCAATTTTGTTTTTCCCAATGCAGGCAAATACATCGTATTGCTCAAGGTGGAACTCACGACCGGCGCCGTTTGCTACCTGATTGACTCGGTGCAGGTAAAAGCCAAGGCCCAGTTCAAGTTTGTGCCCGATTGCCCGGGCCAAAACACCGACTTTGAAGATATCAGCACCTTCCTGCCCGGCAGTGGCCTCTCGTCGTGGCAGTGGAATTTTGGCGATCCCGCCTCCGGCGGAAACAACACAGCGACCATCCGAACACCCTCCCACCTCTACGGAGGCACCGGCACCTATTCGGCCATGCTCACCGTCACCGCCATCTCCGGCTGTACGTCCGTGGCTACCGAACAAGTAGTCATCCCGATTGGAGTGCCTGCCGCGTTTGCGCCACCGGCGTTGAAATGTGCCGGCAATGCCCTTGAATTTACGGCTACGCCCGACCCTTCCGTAACCGATCTCGAATGGAACTTCGGCGACCCGGCCACCGGCGCAGCCAATGACGCGATTGGCAGCCCGGTTTTTCACAATTTCAACACGCCAGCAACGTATACCGTTACGACCACCACCTGGAATGCCTACGGCTGTACGGCTGTTTTTTCCCAAAACATAACCGTTACACCCAACACATTCACGGGCAACATCAACCCCAACAATCCGCCCGCCATTTGTGAAGGAAGTTCCCTCACCCTGACCGCTCCGGCAGGCGCGGCCTCTTACCTGTGGTCGTACGGGGGGATCACCACCCAGGGATTGACGATTGGTAAGGAAGGTAATTACCGCGTGACCCTGACGGATGCCAGCGGTTGCACCTACGCGCCGCCTGCCGTAAAAGTAGATGTCAACCCGTCGCCTGATGCGACGATCAAAGCATTGATTGAAAACGATTTGGGCCAAGTGATCGGCACTTCCTACCCCACCCTGACCACCTGTTTTGGAGAAGATGTGCACCTCGAAGTATTTGCCAACGGCGCCAACTATACGTATTCCTGGTCGGGCGGCGGCGGTACCCAGGATGAAGTGTTTTTCACTGACGACCGCGGCAATTTGCTGCCCGTCGGCACCCACACGTTCTCCGTGACCGTAACGGATGGGACCAACGGTTGTACGGCTGTCACCGCGCCATTTGTGGTGACTGTAAACCCGGTTCCGACCGGTTTCAGCATCCTGGGCGATGGCGCCTGCGGCGGCAATCCGACCACCCTGACCTATTCCGGCCCCACGCCCGGCAACTGGCAGTACATCTGGAGCAACGGCACACTCGGCACCTCCATGACGACTGAGCAGGCTGGCAAGTACCGAATCCGGGTGATCAATGAATTCGGTTGCGAAGCGCAAAGCACTGAGTGGCTCATCAAGCCCGGCCCCAATGTGGCGGCCATTCCGAGCGGCTGCCATGCGCGCTGTAAACCCGATTCCTTGTGTTTGCCCGTCATTCCAGGCATTGTGTCCTGGCAGTGGTTCCAAAACGGCGTACCCGTGCCGGGCGGCACTTCACCCGGTTTTGTAGCGGAAGAAAGCGGCGTCTATTGGGCCGAACTCACAGACAATCAGGGCTGTAAAGGCCAAAGCGATCCGCTCACACTCAGTCTCTACGACGGCTACGGCAACATCGCCGGACAAGTGTGGTCGGACGTAAACAAAAATGGCGTGATTGATGGTGGCGACACGCTGATCCCCGATATCGCCGTGCGGCTGCTCCAAAACGGCCTCTCGCTCGATACCCTTCAAAGCAACGGGACCGGCGGCTTCGTGTTCTCCAATATCCTCTCCACCGCTTATATCGTGCAGCTGATTGAAGACAAACTGGGCCCCAACTGGAAAGTCATCATTGGTCAAAACGGCGTGACGCTCAAGGGCTGCGATGCGCTGGGCATCAGCAATCTGCTGATTCAATACGTCTGCCCGCCCCGGCTGAGCAGTGTACAACTGAGGGCTTGTCCGGGCGATGCAGCGACCTACAACGGCCAGCAGGTTCCGACCGGCACCAGCCAGATTTTCACGTTCAAAGTGCCCGACGGCTGCGATTCGACGGTCACTGTAACCGTGGCGCCGCTGCCGATTTCGATCATTTCGCTTGCGTTGCGCACCTGTCCAGGCACCATGATCAGCTACGACGGCACGATGTTGGCGATTGGTCAGACAAAAAGTTTTGTGTTCAAATCTGTTGTTTCGGGCTGCGACTCGATTGTGAACGTGAGCGTTTCGGCCTTGCCGACTTCGAGCAGCACGGTGAATCTGAAAACTTGTCCGGGCACGCCGGTCGTATATGAAGGCGTTCCGCTGAATGTGGGCGCAAGCCAAAGTTTCATTCTAAAAAACTACCTGGGCTGCGACAGCACGGTAGCCGTCACAGTGTCGGCGTTGCCTACTTCAACCAATGCCGTTGCACTGAAAGCCTGCCCAGGCACCAGCGCCACGTATAACGGCACGCCACTTGCCATCGGCACGACCCAGGTTTTTGTGTTCAACAACTACCTGGGCTGCGACTCTACCGTGACCGTGAGTGTGACGGCAAATCCGGTTTCGATCAACAGTTTGGCGCTAAAAACCTGCCCCGGCACACCAGTTGTATATTCCGGTCAGTCGCTCCCTGCCGGTACTACCCAGGACTTTGTATTCAAAAATTACCTGGGCTGCGATTCGACGGTGACTGTGGCCGTGACGGCTTTGCCGACTTCTTCCAGTTCGGTTGCGCTCAAAGCCTGCCCCGGGCAATCGGTTACTTACAACAACACTACGCTGAAAGCGGGCGATGTGAAACAGTTCCTGCTCAAAAATTACGTGCAATGCGACTCGGTCGTGACCGTGACGGTGCAAGCCGCGCAGCCCACTTCCAGTTTGCTCGACGTGGACGTATGCCCCGGCGAAACCTACATGTACGACGGCAAAACGCTCCCGGCTGGCACGACCCAGGATTTTGTGTTTACGAACGCTGAGGGCTGCGACTCGACGGTGACCGTCATGGTGACTGCGTTTCCGGCGGCTTCCTTTGCGCTGCAAGCGAAACCGTCCTGTGCCAATACGCCCAATGGTTCGGTGACCGTCGCGACTCCGACCGGCGGTTTGGCTCCCTACCGCTATTCGCTTGACGGCACTCAATTTCAGGATGAATTGATTTTCAATAACTTGTCTTCAGGCGACTATACGATTTGGCTGGAAGACAGCAACGGGTGTTTGTTCGAAAAAGATACGACGATCGCCACATTGGCGCGCCTGGAAGTGGCGCTGGCCGGTGGCGTGTTGTCCTGCGACAGCACCGCCGTGCGGCTTGCCCCTACCATTGCAGGCGACACGACCGGACTGACTTATCTCTGGTCAACCGGGGCGACCACGGCTTCGGCAAGCCTTCAAAATGCTGCTGAAGTTTGGCTCGAAGTCAAAAACCAGTGTGAGACGATCCGCAGCGAGGTGTCGGTGTCGTGGGCAGATTTGCCGAATGGCTTTTCGCCTGTGTACGTCCCGAACGTGATGATGCCAGACTCCCGCGAGCCGGACAACCACCAATTCAAGCCATTTTTCGCGGCGGGCCTAACCTTGCTGGATTATCACCTGGAAGTGTTTGACCGCTGGGGCAACCTGATGTTCCGCACCAACCAGCCCGAAGCGGCCTGGGATGGCGCATTCCGCAGCGACGACATGGAGCCGGGCGTGTATGTCTGGTATTTGCGGGCGCATCTGGCCATTTGCGGGCGGACGATCGAGGTGATGCGGGAAGGGGATGTGACGGTGGTGCGGTGATGATGGACAAGATGGACAGGGTTTTACAGGATGGACAGAATTTTACAGGATGGACAGGATTTTACAGGATGGACAGGGTTTTACAGGATGAACAGGATTTAATTGAAAAATGCGTAAATCCTGTAAAACCCTGTAAAATCATGTCCATCCTGTAAAATCATGTCCATCCTGTCTAAATTTTAATGTACCCACAAACGCAGCACCCGTTTCTGCCCATGCGAATTTGTGAGGCATACTGCATAAGCCCCCGGTAGCAGTGTCCCCGCCTTCGAATACCAGGATTCCCCCGTTGCTATAGAAAATGACTGCCTATCGCAAACCTGCCCCAGCGCGTCCACGATCTGATATTCGCAGATACCAGCCTCCTCAGACTGGGCCCTGAGTACCATAAAATCACCCGAACGAACGACATTGGGTGCTAACACAACCGTGAACGCTCTGCCGTCCCAGTCTACCCAACCAACAGTAGCAGAAACTTCGACCGTCAGCAAGGTATCACAACCATGTGCGTCGGTCATGGTCAGTTGATAAAAGCCGGGGAGCAGATTGGATATATGGGCAGCTTGATCTCCTGTATTCCACTTAAAAGTATAAGGTTCAGTACCGCCCCCTACCGATTGAAGTATGACTGATCCATCGGGGATATTGGGGCCGGAAGCTTTGGTCACAACCGGCACGACGGAAAGCGGTAATGGCTGAACGATGGCTATTTCAAGGGTATCTGAACTGAGGTCCGCGTCGGTGACGGTGACGGTGTAGGAGCCCGGCGGCAGGTCGGTGATAGATGATGCCCAAACACCATTGTTCCATCGGAACTGATAGGGCGAAAAACCACCCTGCGGCTGTACCCATGCCTGCCCGTCGGCACGGCCAAAGCAGGAAACGTCCGTTTGATTGGTAAATGCCTGGAGCTGAGTCGTCTCATAGGCGCCCAGATCGGGAAAGCCGTCTGAAATGCGGGGTTCACCATTCAAATCGTATTGCAGCCCGAAGCGCTGTACCCATCCAGCATTGCCGATATTTCTGGCAGGCGAAGGGAGCATCAGCCGATAGTCGCCCTGCAAAGTATCCCGCAGCAGCGGATTCTGGTTCCAAAGCATATTCGGGCCTGCGGTCAGGTAGTTATAAGGCACATTTGGGTTGAGCAGCAGGAGCCCATCCTGTAGATCGGCCAGGCTATCGGCATCAATCAGACAATGATCCATATAAAAATCCAAACCGCCTTCTGAATAGATAAAATCGCCCAACCCGGCCGCGCGGTTGTTCCAAAAGATGCAGTTGATCATCGTATCACGCACTCGGTTTTCGTGCTGCATCAGTCCGCCGTTTTCAAAGCTGTAGTTATTGACGAAAGTGTTGTTCAGCAACAGGCATTTTTCGCCCGTGATACCGGTTAACCTAAGTGCACCGCCAGATTTTGAAGCATAATTGCTTGCAAACAAGCTATTCGTCACTTCCACATTCCCAGCGAAAATAGCGCCGCCAAAACGAGCACTGTTACCTGTAAACACGCAGCGATCCACCTTGAAATTCTGCCCCAGCATGGCGCCGCCTGTTCCCGGCTCGAAGAAAACTGTACCAGCACGGTTTCTATCAAAAATACACTGCTTTACATAGGCATTCGCTTTGCCCCAATTACCTACGAAAAGGGCACCGTTGGATACTACGGACTCATTGTTGATGAATAAGGTATTTCGTACATGAAATTCCAAATTAGGGTTGAAATTGTCAATACCCATGCCACCGACTGAATATGCCATGTTTCCCCGAAAAACGCAGCTATCAACAGTAACTTTTACTGGACCTAAGAGATCATAGTTGACAAGTACATATACCCCTGCACCGGTTCCAGTTGAATTGCCATAATTAGCTTCAAACACACAATTCTTAAATTCAATTGTTCCATAGCCACTTGAATAATTTATGCAGACAGCGCCTCCAGATTCGGCCAGATTGTTAATGAACTTACAGTTGAAAACATGAAGCGAAGTTGGCAGTTCAGGATTCTCACCTGCATAAATCCAAAGCCCTCCACCTTCGCAGGATCCAGGGTAGTCCTCGCAACTGGTCGAAGATGTCCTGAAAGCAGCGCCGTCTCTAACCGTAAATCCATCCAGCACGGTAGTGGAATCGGCGTTGAAACACAACAATACTTTGGTGATGTGAAAAGAGTCGGGTAGTATATAGGAGGTCAGGATCGTAGGGTTCTCCTCCCAATTTCGTTGTATTGCAGTCGTTTCTATTCCTTGAAACCCACCCAAGATTCGTACGCCGCTTTTGATGATCGGACGCGCAAAAACTCCGGTGTTGTCTTCTCCATAGGTGTTGTAAGTCCCTTTGGCGACCCATATCTCATCGCCATATTTTGCGGTTTGTAGCGCAGACCGTATTTCATTCAAAGCATTGGGCCAGGATGTGCCGTTGTTTTGCCCGGTAGCAGCATAGTTGACGTAGATGATGGCGCTGTTGGCGGGAAATGAGAATGCTGTAATGAGTAGAGCAGATAGGAATAAGCGAACCATAATATAAAAAAGGGGAGGCACCGAAGTACCTCCCCAATGGTTGAATGATGAAGTCAAAGTTTGATGACGCGCTCAGTGCGAATGTTCGAGGCTGTGCGCAAAGTGACGGATAGCAACCCAGCGGGCGTATTTTGCAATTCACCAGCAGGTATCAAGATGGTGTTGACCCCGGCTGACAAATCCAGCCGAGTAGTATAGGCAATATGTCCATGTACATCGGTCAGCGTCAGGTCACCCGATTCTGCAAGTGTTTGTTCGAAGGCTACTGTCAACTGGCCTGAGACGGGGTTCGGGTAGCAGACCAACCTCATCTGCTGAGTATGTGCTGAACCGGTTGTACTGCGGTCCTCGCTACCCTCATCAAAAAGTTGGCCACTACCGCTTAATGCCACAGGATGTTCACAGTCAGACTCTTTGTACATTGCATTCTTCAACACAGCATCATCCAAATGGATAGCAGCGTTGATATCTGTAATGATTTGTTTGGCCTGCACTCGAATAGTGAACAGTTCACTGCCATCAATTATAGTATGAGATGATCCGCTATTTTTAAACCAAAGAAATTTAAGCTGACTATCAGTTAACTGTGCGGCTCCTACTGCGTCAGAAGTAAAATCGGGTAGTATGCCGGGTAACACGTCCAGCACATCTAACTTAGTGTAATCAACAAACATCCCAAGTTGAAAGGCTGCTACATCCTTGAAATGGCTCGCTTGCACTTTAACATCATATAGTTGTCCGGGTGCCAGTACAGTTGGAACCAAGGAGAATACTGGAGGGTCTTCGCAAAATCTAGTGCAATCATCTACATCTCCCAGATGAACTCCGTCGTATCCGCTTTTGCCATTATTGCCGTTCGTGATCTGGTATTCCCATGTAGGGTCAGTATAGGGAGCCCCTGTCACCAACACGTTATTGATGTGCATCAAAAAAGGGTTGAGATTGAATTCGAGCAGATAGTCAGCAGGAATATACTCAGGAATGAACCTCCAAGGCGCATCAACCGCCGGAAATTTTTTGTAGATGCCCAAGATGAGTTTGCGAATTTCGACTATATCAAAAGTTGTTACGCTATTGCTGCGGTTTACATCAGCAGCGATTATTTGCCAGCGGTTCATAGGGTCCAAGCCCTGAATATGCCGAACAATGCGCGTAATATCACATGCTTTTACCCCTTCTAACCAATCTTCCTTCGTGTATTCATCTGTTAAATAAGTTTGACCGGGTAGCGGTGAATTGTTCACTTTCTTTCCACTTCCTAATTTCCAAACCTTGGCAGTGACTGCGTTATTGTAGAGGACACCCTGAAAACCACCTTCTACTGTAGAAAGAGAGTTAGAGTACTTTGTAAGTATAGAGGGATGTCGCCATTGAATGACCACTTGTTTAAGTGGCATGCTACCATCCATGAACTCCACCCTATCCTGCACGAAGCCATGTGGTTCCGTGTTTTGGGCGAGCCAATATTTTTCGTAGTTGCCTCGTGCTGATTGAAGTTGTTGAAGGGAAAGGGTATTGCCCCCATAATGGTCCGACATTAAGTTAGCCCAAATCCCTGTGCCAGAGATAGCATCTCCATTGTAGTCTCTGTACGTCCCAGTCACGCATCCTGGTGTACAGGTGTTAGGAATACCACAATGTACTCCCGCTGCATTGAATTCAGGGAAATGATTGCGATTAATGGTACAATCTGCCTCTGTGTCGCAGCAGAGATCTCCTGCTAAATCGCAGTTTGGTAAAAATGTTCCTGTAGTACTGCCACCAGGTCTTACTACCATTTCCCTTTTGTAAGGCCCATTATTTGGGTGATCTATTTGATTTGGCAGAACGGGGTAATTGTAAGTCTGACCTGCTCCATGTGTATGCAACAGCCCCAAATAGTGGCCGACCTCATGGGCATGGATACTATAAGGGTTGGTAGGGCCAAAGTTCGAAAGTTCACCGACGTAAGAAGTTCCACGCTCATAGGGTGGGAATATGTTTGTGGTCGTAGGCTGATTGGTATAATTAGCCCTAGCATCGCCAACGTAAACATTCAATGCAGTTTTTACATAGCTATAAGTCTCGGATATCCAGGTGGGCTCGTTGAATAAGGGCGAAAAATCCAGAAGGTTGAAGTCTCCAAGTCTGTAAAACTGCAAATTGGCGCCGGCATATGCTTGATTCAGCGACGCAATCCCTTGATCAGCATAGGCATTAGAAGGTGGATGACCTACCCAGTCTCCTGTAGATGTACGGATAAAATGATACGACACTGGAACGTGTATCACTGCGGGCGCAGTCGTGCTTCTTGCTACATCTTCATATATTTCTGCGCGATCAGCAATCATTTGAGCATATTCTTCCGGAGTTGGGTCGGGCGATTTACAAGTTTCCTGTGCAGCCATTTAATATCCCGGAAACATGAGCATCATCAAGATAATGAAGAGGTTACGCCCAGCATCCTGCAAGGTGGCAGTTATTAGATGGGGGGGGGGGGGGGGGGATACGAAATCAGAGTAATTTTTTTCTTTTCTTTCATGTTTGAAAAAGAGAGGAGTGTGAATAATTTAGTTGATACGTGATTCACTGGTTTTGTAAAATATATGCAAACCTAAACATTGCTCTTATACCACTATAATTTATTTTTCCATTTGACTGAAACAGGCAAAACAAAAGGTCCTAAATAGCATCTCCATTGCATCGAACGCTACCATTATTTCACCAGAGAACAGGACCTTTGCCCCTTTCAAGATAACACCATGCGCAACTCCTGCTCACTCCTGCTTCCATTCGTTCTGCTCGGCTCCTTTATCTGCCAACAAAAACCGCCAGGGCCGCCGCCTATGATCAATAAAATTACTCAAGCAGGTGTGATGCATTTTGCTGACGGCACGACCCGGCCGATTCCGCATTTCAATGACACCAACTACATCGTGCTGTTTTGTGTGCGCCATGCTGAAAAAGTAAAAGACGGCTCCAAGGATCCGGACCTGTTGCCGGAAGGTCAGGAACGCGCCAAACGACTGGGCAGCATTCTGGCCGATGTGCGCCTTGACCGGGTATGTACCACGACCTATAAACGTACCATTCAGACGGGTGAGGCGGTGAAAAATGCTGCGGCCAACAATCCGTCCTTAGAGACGTATCCGCCCGAGAGTCAGGATGTTTGGCTGGAATCGGTATTGGCAGGTGGTGGCGGCAAGAAGTATCTGGCGGTCGGTCATCAAAATACTGTTCCGCAGTTGCTCAACCGTTTGATGGGGAAGGTTGAATTTCAGAATATTCTTGAGGAAGAGTTTGGCAAGTTGTATATTGCTGTGACACAGAAAATTGGATCAACCGAGGTGATAGAGGTGGGGTATTGACTATTAGTTGAGCGGATGTGCACTGGCAGAATGGTTGCCACATTGTACGAAGCAAAGAGGTATTGACTGTTAGTTGAGCGGATGTGCACTCCGACTGTCAAATACAGAAACAATAATAATTTCATTATCTAACACATCGTAAACCAAGGATATGTAAGGGGTTTCTACACATCTGCGCATCGTAGAAATTGTTTTGTGCGGAGGACAAAAACTTTTGAATAAAAGCAGGCGGTCTTGTAGTACTTCCATCCGCTCGTCAAGGTCAATAGCAGCATCTACGGATTTACTGTACACATTTATTAATAATGAGGCGTACTCCTCTTTGGCAGTATTTGTCCAACGAATCTCATGCATCATTTGGACAAAATTTTACGAGATTGTGCCTGTACCTCACTGCGTGCAACTGTTTTGCCCTCAGCCAGATCTTTTCGTCCTTTATCAATCAGCACTTTTTCTTCTTGTGAAATCGTATCCGCCCAATTTCTTTCTTCCCGCAAACTGGCGAATAACAAAGCAATTTGCTCTAAAATCAGCCTATCTTCAGTCTCTACCACCATGCGGTGCAGGTTGTTTTTAATTTCTGCAGTAGTCATAACTCTAATTTTTAAGCAAAAATAGGAGTTGCAAACATCTTTTGCATATTTTACCCCAAACAAGTCGCCCGATTCGCCGTTTATTGCGTTTTAAAAACAATCTGAGACCTATAGCCAGATAATATAACTTTCAATCCTGAAAAGTATGCACGAAGTAACTTCTGTTTCCAAAATCAAATTCCGCACTGTTCCAAACGACCCGATTCAGGTACAGATGCATACCCTCGCCAACGGCCTTCAATTATTTCTTTCGGTCAATAAAGACGAACCCAGGGTGTATACCGAAATTGCCGTGCGGGTCGGTAGCAAACACGATCCTGCGGACACGACCGGCCTGGCGCACTATTTCGAGCACATGATGTTCAAAGGTACCGATGCGCTCGGCTCGCTGGATTGGCCGCAGGAAAAAGTGCTGCTCGATCAGATCGAACAAAAATTTGAAGCACATCGTCTGGAGCAAGACCCTTTGAAAAAGAAAGAGTTGTATGCCGAGATTGACCTGCTTTCATTTGAGGCCGCCAAATTCGCCGCCGCCAATGAGTATGACAAACTGGTGAGTGCGATTGGAGCGAAAGGAACCAATGCCTATACCTGGGTGGAGCAAACCGTCTACGTGAATGACATCCCGACCAATGAGTTGGAGCGGTGGTTCCAGTTGGAAAGCGAGCGATTCAGAAGGCCCATTTTGCGGTTGTTCCATACTGAATTGGAGACTGTTTTTGAGGAGTACAATATCAGTCAGGACAAAGATTTTCGTAAAGTGATGAAGGCGATGCAGGAGGTGTTGACTCCCACACACCCTTACGGCACGCAGACGACGCTGGGGCGTGGCGAAGACCTCAAAAATCCATCGCAGACCAATATCTATAATTTTTTCGATTCCTATTACGTGCCGAACAACATGGCCATGGTGCTTTGCGGCGACTTTGCCCCGGAGCAGGCCGTGCGGTTGGCAGAGCGGTATTTTGGGCATTTTAAATCCAAACCAATCGCACCCTTTAAGCACGATGAACAGGCGCCGCTGACTGCACGCATTCAACGTGACGTTTATGGCAATGAGGCTCCCTGGGTGGAAATGGCTTGGCGCTTCCCAAGTGCCCAATCGCCGGAATCTCAATTGTTACCACTGATTGCCAATACGTTGCACAATCATCAGGCAGGTTTATTTGACCAGCATTTGATCCAGCAGCAACGATTGCTCGAAGCGTACGCTTACCCGCGCACCCATGAAGATTATTGCAACCTTGTCCTGCATGGAAAACCCCGGGAGGGGCAAACCCACGCTGAGGTAGAGCAATTGATGTGGGAACAAATCGAGCGGCTCCGCAATGGTGATTTCGAGGAATGGCTGCCCGCCGCAGTAGTAAAAGACTTAAAACTCTCGGAGATCAAGTCATTCGAGAAAAACAGCGGACGAGCCGGTACGATCACCGGGGCATTTGTCCTTGGCATTGATTGGGCGGATGTAGTCGCGCGTTGGAAAAAACTTAAATCGGTGACCAAAGCGGATGTGGCAGCGTTTGCACAACAATATATGCGCCCTGACAACTACGCGGTTATTTACAAGCACACGGGCGAAGATGCTTCCGTCATGAAAGTAGAAAAGCCGCCAATCACGCCGATTGAGGTCAATCGTACCGACATTTCCGGTTTCGCTCAAAATTTTTTACAGACTCAATCATCCGATATCGAACCGGTTTTTCTTGATTTCGAGAAACTGATCAAAAACGCCTCTATTGCCAAAAACCTGAAGCTTCGGGCTGTGCAAGAGCCCAAAAGCCAACAATTCCGGCTCAACTATATTTTCGATTATGGCAAAACCACCGACCGTCGCCTGACGGTTGCCGCTGGTTATCTGAACTTTCTCGGCACTTCCACCCGCACCGCGATGGAGGTGCAGCAGGATTTTTTCCGCCTTGGCATGAACCTTACGGCCTCTTGCCACGAGGATTATTTTTATCTGACCCTCAGCGGCCTGGAGGAATCCCTGGAAGAAGGCATCGCCCTCATGCACCATCTCTTATCGAATGCACAACCCGATGCGGACGCACTCCAAAATCTGGTGGCGGATATCCTCCTTCGTCGCGAGAACAACAAGAAGAACAAGCAGACTATTTTGCAAAAAGCCCTCGCCAGTTATGGGCGGTTTGGCCCCAATTCACCCTATCGAGACAAACTTTCCCGGGAGCAATTGCTGATGCTTACGCCGCAAGAGATCACCGATCTGTTGCTCAACCTATTGAATTCCAAGCATGAGATTTTTTATTACGGTGCAAAGACAGCCCGTTCGGTGGCCAATATTTTAAAGAAATATCACCCGGCGGCTCTTTCTAATCAGGGGCAGATTGAATTCAAATTGCCCAAGCCCAAGACCTATCGCGAAATTTCGGTCAAAAAAGACAAGGTTTACTTCGTCCATTTTCCAACCGTACAAGTAGAGTTAATGCTGCTGTCGAAGGGTACGCCCAAGTTCAGCCTCGATGAATTTGTATTTTCTGAATGGTACAACCAGTACTTCGGCTATGGACTATCGAGTATTGTCTTTCAGGAAATCCGTGAGTCAAAAGCACTTGCCTATTCTGCCTATGCGTATGCTGCTAATCCGGTCAAGAAAAACAAACCACACTTCCTGCAAGCTTACGTGGGCACACAGCCCGACAAACTTCGGGAAGCGGTGGAAGCGTTCGAGGCAATTTTAGAGGATATGCCTGTTTCGCTCTCGCAAATTGAAAACGCACGCCAGAGTGTTTTGAAACAAATTGCGGCCGGACGAATCACCAAAGCCGATATATACTGGACCTGGCGGGGCAATCTGCATAAAGGATTCAGGAACCACGACCTACGCGCCGATATTTATCACACACTCGAACATGCTAAAGCGACTGATCTCATCCATTACCAACAACAACACGTTAAAGGACGGCACTATATCTGGATGGTACTGGGTGATCGCAAGCAAGTAGATTTCAAATACCTTCGGAAAATCGGCAAGGTGCAGGAACTGACCCTGGAAGAAATATTCGGGTATTAAACACACGTACATGTCTGACAACATACAGATCATCGAACATACAGGTCCACCAGACGAAACGCTTCGCAACGAAGTTTTTGAACTCTATCGGTTGATCTTCAATAGTGAGCCGAACGAAGAAGCACAGGAGCGCCTGATGCATCAACGTGACCTGCTCCTGTTGGTGGCTTATGACGATGCCCAGGCAGTTGCTTTTAAAGTCGGATACCGCCAAGACCCTGACACGTTTTATTCCTGGCTCGGCGGTGTAACGGCTCACTATCGGCGACAAGGCATTGCCCTTGAGTTGATGCGCCACCAGCATCAATGGGCTAAGGCACAGGGGTATCGGTTTTTGCAAACCAAAACCCTCAATCGCTGGCGTGAAATGCTGGTTCTCAACCTTCGAAACGGTTTTGCCATCATTGGGACTTATATCGGAAAAGACGGGCGGTTACGGATTATTTTGGAAAAAGAACTCTAACAAAATCTCAGATGGCAGCTTCCTACCCTTCACTGCTCGGCGGTACTTTTTTCGTGACCTTCCGCCTTGACGATGCCCTGCCCCGGTCATTCATGCTCAATCAGCGCCTCCAATTCTATGTGCAGCAAACCCGTTGCGCTGATCTGCCAAATGATGCCCGCCGGGAACGACTCCGCACCATCCGGAAGCGTCTTTTCGCGCACTATGATGAAGCCCTTCATCAGGCACTTTATGGCCATTGTTATTTTAAAGACCCTGCCCTTTCCAAAATTGTAGCTGATGTCCTGCATCAATTCGACGGCTCGCTCTACGACCTGTTGGCCTACACCATTCTACCCAATCACGTGCATGTGTTGATCAATACCAATCTCCAGTTGCCTCACGAACCTGCCTTGATTGATTTAGAAAATTATGAATGCACGGCTTTACGCGACATCCTCAGACAAGTAAAAAACACTTGCGGTCAAGCCATTAACCAAGCGATAAAACGCGATGGACGACTCTGGCAACGCGAAAACTTCGACCATTGGGTATATACGGAACACGAGTTCGACAATATCTTGCAGTTCATTCAGCAGAATCCTGTACGGGCAGGGTTGGTAGAAAAGGGGGAAGATTGGGGATGGAATTATTGTAAGGAACGGGCAAATAATAACTTGTAAATTTGATATGCTTTCTTTTCACTCAGATGACCCATCTTTTTGATTAAATAGCCCCACTATTCGCTCAAAAAGATAGCCCATCTGAGCAAAAACCAATCTATCTGAAACTTACAAGTTATTGGTGCCGCGTTCCTAAGCAGATATAGGAATGGAGCGACAAAGCACCTTTTATTTTACTGCCACGATCAACTTCCTGCATTCCATAAAATCTCCGGTTTTGAAATGCACCGCGTAAAACCCAGCCGCTAAATACTCGGCTGACAGGTCAAGCGTCTGCTCGCCTTTTTCAATTTGATATTCCCGGTTTGTATGTAGTCGTCCCAACAAATCGAACACCTGGACACGCATCATACCGTTGAAAGGAGAGGAGATCGCCACTTTGCTATATTGGGTTGAAGGATTAGGAAACAATTGGCCAATCTTTAATTTCTCTGCCAAATCTCCGTCCAATGCTTCTTTTTGAGGCAGGCATCCGACAAACGTATTCATAGTCTTTACTGCTGACATGCGCCCCAGAAAGCCTCTATCCATAGTTCCTTCTGTCCAGTTGGTCCGCTGAAAGAAATCCTGTCCATTTGTGCCACTTTTCAGATAAACCGACTTCGATAATAATGTAGCAGACAAGTCGGGAGTATGAATTTCTTTTGGCGTTCGAAATGTGGCAGAACCTTTCCACTCCAATTTAAAGCCGTTGGCAGAAGTGAAGTTATTGATGTATAGCAGGTAGTTTTCCCCTTCATTTGCCGTAATGGGAGCCAGAAAATTATCTTGGCTATCACCACATCCATTGCCTTCATTTTCATCGGAAACATTCCGATACATTCCGGTAATACCTTTGCAGGGCAAAGACTCTTCATCGGGAGCACCGATATTATCGCCGGATGCCATGCACCGAACCTCATAGCGATGACTGCATCCCCGAATATCACTATCAAGGCGATATAGCACAAAATCCAGATCATCGCTGGCTTGAAGCGACTCAAGAATGAACTCGATGCTTCCCTGTGAAGCGATTTGCCACTTCATCCAGATCGAATGTCGCTCTTCCAACCGGTTGGAACAAGTAGTAAATCCGATCTCTGCCATTTCTTGCCCGGAATCAGGCATGCGGCGAATTAAAAGATCAGATTTGTCGCACAAGATTACTGCACCGGAGCAATCTGAAAAAGGTTCGGTTTTTAATTCCTGGGCGTGTCCGGTGAAAAGTCTGCAGAAAAGTAGAATTGTAAAAACAGCTGTTTTTTCCATGATATCAGAAGGATTGGTCAGTAGGTAGAAGTGGACTTTACAGCACCCGGAGCAGAGCCTGTTCCATCACTGAATTTCACAGCAATGCTGTAATAGTATTTTTTGAATTTTAGGAACTCTTTATCTTCGTATTCAAAGGACGTTCCGTGTACAGTAATGGGTGATCCTTCTTGCTGCATATTAATCGCCTTGTCTCCTTCTACAAAAGCAACTCCGGCTGTCGTCAGACTTTGGCCTTTGGGAACAAAAGGATCAGGACCATTGTATTCTCCACCTACTAATACCTGTTGAGGTGTAATAGAGGCAATTTCATATAGTTTTCCTGCCTCAAACCCCCGATAGACAATGAACGTCTCTACCCCATAAGCATTTGTATAGTCCCATTCCATGTGAATCCTATCATCCGACTTTACGAAATTGACTTTCAAATTCGTGACTCCCGGCCGGATACCCTTGCCAAGACCTTTCACCGGAAAAACTTTGGAGTTGGATGCTTTTTCTGCCTCATCTATCGCCTCCACCATGTAATCGTAGGAATACATTACTTGAGCACTTGTGTCCAGATAAATCATAGAATTGCCTGTTATGATATCTGTGGAGAAAAGGGTGTCCCACTTTACTTCATCTTTCTTTTTACGCAGGATCCGATGTTGTTCCACGTCTTTGCTGCTGCTGGGCGTCCATTCAATCAACACATCTTCTCCTTGTGGTTCAGCGCGTTTCAGAATAGGCGGGGAAGGGGGAACCATGTCAGGCAGGCGAATGACCCCAGGTTTATTATAAATCGAGCTATTTTCTCGAAAGTCTACTGCTTTTACCCTGAAGTACTTCTCTTCGGTCAATGATTTGGTATTTGCCTGATATGTAAATACGGTATCCTTTACCCAATGTGCAGTAACCTGCCCATAGTTACCATCTGATTGATCAGACATAAATACGCGGTAACCCATCACATCAGAACTGGTACTTGGCACCCAATGGATGCGTAAAACACCTTCGCTCCCGATCGCCTCTCCAGTAATCAAGCCCGGAGGCAAGGGAGGAATGCTGTCCTTCAATTGAACCAATACAGGAGGCGATTCTACCTTATTGCCGTTCAGATCAATAAATTGCACCTTGTAATAAGACTCCAGCAGCGGCGAAATATCTACAAATTGCCGACTTGCAGAGCCAAGCAGCCCACTACTAATGCGGCTATAGTTACCGTCCAAACTATCATCTCGCCAAATGCTGAATCCCAAAATTTCGTTATTTAACGAAAAGGGGAAATCCCAATTGACTTCTACAAAGCCATTTTGTATTTCTTTAGCCGACCATATGCCAATGCTTGCTCTCAAAGGTGTAGGCTCCCCTTTTATAGATACAATATTGGAAAAAGGACTTTCAACACCAAAAGGTGAATGACCGGATACTTTGAATTGATAAATATTGACATTGTTTTCCAACTGGTCCAGATATAAGAGTCGCTTTGTTACCTGACCGGAAGCCAAATCAGTGGGTAGTACAGGCTCTGAGTTAACTTTTATATAGGGTCCACCACTTTTTGAGCGCCAGATATTATAACTTGAATAGTGTTCTGCTGTAGCAAAATGATGCCAGGACAAGTTCGCAAGACTATCTCCTGGGAATCCGATCAAGCTGTCAACTGGTGGAAAAACAAAAGAGTTAGCAGTTGAAACCTGAATCCGTGCAGCACGATACCCCTGGATATTGGGGTTGCCCCCCGGGCGGACGGAATAGGTGTATTCAGAATTGGGTCCAACATCTGTATCACTATAAGCAAGATTGAGCATCCCAGCAGCGAGCGTTGAATTATCTGCTGCAAAAAGACTCAGTCCATAGCGGTTCTCACGCTCTGTATTGATGTTGCGGGCAGTTACTATCCCCTCATTCACAGGACCAGAGACTATGAACGACGATCCATAATATGCCCCTGCTGCTACGCCTACCAAAGAGTCCGTATTGATGAGTGGCTCCCACTCTACTTGCGGGTGTGGTGATAATGGCACCGTGATTATGGTGGATACTTGGTCAGCAGGCGAAAGCGGGCCCGAAGCATTAGACAACGTCATACGGGTAAGGACATAACCACTGTCGCGCCCCCATTCCCAGGTTTTATAGTTGGCAGGCGCCCACCGCAATAAAACGTTGTTGTCGTAATAAATGGCTTTGATCTCCACCGCCAGTACGTAGTCAGGAATAGACTGAGCAAAAACTTGAAAGCAGGGAAATAAGGTTGCCAATGCTACTACCATCAGGCAGTGCAGGCAGCACGTTGGAGCAGACTTCATTGGTGTGATTGATTTTAATGGACTATAATAATTTTTTGAGTAAAAATGCGCTGACCGGATATCGCTTTGGCCATATATACACCTGGGAGGAGGTCGCTTACTGAAAGTCGAAGTGTAGTAAAAAAGGGATTGGGCCATTGGTTTACAATGGCTACGCGCCCCTGTAAGTCAATGATTTGTACTATGGTTTTGCCTTCAATGACTTCTTCGACATTAGAGAAAGCAAGTTGCAATTCGTTGTCTGCTGGATTGGGAGTAGCGGTAAAAAGCCCTTCTACCCATTCAGGAGAATCTGTATCGCTGATGAGTGGCAATTTCCACAGTTCCCGGCCAGAAACTCCATCATCAGCAATATAAAACAAGATACTGCCTACCATAACCGGGTATTGAGGCAAGTAAAGCCCGGTACTGAGGTTCAGGTTAGTGAGTTTCACTGTACCCGCTTCGGTGCCGTCACTTTTCCAAAGCTGGTATTTCCCATCTACCAATGCATTGAAGTAAAGCAGCCCGTCGCTACCAATGATCATTTGCCCCGGCTCTGAAGAAAAGGAAGTAGGATCAATGTTCTTAATCATCTGCGTACCTTCAACAGTGCCGTCGGTACGCCATAGCTCTTTGCCTTTGAAACCATCGTCCCCTGAAAAATACAGGTAGTTGGCATCTGCTACAAAATACACTTGATCGTTACTGGCATAACTCACCTGAAGGCTTTTAAATAGTGTGGTGCCAGTGGTAGTACCATTCGTTCGGTAAAACTTTTGATTGGCAGAAAAATAAACAAAGCCTTTAAATCCAAAGAACTTATCCGGATGCGACGACTGGCTACCCGTTACGATCTCTTTCAGTTTGAAAGTACCGGCCTCGGTGCCATCACTTACCCAGGGTTCATTGTTGAAAGCCCCCGAGGCATCCGCGCTGAAATACAATTTATTGCCGTAGCTGTACATGGGCTTCAAAGCCTCTATCCCAGTCCCGCTTGAAGTAAAGTCTTTGACAATTTTAGTACCTGTATCTGTACCGTCTGTGACCCACAAAAATCTTTTAGCGGCTCCAAAATATATTCTGCCTCCCATTTCTGCCAATTGAATCGGTCCGCCTGGACCATAATCTGTACCCGGTGCAATTTCTACGGTGCCAGATTCCGTACCATCTGTTTTCCAGATACCTCCTTTACCGTTTGAATTGGTAGCCACAAAATAAAGAGCATCATTTGAAGAAGTGAGGTAACTAACTGCGCTACCGGAAGTTCCAGGTCGGATATCCCTGACCAGTTGGGTACCGGTTTCAGTTCCATCTGTCACCCAAAGTTCGCGACCAGAGATGCCATCATTGGCGATAAAAAAAAGTTTGCCATTGGACACGGTCATTTCTGTAATATCACTTCCGGCAGTGCCTGGCCGGATATCTTTTACCATCAGCGTTCCTGATGGTGTACCGTCGCTCACCCAGAGCTCATAACCCGTAGTAGGGGTAGTCGCCGAGAAACAAATTTTATCTTGGAAAGCAATGCGGTTAATCTTTTCAGCAGGCGCATATATCTCCCCTAATTGAAAAGCATGTGCTGCTCCCAGATTGATATCAGTTACCATCACAGGCTGCTGAGCAGAGAGGCTGAAAGAAATGAAGGAAAGCAAAATTGAAATTTTTTGCATAGTATGAGAGGCATTTTATGATGATCTGATATATTGCTTTAGACATTATTGAATGATAGGATTGATTTACTCAATTTATCATTCATCGTGTCTGATATCCGGTTCAAGTCATGCGGTAAAAGTCGGCCCAACCTGTCCCAAAAAACAGGACAGAGAATTTAAAAAAATTAGGCTGCACCATCCTTGCCGGCTTTGAACGGTAGCCGGAATGGCTCATCATAATAGAATGACTTACTGAACCGGCAATAACTAATAGGCGCACCGGCTGATTTTAAGTCATCAATACGTCTGTACAAACGAGAGCGGGTAAGATTAAGGCGCCTGGCAAGGTCTTCAGGTGCTCCGGTGGCTTTCCGGCGAATAAGGTCGTCAAGACGCTCGAGTAGGCGGATTTGATCAATAAGTGCCATAAGAAGGAAAGTTTTAAATGTTAATGTTGATACTTGCAGATTGCCGCGCAAGCAGTCGGCGGATATTCAAATCTGCTAAAATGAATATCCAATACGAAAAACCGATTATCTGACGTAATCTGCAAGTCCAAACCAACAACCCTGTTGTTTGAACCCATAACCCTGTAAAAGATGTAAAAAATTATACCAAGCGTGTATAAATTATATATACTTTATGTTCAGGACTATTGGAGTGGGTGCATTTCAAGGTAGTGCCAAAACACGAGTGATGTTATTTACCGCGAAGTACGCTAAGGAACGCGGCACCAATAACTTAGTCATTTGATGCCACCCTTTGTTCCATCATACGTCCGCTATTTTTCTTTAAATAGCCCCACTATTCGCAGAAAAATAGTGTTGTCTGATGAAAAAATGGTTGACCTAAAATGACTAAGTTATGGGTGCCGCGTTCCTAAGAGCGCTAAAAAGCCATTAAAACATATACTTGGTGGACTTCGCGTACTTCGCGGTGAAATCGAAACCACTCAAAAGTTGACACTACCCATTTCAAATTGTCGCGGATAGTAACCCGGAATGATATTCCGGGACGCGGAATGCCATTCCGCGATACAGTTCCGCGGCAATTTGAAATGCACCGTTTTTCAGTTCATAGCAGCACTAATGCCGCATCCGTCAATTGACGTATGAATCTGGGGCCATAAAAAAAGCAGCGTACTTTCAGTACGCTGCTATAATCAATGGTAGAATATAAATAGGAAGACTGAACACAACTAGTGCCCCGTCCGGCAAGGTTATTTACTTTCATTCTCAACATGCAATGGCTTTTCAGGCCAGGCATCATACATTGATTTGTGCAGCACAGCAAGTAAGCCCAAATTTAAATCGGGGTATTTTGATGAAAATTGAGTTGCCAGATTTTCAAAAAAGATAGAGGTTAAATGACGTCTTGGAGGTCCTGTTTCATCAAAGCAACCTTTCTCAATAGCCAAAACAGCATATATTCTCAATATCTCAAAGTCAATCTTCGAGATGTCAGGGAAAGAATCAACTAATCTGTTCACCTTATTGAATACTACCAGCAGTTCATCAAAAAATCCAATCAGGCACTCTGCATAGAAGAATATTTCATCTGGCCCTGACTTTCTATTAAATGAAAGTGACGCTTTGAGCAAGTCAGATTTACCCTGATCGTCAAGGAGCCTCCACTCTTCTTCTGAATGAAATTCAATTACTTCCATCAACTCATATATTGAATCTTTCAGAATATTAGAACCAATTGCATTGAATCTTTTCAAATAAGCACTTAGCAGTTCAATCTTTTCAAATTTAAGCATCATTGCTCTTTTAAAAACACCAATTTATACAGATACAATCTTCCAAGGTATCCCATCTCATGAAAAATGGAACTGGCTTTTTCAGCAGACCTTATTTACTTTCATTCTCAACATGCAATGGCTTTTCAGGCCAAGCGTCATACATTGATTTATGCAACACAGCAAGTAACCCTAAATTTAAGTCAGGGTGTTTTGATGAAAATTGAGTAGCCAGATTTCCAAAAAAAGAAGGCTTCAAATGACTTCTTGGGGGTGATATTTCATCAAAATTTCCTTTCTCAATATTTAAAACTGCATAAATCCTTAAGACCTCAAAGTCAATATCCGATATATCTGGAAAAGAGGCAGTCAACTGATTAACTTTATTTAATGACACTAATAATTCATCAAAAAATGCAATTAAATTTATAGCGTACGAGTAATCACCATCCGGGCCTGTTTTTCGATTGAGCGAGAGCGATGCCTTGAACAGTTCGACCTTACCTTGATCATCAAGATGCCGCCATTCTTCTTCTGCATGAAAGGAAAGCACATTTGCGAATTCTTGTCCTAGCCCTAACGCTCTTGAAACGCTAAAATCAATAGTGTAATATTTATCAATGTACGCATTGAGCAACTGAATTTTTTCAACACTTTTCATCATTCTATTTCCGTTACTTTTATAATCTTAATGTCTCCATCAATTATTTCATCAACTCTAAGTTTTTTACCTGTCCCCAATAATACTTCTTTTTCATTACTAAATTGAGAAATTGGAGCGATATATTTTCCTGTGCTGGTCTGGATAGTGAGAATTACTTTGCCGATAGCAAAATTTTTTGCTCTGGAATATGATGTACTCGTGGAGATAAACTTTTGTTCCGTCCTTATATCTCCTACATTTAGGCTATTATATATACTTGCTTCGCCAGGCCCAAGACCTCTATAAACCTTACCCGGCTGATCTGGCAGTTTATTTAACGCAGCATTGAGTGAAGTTTTGTATTCTGCAAGTTCATTTGTCAATGGTACCAACCCATTAAGTGCATCGTTCAATTGCTTATACGATCCTCCTGTATAATAACGTATAAATGCTTCGTCAAGCATGGTACACCCATAAGAAGCATATTTTTGTATTCTAGCACCTGTTTGAAATTCCCGAACAACCCTCAAAAACTCCCAGGATTTCCGCATATATTGTAAGTTAGCAGCAGCAGCCAACTCCCATGCTCCCATCAATTCAACATGGTCCCTGAGTGTTTCAACAAATTCTCTCCCCTTCAAAGGATCTGTTGCATCATCCATAAATTTCAACCCAATATCCTCTTTGACATTGCCATCGCCATCCCGAAGTATTAGTTCGAGTCTCTGATAGAAGTAAGGATGTTCTACTGCGGGCAGTTCCTTTACCAATTCCACCAATTTCTGCTGATCCCATCCAGTTTTGTAAGCCCCATTTTCATCCAGTCCTAAAAGTAAGAGATCCCGGACAATCCCACTTTCATGAGCGATCTTTTTTTGGAGATCTTCACTAATTTTCCCTACTTCACCGATCAGGTCATTGATTACCCGTTGACGCGGGGGAACTTCCATAGGTTTGTCCGGATCGGGATGGTCTGGATTTGGATCGTGCTCCTTGATATCTTTCCGGGTCCATTTGTTATATCCAGAAAACCAAAGGGCACCTGTTAAGGTGGCAACTTTAGTAGCATCAGTACCCAGTTTTTTGAGGTCTTTGGTGAGTCCACTCGTCAGGTTGGTCAGAAAACCACCTGAGGTAAAGCCCATTATAACCTCGGTGCCCAGGAATCCCGCATGGTGCCATCTCACCTCCGGATTGGAAGTGGTTAGCGCTTCCTTTATTTTTTGTCCATATTGAGCGATCACCATCATGTGGGGATAGCGCATGGCTGCCAGTATCGTCAATCTGCTCTCCTTATTTGTAGCAAATTCTTTGGCTGTTCTAGCTAAGCCTATCAGGCCGACCACTTTTCCGTTGATCTGGTTGAGCAACCCATCTCCCACTCCTGCAATGGCTCCCGGCAATTTAAAATAACCATTTCCGCGTTTACTGGAATCCCATAAGCGCTGCGGAAACTCCATCTCCCAGGCTGTTTCAGCGACCATCACCATCGCTTCGCTCACCAGTCCCGGGGTACCAACTTTCCCTGGGCTAACGCCTTGCCACAAGCCCATTTCCCAGTGATCAAGCCCTTGCGCATTCATTTGCTCGGCGTTTTCCAGCGGTTCTGATGGCCTGGCCGTCTGGTAATTGGAAGCGATCTGTTTCAAAAATGCCTGGTTGATATCTACCATCATTTCATTCGCTCCTTCCCGCCACGCTGTATTTGAAATTGGTCCGCCCTTGTCCGCTGTTTTGTAAAATCCATCGCTCCCAGCAAATTGGAAATACATATTACCACTTCCTAAATCATAGTTGTAAAAAACGACCATGGCCCGGTCCGTTCTGTTCTTTATGTCGTTGCTGATGGTTTCAAACTTCTTCTTCCCTTCAATAAAAGAGGCGATTACTTTTATGCCGCTTTGTACGCGGCTCACACTGGTAACAAATTGAAAGTCAATCTTATCTGCCCCACTGTAGAGATCGCCAATATGTTCTGCGGCCAGCACAAACTGGTTTTTCAAATTTTCTTCCAGACCGCCTGTGAAGTCATGCAAACCGCCTGTCACTTTTTCCTGGGTGTTTGCCGGATTCACCTGACCGTCTTTAAAAGTCAGTTTTAAATCCGTTTGCTTTACTACCTGGTTTTGTGGAAAACTTTCATCAGGCGGAATTGCCCAATCCGGATTCGGCCCAGATGTTTCTTCACAATTGACCAGCCCAGGTTGCGGCGCCTGTTTGGCAGCAAGGATTTGATGCAGATATTGTACTGCTCTAAAGCCTGATCCATACTGAGGATGGCCGTTGGGTTCTTTGAATGACTCAACGTATTCTTTCGTTTTGCCGGCATCGTCCCCATTTAGAAACCTGGATTGTGGATAACATTTATCTGCTATAGGAGGGTTACTCGGCAGGCTGCTTCCTTTCTCTAAAAATACATCCACTGGCGCTTCTGTTCCTATCGGCGCCATGATCAAAACAAAATCCGACTTGTTGATCTTGTTTTTGACAAGGGCCGCATAATCCGGTTGTAATTGAACGTACTGAGAGATTGTTGTTGGCACTACTACTTGAAGGTCAGTGCAATAGGAAGATTTAAAGTGCTTGACCCACACGTTATCATATCCGGTCATATTCACTCCAAATTTTTCATCCGTCAGCGTACCGCTCGCGAATCCTCCACCGCTGGTGTATTCCAATACCGGTAAAGAACCCAGCGTATTCGTTTCATTGCAAGTAGCTGGCACATTTAACGTGGCTGCACACGAAGTGCCTGCTTCTTTTAATGCGTATTGCTTAAGAAACTCAAATATCAAGCAAGCATATTTGCTTGAGAACGGTACATAAGATTTAGCGAAGTCATCTTCCAGCACTCTTTGGAGTATATAGATAGGACGGTCATCATAACCGGTCAGACCCCAAATTGGGTCCGGTTGATAATCCTGAAAAGAAGCATAGTAGGGAGTGATGATCAATAAGCCACAATGGTCTTGTGCCCACCAAACATCACTCGATGTAGAGGGATTCCCTTGAAGCGGCATATCAGGGCCTTTTAATATCCACTGATCATCTCCCAATCTTTCAGCCTTTACAGGTGGGCAATCCTCATTTAGTACGATTACATTAATCGTTTTGCCACAGGGGGCCGCTTTTAATATTTGCAATTGTTGCTGAATGGTTGCCTCCATTCCATTCAAACAGTTAGCGGCCTTACAATTTGGATCTATGTATATATCACCTTCATGGAAAACAGGAGGCGTCCATGTTTGGGCATTGGTTTTTACGAGTCCAGCCATCAGCAATAAGGGCATTGCTATAAGCAAGAATAAAAAATGTCGAGAGAATGATTTTTTCAACATAACAAGGAATGTTTTAAGGTTTTATAATCAAAATGGTTTTGCTGGTCGTCGGCCCCGTCCACCCTGGTATCCGGTAGGTAAAAGCCACCGGGAATGCAGCATTACTTTGCGGGAGCGGCATATTATTTCCGACAATAAAATACAGCGGTGACTCAACGCCATAGGCAGCTTCATTTGTGCAGTTGCTGCATCCTGGGTTTCCTTGCGGACATAAAGGACCGAACCCGCCACAGGGCGCACCGTAATTCTGTCCCTGGCAACGCATGGATTTGTGATTCATCAAATCCTGGCGCATCTTATTCCACATAGGGCCAAAACTATTGAGCGTAGTAAAATTCAGCGACTGGCTTACTACACCTGTATACGCTGGTTTGGCTCCCGTGGGTGACAGTTTCAATACCGGATTCCCAGGCGACTCTTCAAAACTTATGGGTGATAATGAAAAATTCTCTTCATTAAACTTATTGGCGCTGTCGTAAAAACCGCCCAGGGAGCAGTAGTTGATCTCGCGATAATCGTGGTAGTAGTTGAATGCCAGGCGCAAGTATTTCAGATTCTGATTGAACCAGTTGCATTGCTTCAAATCCAGCGTGGTTTGCACCAACGGTTCATCGCCATCCGGCCCATAGAGTTCAAAATAATCGAGCGGTTCGGCCAATGTGGAGTTAGCTACCATCCAACCAAAAGAGTTATTGGATACTGTTAAATTAGTTTTCAATGCCTCAACCTTATCAGCAAAACGATTGTAGTTGCTCACCCTGAAATACATCCGGTAGAGCACAGGTGCCACTGCTGGGCCACCTGCTCCATCCCCCGGATCCAAGCCTGGCGCTGCACTGCTACTGCTGGTAGATTTATGCACCAATTCCAGTTTATACACCCATCCGCCCTGCAATTTATCCTCCGGCAGATCGAAGTCCACTTTCTTTTTGGCCGCATCGTATACAAATGGGAACTCTGCTACGATGCCTCCACCTGGACTCATACGGCTTAAGCGCACGATGCGGGTATGTCCAACAGGTAGTGGTCCTTGCAAGAGTTCAGGTTGACCATATTTCAGCACGATGTGCCCGCGCCCTTCCGGGTGCTCATTTTTATAAAAGTTATACTGCCCGTTGAAGGGCCACGCAGTTTGTACATTGTCTACAGGAATGATGTTGGGGGTGGCGCCTGTCTTGAACGCTGCGATACGCTCTTCTGCTTGTTTCCACGTACCGTTTTTGTAGAGGCTCAGTTTCACCTTGAATTTGTACCATTTATTGGAAAGCAACATATTCGCAGGGCGCAGTTCAAGTACTGTATTGCCCGAGGTGAACACACGATCGCTTCCGATAATGGCACCATTCTGAGTGATCTCGGCATAATCCAGTTCAGCACGCCAGTTATCTGTACCATCATTCAGTTCCTGCCCGACGGGTACATTGAGTGTTACCGTTGGAATGGTCAGTGTATGGACGCTTTCGGTGCTATCCGCCGGACTGATATCCGCAATAATCTGCTGATCATTATTGGGATCATTGCCTCCTTGCAATTGGCATTGCTCACCCAATGTAAAATCAAAACGGCAGTCTCCTTTGATCAAGCCTCCAAGAATACGGTATCGCCCACCTACTGCACCCCGGGCAAAGAAAGGATTGGGGAACTTGGCCTGCAATGCAGCAGCAGCGGCCAGGCTCAGTACCTCGAATTTTCGTTCGTTGCCCCAAAGTTTTACCTGTAGCCCGACTTTACCTTCCACATACGCCCACATTTGGCCCGAAGCATACCAGCCATTGATGCCCAGCGGCTTGTTGGTATTGATGCATAAAGCATCCCCATAGTCTTGAACCATCAAATCAAATCCCAAGTCCAATCCAAGACTGGCATAAAAAATCAGAAACCTTTTTTCCCCTGTATTTACCTCGAATCGCAAGCCAGTCGCGAAACCATTGCCACGCCGACGCATCGCTTCATTGGCTACAATATTGCCCAATCCGGTCAAGGAAGCCATTTTGGGCGGAAGGCCGGGAAAATCGGGAATGCCATTACCGATGTCTAAATAAAATGATACTTGAGCGGTAGGTTTTTTCAGATTTAATGCCGGAGCGTACAGGGCTACATAAATGGGTGCTATCGGCGTGCCGATATTGATGAACCATTTTTCTGGGGAAAAATATAATTTAGCATAACCGTTCCCTTTCAACATACCACCTGCGTCTACGCTCACGCGCAGATTACCATCCAGAATTCGCTCCTTGAATTTATAACTGATGCTGGCAAATGCAGTAACATTCGCACTCGAAACCTCTGGCAACCCCAGTGAGTCCCAACGTGGGATGGCTGTAAAGTTGACTTTGTCCATGAAATTGGCTGTCCCCCGGAAATAGATATCATTGATCCCTCCATTTCCGGTATAGAAACTCATTCCAAAAGTCGCATTGATGTTGCAAGCCTCTTCTTTTGCCAAAGCCATCACTACATTGGCATTGATGCCTAGCCCGATAGCCTTGTTGGGCGTGAACGTAATACCCGACAAAGAGGTGCCGATCGCAACAGAATCGGGCGAAGTATTTGGAATAGTAGGGGGCAACCCAACAGGTTCATCAGCCCGTGACAAATGATAAGATGCCCCACCGCCGAAGCCAATTAGTTGCAGCCCACCGATGCCAATGCCTGGACTGAACTTGGCCAGTGCATCAATCATGAAGTATTTGTAATCGCCTTTTTTCCCAAATAGCCCTACCGCATTCAATTCCGCTTTTAGCGCCTCAAACTCAACCTTTACACCTCCCTGAAAGCCTTTGCCCCATTTGGGATCATCGCCTTGTTGCCCAAAAAAGCGCAATCGTCCATGTACACGAGGTACTCCTTTGAATCCCGCATCAATGATCACTTCATCTACCCCAAAGCCGTCATAGACCCATCTTTGGCGGCTGCCAACGACCTTCATCTTGCCCTTGAGGAAAAAGCCCCCTTTCAGCGCCAAATTATTGACGCTTTCATCACCAATGATGATTCCAGCCTTGAATACGAGATTCGCCTGGTCGCCGGGACTGCCAAGTGGCTTCACCATTCGGATCGAGTCCACGTTGAAATCAAACCCACCCATACCACCCTGGGCAGAAATGGCTGGCACACTCCAAAAGCCCGGCTCGAAATATGGCGCCTTATTCCGAATGATCAGGTTTTGAAAAGTGATTTTGGGCACTTTTGCTTTAAAACTGCTGCTCAGGTCGCCGTCAATGGTCAATTCACCGCTCAATGCCGCTACAGCCAGGAATTGTCCATTGCTGTATTGTAAGGTAATCTCGGAGTGGTTCAAATTGACTTTTGCCTTCCAAACCTCGGCCGTGTATTCAGTGTGGGGGCGCACAGCAAAGCTGTATACATTGCCAGGTAGAATGTTCGCCCGATAGCGCACGCATTCGTCCATTTCGGCACATGCCTGATTGCCTTTGCTAAAAATTGGCACGTTCAGGTAGCCACTGATATTGAACCCTTTGGGGCGATTGGCCACTACTTCCAAGCCAATGGTATCAATCGAGAATGCCCAGCCTCCCAGGTTGCCTTCACAAAGTGAAATCAGGTTGCCGTTGGCAAATACCCTCCCAGTCAACCCCTTGTCGTCAAAAATAAAATGGTTGGCACCAACGGTCACTGCACTGGCGTTGCCTTTACTAAACTGCCGGGGCATTGTAACACTCAAATGATTCAGGTAAAACCCTCTCCACAGGTCAGAAGCGACCATAATGCCATTTATATTCTGTACAAAAGGCGAGGTATAGTTGTTCGGAAACACGACCGAAGCACTTGATGCAGAACTACTGAAATCAAAGACAACTGTACCTACCTGCCACTTGATGCTATCGTATTGGGCCAGTGCAAATCGTTGAATTTGTAATTGGGCAATGAATTCGCCCCAAGCAGGCATCTGCGCTAAAAACCGCGCTTTCACGGTAGAGTCCGATGGATAGGGTTGCAAATGTTCATCCAACGGGACCACATAATGGCGGCAGAACTCCACTTCGCCGTCTACTTTCATGCCCTTGAAGCCATCGCAGTCAAAGTTGACATAGGTGCTATCATTGCCCAAAATATTGATCTTAGCCGCATTGCTTACCGTCACGCTGACATTGGTGCCTAGTAATAACTTAGTCTGACCTGTAAATCCTGCGGGACCAAAACTGACATTCAACGCCTTGAATACCAGGCGATCCGGAGAAGGGTTGGTGCTGATAATAACATACACATCCGCCTTCGCGCCGCCTGCGTAAAACCTCATATTGTCCAAATAAAGCGAATAAGTCCGCCCCAATACTTCTCTGGATATTTTCAAGGGCAACAAACTAACCACTGGCGCACCCGGCGGCGGCGGCGATACCAGATATTTTGCTTCTCTGGCTTTATCAATGGCTTCTAAAAAGTAAGCGCGTTCCAGCCCATTCACTTTTTGCCAACCCTGGTGGTATTCAAAAGCGATATCCTGCCAACGTATCTGGGATGCCTGCTGTAACAAAACATGCTCATACCCTGATCCCGTGTTTGTTGTAGCCAGGTATTTGGATGGAGAACCGTTACCATTTTGGGAAGGGTGATAATTGCTGTTGGCCCATCCTTCACTTTCTATATGCTCTGTATTGCGATAGCCAGTCGAAGTGCTTTTTTTATACTGTGCTTCAACAAGAGAGTCTGTCATTCCAGCAATCCAGGTGCGCAAATTGGCAATATTGGAATAGAAAGCAGCATCTTCTGCATTGAAGCGACGAATCAGGGATTTGAAGTGATCCACGGCCGATCCAAGTCTGGGATCAGTTTTATACTGTTTCACAAGATCAAGCAACGCCTTGTAGCGGCTAAAAGTCACGTCGCAGTGATAGAGCCGGATATGACTCTTCTCCAACATCACTTCTTTGATATCTCTATCCAGTACAATGCCAAGTTCTTTGGGCGCCTCCTTGAAAGCGCTGCTCATTCCTTCTCTGTACCAGTCATCATTTTTCCCATAAACGAATGCCCGGTCATCTTGCTGGTAGCCAAGTCCTTCATAATATTTCCGCACTGTGTCGCGCTCCGTGTTGCAGCGCACTTGCGTTTGTGCAATGGAATCCAAATAATGCGCTTCTAACACATTCAGGTACGCCAACACGAGCGGCCTCAAGGTGTCTCCAACTTCATTCGCCAACCGAATGCCTTCCTCCGTCTGCGGGTGCAGGGTCTTATCATCGTTCAACCAGTAATACGCCCCCTGTTCGTGACTCGCGCATTTTTTACCATCCGCGTCTACCACTGCGCCAGGATCGCATTTTTGTCCGTCTTGAGTGAATCCTGTCTGGCTGCATCCGCACTCATTGTAAAGCGATTTGGTGTCTTTGTGGATACCATTGGCATCGAATCCGTTGGGGTCGTATTTTTCATCGTAGGGATCTCCTGGCTCCCAGCCCTCATAAGGAGGTTTTTTGAAGTTTTCATCTTTATCAAATCCCAAAGGATCGTAAGGGCTGCCTGTGGTTACCCAAATTCCATTCTCATCCCTGCCTTCACTTTCCGGTGGCGGACGACAAAATCGTTCGTCACCAAAAGTGATCGTATCAAGCGGCAGATCAGGAAAATTGTTGATGTTTTCCGAAACACCATTCACCACGCCACTGACTATCACACCATTGTGATTGACGTGTATGTTATGGAAGTCCACAGAGAGGTATTTGGATTTGAATGGCAATCCAATGATGCCTTCTCCTGAAAAAACACCATTGCTGCCTGAAACAGCCGTCAGCAGGATTGGGAAACCGTTGATCAGGAAAACCTGCCCGGAGTCAGCCTGCGCCAGCCAGTGTGCAGAATCCAGTGGCGGAATATTGGCTGCCTGCCCGCACTGCAGATCAGGCAGTTGTGGGAAGTTGCCCGGAATCTCTTCGTCTTCCGAGTTTTTGATGCCGTCTCCGTCCAGGTCACCATCCGGTCCATCCTCCCAATTAGTGTCGCATGAATTGGGAAGCCCATCTCCATCATCGTCCTCTATTTCACCAACCGCCGCAGTGACAATGGTACCTGCTTCTGACCCGACCAAATATTCTCCACATACATAGTCGTACGAAAACCCCGATTTTCCCAAAAGCAACCAGACAGATACTTTATACTCCGTCTGGCTCGTCAGGTTGGGCAGGATGAACTCTTCTCCTTTAAAATGATAGTAAAATTTCCAGGCATTGGTCGAGCTGTCCATGACAGGACGAACACCGATCAAATACCGCAAAGAATCGTAGCCCTGAGCAGGGGTGTCAAATTTTAGCGTGACAAAGTCTGTCCCGATGCATACTGGCACGACATAGTTTAGTTTGGAGCATGCCTCCTGTTCGTCACTGAGCGTTACCTGAATGGGCCCAATTTCAGGACAAGCCCAATTGCTTTGCATATACTCACCGTCCCGCAGTTGCTTGATAAAAAACTCATAACTACCTGCTGGTGTCAGCCTGTTAATGGTTAGATCATTTTCATCATAAATCAGTTTCTGCTGCCATTTAAAGGCATCTGCCGAGAGGAAGTTATTGGTATTGGTGGAAGTTAACCGGTAGCGCACCATTAGCCGCCTGCCATTTGCATTCAGCTTCCGTCGGGGAGACATGGTTAATTTGAAACTTGACGTGAATACTTGCCCGATGCCAAAGAGCGTGGTGTCCTTTCCGCAATCGGAAGGTATATAATTCCCAGTCTTCGATTCAACAACAACCCATTCACTCATATAAGTGGTCTGTGGATCGGCGCCCGGGCATATCCTTCGGATGTACGTGTCATATTGGGTATTGGGCAAGAGCCCTGAAAACAGATAACTACCCGCATTGGAGGAGACTTCAATCGGAATAAGAGGCATCCGGCTTGCACGCTTTATGATGCACACTTCAAACCGGACCGCGTTCGGATCGGGCGTCCATGCCAGTCGGAGGCTGTTTTGGGTAATGGACGTCACATGCACCTGTTGAGGTGTGACGCATCGGGGAGCATAATATGCTCCGGAATTTTCAGGGCCTTCGTACACAGGTCTCTCCATCAAACTGTCCGGAACAGAGTAGCCACGGGTGGCAAGTAGAACAGTAGAGATTCCTTGTAGAATAAACAGGAATAATGTGGGTAGCAGATTCGATAAAGGAGCGTTGTAACCTCTCATGGGGACACTAAGTTTGTTGAGAAATGTCGTGTTTCAAAAAGTGATGAGACAAAATTCAACCTGCGTGGTCCCAGAAAACAGGATCAGTATTTTTTGAAAAAAATTTATTCCGTCCGCGTTCCCTGCCGGTATCCAGAGCACAAAAAAAGCCCCCTCTCAGCGCGAGCCGAGAGGGGGCTTTGTATTCCCTCAATGGAGGGCGGTGACACAGTTAAGTGTCACCGCTTCTCCTTATTACTTCGTCTGGATCATCTTCTTCGTTGCCGAATCAGTGGCCGTTTCGAGTTTGTAGTACAGCAGACCGGTTGTGCCGATCAGTTCGCGCTCAATAGCCACTTTGTTGTAGCCTTTCGCGTAGTCGCCTTTCTGCGTGAAGATGGTGCGGCCAGACTCATCGAAGATGGTCAGGGTAGCCGTAGCAGCCTCTGGCAGGTTGAAGCCCACAAATGTTTTGTTCACGAATGGGTTCGGCTCGTTCTGATAGAGTTCGAAACCAACACCAGCGATCATAGAACCATTGTAACGCAGCGCTACAGACTCGCGCTCGTTGCTCAATGTGTAAGCCTCGGCTTTCGTGATGCGACCTGACACAGTCAACATCTGGCTGATTTTGCCAGATTTGGTTGCGCGGAATTTCACAGAGAACTCTTGTGCACCATCCACCGACACCGTAAGAGCGTCTGCGAACACACCGAAGTTCTGCTCATTCACTTTGTCACCTTTCACGATCTCAGCCACTGCCAGACCTGCGAGGTTCAGCGTGAACTGGTAGCCTTGTACTTTGTTGGCAGCGCGGAAAGTCACTTCGAACTCTTCGCCTGCTTTCACAGTACGGTCTTGTACATCAAACAGCAGCGTGCCAGCCGTGCGGTCTTCGCTCGAAGCGAGCGAGTTGGCCACAGAAGAGCCGTTCACGTCACCGACTTTCACTGCTACGAAATCCTGAGCCAGAGCAGGGTTTGCCAATGCAGGCAACGACTTGTTCTCTGGGAACGGAGTTTTGAACGGATTGGACGGCTCTGGGAACACAAATGATTTGTCCACGAAGCGCCAAGACGTATTGTTCGGCAGGTCAGTGTAGATACCGAGGATCAACTTACGAATCTCCACGATGTCGAATGTCGTGATCGAGCCAGACTTGTTAGCGTCAGCAGCGATCATTTTGTACTCAGAAGTCAGCGGCTCCAGACCGAGGATGTGTTTGGAGATGAGCACCAGGTCATAAGTCGAAACGCCGTTGAGCGGGTTGTCGTCTTTCACCGGAGTCACTGTGTAGTCGTTGCTCTTCGGAACACCGGTGAACACATACTGACCAGCATCGTTCGAGATCACCGTTTGGTTGTTGGTAGGCACCAACGATGTCAACTCTACGTTGGCATCTTCCAAACCGCTGTTCTCTTCTGTTGCAAGTACACCAGCAACCGTCGTAAGGTTCGGGTTGCAGACGCCTTGGTTGTCCTGAATGATGATGTAAGTCTGACAGAAGTCAGCATTTCCTGCCAAATCAAGTGACCAGAGTTCCACTTCCTGCTGACCGAGGTCAGCGCAAGTGAAGGTTACAGTCGTTTGCGGATTGCCAGCAGCATCGCGCGGGAAGCCCGTCGTGTTGCCTTGACCGTCAGCCTGGCCTACGCGGCGGATACCGATATTCAGTTTGCTTGTCGGTGTGCAGTTGTCTTCCGTGTACTGGAGGAAGTCAGATGCCCACATTGCGATCATACCGGTAGGCATGATGTTCACGCTCAGACCGTTGATACAAACCACCGTCGGTGCTTTGCAGTCTTTCACGATGAATGTGTACTCGCACACCGTTTCGTTACCGCAACCGTCTTCCACGATCCACTTGATCTTATGCGTGCCATAAGGCAGCTCAGGAATCACGAAGGTGTTCTGTGCTTGCAGTGTGTTCCAGCGAACGGCAGCCGTCTTCTTGTTGCCGACCACGGTGGTCTGCAATGCGAAGCCGTACTTCTGGTTGCTTGGAACCAAACGCTCGTCGAACGCAGATGGCGTACCGCCCGTAAAGTTCGGGTTGCCGGCGTTGTTGAACTGTACGTTGTTGAAACCAGGCAGGTTCGTGCTCGAGATGACCGTCTCCATCGAACCGTTGTTGTCCAGATCGAGGAACAACAGGTAGCGGATGTTGATGGCTGCACCGGAGCAAGCGTCGGTAGCCGTGATGTTCAGATCGGTCGGAGCTTCGCACAGGTTGTGGCTCATCGTGCCGTTGTCATACCAGTACGACTCATTCCACAGATCGCCTGCGTTTGGAGTCAGGTCACAGATCGTTTGCGGCGAAGCCGGGCAATTTTCCACCACAGGATCCTGGGTGTCAATCACCTTGATGATCTGTTTGTACGAGTAGCCGTTCGTTGTCAGGCTCCAGAACGAAGAGAAGTCCGTGATCACAGCACCCGGGCTCAAAGCCACGCGGGTAGCCGTCCATGGAGCAGGAACCACGTTCGGGTTCGAAGAAGACGAAACCACCGGTCCTGGATTGTTCGCAGGTGCGTTCACCGTTGCGTTCGGGCTCGGGTTTGGAACAACCGTCAGTGGGAGGTTCGCATTGTAGAAGCACCAGTTGATGATGTGCCACGTCCGCTCGATTTTGTAGCAAGCGTCCGGTACCACCGTGAACACTTCGTCCGTGAACGAAACGCCCAACAGTTCGCAGTCTTTGTTCAGGAAGGTCGGCTCACCGTAGTTGCCGGTACCGTCGCACACCGAGATGATTCTGTCATCCGGGAAGCGTACGAAGTAATCCTGTTCGTAGGTCACGAAAATCCGCTGTGTGCAGATGCTGGTGTTGCCACCGCAGTCGAGTACACGGAACGTGCGGGTGATCGTGCCGCGATTGCAAAGTGTATCGAACTGCGAGAAGTTCGTCGTCGTCGTGATGGTGTCTATGCAGCAGTTGTCCACAGCCGTTGCGAAACCGTACACCCACAAGGATGGGTCGAAGTTTTCGCAAGTCACCGTCGTGTTCGCAGGCGAAGTACAGATCGGCTTCAGTTTGTCTTCTACGTACACCTGTACCATGCAGTCGTTCGAGTTCTTGTTGCAGTCCCAAGCGCGGAACACCACCGTGATGGTGTCATTGATGTCCGAGCAGCAGAACTCAACTTGAGGACCGAAGTCATCCGGTTGGCCGTTGCAATCACCGTTCATACGTGCTACTTCAAAGTAGTCGAGGCAGCAGTTGTCGTATGTACCCTTGTCAAATGTTGTAGCATTGATCAGAACCTTGCCATTGCCACCGATTGCCACTTGTGTGACTTCCAGGCAGGCAACTGCAGGCGGTACATCGTCAACTACATTCACAATGATCGTAATGCTGGTGATGTTGCCGCATTCGTCTTCCACGAAGTACTTGATCGGGTGTTGACCGATCGAGAGACCTGGAGCCGGGATGAGGCCACCATTGTTTACATTACCGACCGGGGTCGTGATCTTCACTTGAACAACGTTGTTGCAAACGCCGTTAATGATTGCGATCGGCAGCGGACCAGAAGCCACACACTGACCACCGAATGCGCTCTTAGCGCTCACGTTGTACCAGTCATGGTCTGCGTCGTAGTCGAAGTTCGAGAAGTCAATCGTCGGAGGAGCATCCAGAACTTTGATGTACTGAACGTACGTCACACTTTGTGGCTGGCCATTAGCCGTGCACCAGTCGGTGATTTTCCAAGTACGGATGATCTTGTAGCTACCTGGGCAAACTGCTGCTTCTTCATCTGTGAAGTTCACAGAGAGACCGCAAGCACCGGTGCCATTCGTCGTCAGGCTTACGCCGCCGATTGTTGGCCATCCCGTCACAGGAGGTTCAAGTGAAGAAGGCAGGTTGTTGCAAACATACTCTTTGTCAGACGGGAACACGACCTGGCTGATCTTTCCACGCAACTTGTCAATGATTTGCAAGCAGGTAGAAGAGTTGCCCCAGGCATCCGTTGCCACCCAAGTGCGCAGCACCCGTGTGAACACCGCGTTGTTCTGTGCGCAGGTGTACTGCACATAGTCGTCTTCACGGATCAACGTTACGTTCGAGCAATCAACGAAAGTCGGCGTACCGGTGAGCGCGAGGTTGTCCTCGTCTTGTACACACAGGATTTGCTTGTCAGAAGGGCAAGTCAACACCGGAGGCAGTTTGTCTTCGATGGTTACACTACCCCAGCAGATATTGCCACCCAACACGTGAGTCACGCGATACTGGTATGTTTTGCCGATGTCGGCAGAACCCACCACTGATGGAACCCATGGGCCGTTGCCCATTGGGAGCAACTTGTCGAGTTCCACTTTGTAGTCGTCGTAGCAGAAGTAAGTGCCTTCCATCACGTCGTCCGGTTGAATTGTAAATGTGCAGCTCGCATCCAGAGATACGTACAACAAGTCGTTGCACACGATCTGAGAAGGCGTACCTACTACACTCACAAATTGCATGATCATCTGCTGGCAGCCTGGATCTTTGATCGCAGCTTCTTCCGAACCGCTTACCGTCACACCGTTTACAGTGATGAACGGAGTTGCAGTCCCTGCATCGAATGTAGCCGCAACTTTATGCGAGCCAACACCCAATGTAGCAGCATTGAACGTCGTGGTAGCCACGCCATTCACAGTCACATTGATCACGTTGCCAGCGCCACCGAAGTTGTCAACCACACCAATCGTGAAGATCGGAGTTGTCAAGCAGAACGGATCGTTCAGGTTCGTGAACACAGGAGACGGGTAGTAGCATTTGTTCGTGATCGTCAGCGCCTGACCTGCAACGTTTTTCAACGTCACATTGTAGCCCAGAGCGTCCACGTGCACACCGCGAAGTGTGTAGTAGATCATCTCGTCAGCCTCGTCAGTTGTACCGTCTTTGTCGTTGTCAATGCCATCCGAAGAACCCGGAGTCATTGCAGTACCCAGAGCGATCAGCAGCGGTGAAGCTGGTGGAGCAGGGCTCGTCGAAGTGTACAGACCTGTGTTTGCAGTTACCGTCCAAGTCTGACCCGCAAGGGCTCTGATTTGGATCACTTCGCGGAACTGGCCATTGTCCTGGTTCGTCGCGTTGTTCAGGCATTCGCATTTCACAGAGTTAGCCAGATCATATACAGGTGTGCAAGCACCCGGGCCTTCCAGTACCGTCACAGTTGCCTGGCAAGTGCTGCTGTTGCCGCACGGGTCAGTTACTGTCAGGATTACTGTGTTGACACCCAGGTTGAGGCAACCAAACGTGCCCGGATTCACCGAGAACGTCAGGAAGTTGGTAGCGCAGTTGTCGGTCGAGCCGTCATTGATGCCTGCGCCCGTGATGGATGCAACACCAAATTTGTCGAGGGTGATCGTTGCGTTTTTGCACTTAGCGAGCGGCTTCGTGGTGTCTACCACCGTGATCACCTGCGTGTGGATGCGAGCGTTGCCAGCGGCATCGGTCACAGTCCAGGTACGGGTGATGATGTAGCTGTAGAAGCTACAGAGCGCCGGGTTGTTGCCTTGTGTGCTCACCTGATTGTAGGTGATCACCAGATTAGCCGAAGGCGTGCAGTTGTCGTTCACGTCATTGTTCGTCAGAACGAACGCAAGCGGAACGGCATCACATTGAACCGTAACGTCAGCAGGCATCAAGATGTCTGCGTCATATTCTGGTTTCTGTGTGTCTACAACTTGTACCTGGAACGAGCAGATAGCGAAATTGCCATTGATGTCTGTCGCTCTGTACGTCACTGTGAACGGAATAGGCGAAACAGCGATGATCGAACCGTTGCCTGGGCCAGTGGTCTGCACAACTGCAAGAATGTCGCAGTTGTCTTGTGCAACCGGGATCGCCCAGTTCACTTTTGCAGAGCATTTGTCCACATCGTTGCCTACCATGACCATTTCGGTCGGGCAGTTCACGAATTCAGGAATTTGTTTGTCGGTCACCACTACCGTGATGCTGCAAGAAGTCGAGTTGCCTGATTTGTCCGTCACCACCCAGGTCACTACTGTAGAGCCAACCGGGAAGGTTGCGCCAGCCAGCGTCCATGGGTTTGGAGCGGTCACATAGTTGTGCGAAAGTTCAGCACCCGGACAGTTGTCCGAGAAGCCAGGATTCAGCACGTTCGTCAGGATCGTTTTCGAGCACTGATCGAAGTCGTTATCGAACCTCGTAGCAGTTGCAGTCGGGCAAGTGATCGTCGGAATCTGTGTGTCGCTGATCGTCACTTTGCTGATGCAAGTGATCGTGTTACCGGAAGCATCCGTCACTGTCCAGATCACCGTGGTCAAACCGACCGGGAAATCTGCGCCAGCAAGGCTTGCGCTGTTGTTGTAGTTGTTGCTGATCGTAGCGTCCGGGCAGTTGTCCGAGAACGATGCCGGATTGAACTCTGTACCATTGACGGTGTACCCGCACTGGTTGAGTGCATTCGGACGAGCGATGTTCGTGATGTTCGAGCAGTTGATTACAGGCAGTTCTGCATCTTCCACTTCCACATCGAAGGAGCAAGTAGAGGAGTTGCCAACTGAGTCAACTACTACATACGTCACGGTCGAGAAGCCTTTGTTGAAGATCGTACCGCTTGCATTGGTGATGCCCGTTTTGATCGTCGCACCCGAAATGGTGTACGTCGTTGCCGTAGCGCAGTTGTCGTGCGAGTACTGGAGACCAATACCGTTTACGATTGCCGTGCAAAGTGCCGGATCCGTTACCGTTTCTACACCGTTCGGGCAAGTGATGACAGGAGACTCCAGATCGTATACGTCCACCATCGTCGTGCAACGGCTGATATTACCGTGCAGGTCTTCGATTTCCAATACTACTGGGTGCGAGTTGTTCAGTGCATCCGCACAAGAGAAGTACACATTCTGGCCCAAGGCTGTGCCTTGTGCACCTTCCGTGCGCTTGATTTGTGTGCGCACCAATACGCCGCAGTTGTCCCACGAATCGTTGTTCACATCAGCGACCCGCAATTGGCCGAGGCCATCGCCGTCCAGTACAACATCAATAAACGGTCCCTGGCAGCGGGCCACCGGCGGCTCGTTGTCCGTCACCACATAGGTAGCGGAGCAAGTTGCGCTGTTGCCGTTAGCATCTGTAACCGTCCAAATCACTGTCGTAGAACCAACTGCCAGCGGCGTACCGCCCAGCGTGTTGTTGCCAGTCAGGTTGTTGGTCAGCGTCAGCGGACCGCAGTTGTCTGCGAACGTTGGGTTCAGGTTGAAGCCCGGAACGAAGTAGTGGCAGAAGCCCGGCGTGTTGTTCAACGCGGTCGGGATGTTTGCACAGTTGATCGTCGGAACTTCATTGTCTACCAGCGTCAGTTTCACTCTGCAAGTGCTGAAGTTGCCATAGATATCAGTAGCCGTGATGATCACGAAGATCATGTCGTTGTGTGCAGCACCAAACGCTGTGCCCGGAGCCGGGGACTGCGTGATGCTGGCCAGTGTGCAGTTGTCAATAGCCGTTGTCAGAGCCACGAGGTTCGGAACAGCGCCGGAGCAATCACCAGTACCGTTGCTTGAAGTCGGGATGATTTGATCAGCCGGGCAAACCGTGATGACCGGTGCCTCTCTATCAAGTACAGTTACTGAGAACGAGCATACTGTCGAGTTGCCAGCGTTGTCCGTTACACGGAACGAAACGTTGGTCACACCCACTGGGAATTCAGCCCCAGAGTTCAGACCAGCCAATTGCGTCAGTGTGTAGTTCGGGCAATTGTCAGAGTAGTACGGGAAGCTGTACGTCACTGGTGCTGCACATTTGCCGAGGATGTTGTTGACCGTCACGTTCGACGGGCAAGTGATGGTCGGAGTCACCGGATCAAGCACCGTGATCGTGAACGAGCACGAAGCCGAGTTGCCGGATGCATCCGTTACGCGCCATGTTTCAGTATAGATACCGTTGTAAGCATAGAAGTTCGGGCCTACACCCAAGCCGCTGATGTTATCCGTCTGCGGGATCGGGCAGTTGTCTGTACCAACCGGTGCTGTGTAGCGCAGGTTAACACCGCAAGGGCCGAATGCAGTGATCACCGGGCTTGCTGCCGGGCTACCGCCCGTGCCGCCGCTGATCGTGCCGTTGGTATTTACCGTGATGTTCGTCGGGCAAGCGATGACCGGCACTTGCGTGTCATTCACCCGAACGGTGAACTGGCACTCAGCGAAGTCATTGGAAGCCATATCAAAATAACGCCAGATCACCGTCGTTACGCCAACCGGGAAGGTAGCACCAGAAAGCAAGCCTTCGATGAGTGTACCTGTTCTGCCAGTACCGTCGCAGTTGTCCTGGAACAATACGGTGTACGTCACGGCTGCGCCGCAAATACCAGCAGTGTTGGAAACTACAATCGGAAGCGGGCAAGATTGCACGGTCGGGTCAGTCAGGTCTTGAACGATGACGCGGTAGGTGCAAGTGCGCGAATTCGCGGGCGTTGCGCCGTCACGAGCCGTCCAGGTCACCACCGTTGAACCCAGCGGGAACACAGCACCGCTCAAGGTAGAGCCGCCGTTGAAGCTGTTGGTCAACGAAGCCACTATACAGTTGTCTGTAGCAGTTGCGTCAATCATGTTGGAAGGAACCGTCCAGGTACAGTTGCCGAGGTTGGTTGCAGCGTACTGCAAGCCACTTGGGCACTGAATGTCCGGAAGTTGCATATCCACCACTGTGAACGTCCAAGAGCAGGTAATAACGTTACCGCTTGGATCAGTTGCCCTGTATGTGATGGTCGTCGTACCAACCGGGAAGAACGAGCCTGGCACCGGACCAGCCAATTGAACCACCGTTACACCGCAAGCATCGAACGCAACTGGAGCAATCCAGAAGATGTTCGCACCGCATTTATCTACGTCGTTGTTGACAATGATATTAGCAGTGATCGTGGTATTCGATGGGCAGTTGAGGAACACAGGAGCCACGTTGTCTGTCACCGTGTAAGTCACAGCGCAAATCGTCGTGTTGTTGTTAATGTCCGTGATCGTCCAAACCACCGTAGTCGAACCGATTGGGAGGATAGCACCTTCCAGCGTGTTGTTGTTCGGAGCCGTTGGGAAGTTGTGCGTGCGACGAGCACCTGCGCAGTTGTCCCCGAAGGACGGGTTCACATTGTCTGTAGCAACCACCAAGCGGCCACAGAAACCAACGGTTACGTTGAACGTCGTCGTCAGACCCGTGCAAACGATGCTCGGAACTTCGTTGTCGCTGAGGCGTACAGTTGACTGGCAAGTGCTGGTGTTACCGTTGTTGTCCGTCACCGTGAAGGTCACGATCTGAATGTCGCCGTGTGCCGAGCCGAAGCTGGCACCCGCAACAGGAGATTGTACAACACTCATAATACCGCAGTTGTCGGTAGTGGTCAGTGCACCGGTCATGCTTGGCACTGCGCCAGAGCAATCACCCGTACCGTTGCTGGAAGTGGTAGCAACCACTGGAGCAGGGCAAATCGAGATAAACGGACGCTCCAGGTCTGTCACTGTCACCGTGAAGGTGCAGTTAACCGAGTTGCCGGATGGATCCGTTACGCGGAAGCTCACGGTCGTTATACCAAGCGGGAATTCTTCACCAGAGTTCGGGCCAACCAGTTTGGTCAGGCTGTAGTTCGGGCAGTTGTCGCCGCTGTATGGGAACGAGTACGTTACTGCTGCATCACACTCGCCGATGTCCGTGTTGATCGTCACATCGGACGGGCACGTGATCGTCGGGTTGATCGGGTCTCTCACTTCAATCGAGAAAGAGCAAGTGGCTTTGTTGCCAGCATTGTCAAATACGTTGTAGGTCTCTGTGTACAGGCCGCCGTACTCGAAGAAGTTCGGACCTGCGCCCAAACCGCTTTGAAGTGCCGTTACGACACCCGGGCAGTTGTCTGTACCAACAGGCGACGTGTATTGCAACGTCACACCGCATGGGCCGGAAGAGATCAGCGTAGCAGGACCACCCGTCACAGTACCACCGATACCCACCACAACATTCGTTGGGCAAGTGATCTTCGGAAGTTCTGTGTCATTGACCGTTACCGTAAAGGAGCAGTTCACCGGACCATTGCTGGCCACGTCGTTGTAGCTCCATTCCACCACCGTGATGCCGACCGGGAAGATCGAGCCGGAAGCAAGTCCGTTGATCTGAGTAGCCGTACCGCCGCAGTTGTCTGCGAAGGTCACCGTGTAAGTCACTGCTGCACCGCAAATACCCAGGTCGTTCGACCGGACAATGTTAGCAGGGCAAGCCGTTACCGTCGGGATGTCATCGTCAGCCACTACCACCCGGTAGGTGCAAGAGCGCGTGTTGCCAGCAGCGTCTGCTGCAGTCCAGATCACGGTCGTAGCACCCAGCGGGAATACCGCGTTGAGGATCGTATTCGTACTTGTGAAGTTGTTCGTCAGCGACGTTACAGCACAGTTGTCCGTTGCAGTTGCATTCAAAGTAGAAGCAAGTACAGTCCAGGTACAGTTACCAAGGTTCGTACCGAACGTCTGGGTACCACCTGGGCACTGGACATCAGGCAGTTGCATATCGCGCACTGTGATGGTGAACTGGCAGATAGCAGTATTGCCGTACAGGTCATTTGCAACATACGTAATTGTGTAAGGCGTGAGCGAAACCTGGAAGACAGAACCAGAAGCCGAACCTGCCGTTTGTGTAATCACAACGTTGGGTTGGCAGTTGTCAATCGCAAGAGGCTCAGCCCATTTTACAATTGCGCTGCATTTGTCCACTTCATTGTTGGCCACCATGTTACCGGGGCACTGAATGAATACAGGTGCAGTGTTATCAATGACCGTAACAGTGAACGTTTCGTCATCTAAGCAAGATGCGTAGTGAGCAGTAACCGTTACCGTCCAGGTACCTTCAGTCATCGGCATGAACACCGGAATTTCCGGGTCTGCACTCCACAGGGTGTTCGGAGGCAGGAGGTCAGGAAGACCCAATGCTGCACCGCCACTCCAGTTGTAGTCAGTTTTGATACCGGATGGCATCGAGCTCAATTCGATCGGACCTACTTTCGAACCCGGGCAAACCGTGAGGTCTGGCAGTTCCGTAATAGCGAGGTACATCCCTTCTGCAACTGTAGCAGAAGCGGTAGACTGGCAACCGTGGCCGTCCGTCACCGTCACCGTGTAAACACCCGGCAACAGGATTTCGAAGGTCATTTTGTTACCGATCTGCGACGTGTTCGAAGCAGAGAAGTTCTGGATTTTTCCAGTAGACCACTCAAACTTGTACGGAGCAGGACCGCTTACCACCGTTGCATTGACTTGACCGTCGCGGCCACCGAAGCAGCTGGTGTTCTGCGCGACCATCACGATGGATGGGCTTTGCAGCACTTCGAGGTGTACAACGTCCACGTCCACACAACCTGCAGCATTGGTCACACGCGACCAGATGTCGCGGGAAGCTGTGCAGATGTTCGTGATCGGGTTCATGCCCATGAGGGCTTCCGTTTTCGACAAGTGATAGGTGATGTTCAGACCTGCGGCAGGCGGAGTAGTTGGCTCCGGCCAGCAAGTCAGCACTTGCAGGTACAACGTAGTCGGTTGACCGTTGATGAAGTTAGCCAGATTGAAGCAAGCCTGCGAGAAGTCTTGCGGGAACGGACAAGCCACCAGGTTTGCAGCGCAAGCCACCGGTGCAGGCAGTACGTTCAACTTGACCCACGTGGTGCTATAGCAACCTGTGAACACGTTTTCAACGCGAACATAAATCGAAGTTCCATTGAACGAGAAGAACGGACTTTGCAGGCGGTGGATGCCTTCTTCGGCTTCCAACTGCGTGCGGTAGAACGTCACGTTGTAGAACTGTGGGTCAGCAATACCAGCCATAATGCCCGGGATTGCTTTTTCGAAGATGAAATAAGCAGAACCTACACCTGCTTTCGTTTCGCACTCGAACAAATCCACATCTGATGGGTGCGGAGTGCTCGGGCCGTTCAGGACTGTGAAGGAGAATTCTTCAAAATCCACGCAGCCGTTTGCCAGCGAAGCAGTGATCGTGATGGTATAAGTACCGGGCACGTCAGCCACCTGGAACGCAGGAATGAACGGATTTGCACCCGTTGCACAGCCATTCGGCAGACCGGCAGCAGCGCCGCCAATCCAGCAATAGACAATGTTCGGGTTGAGCGGTGTAGCGTACAGAGAGATCGGGCCGACGATGTCACCGTCATTGCCCACACCCGGGATCGGTGGGTTGCCTGGACGACCATTGTCGTTGGCGCATACAAAACCCAGATCAGCAATCTCTGTGATAGCGAGGAACGGACCGTTGGGGATCACCACGTTTACAGTAGCCGTGCAGTTGTTGGCATCAGTGACCGTCACCGTGTAAGTGCCAGCAGCCAAACCAGTTACAGTAGCAGGATCATTGTCCGGATTTTCCGGGCCGTCGTTGCTCCAGTCATAGGTGTAAGGAGTCGTGCCGCCAGTAGCGTTCACGGTGCCAGCACCTGTGTTGAGCGAGCCGTTGCAAGTCGTTGCCTGAATGTTAATTGCCTCAGCAATCAACTTCGTCGGTTGCAGAATCTGAACGCAAGCCACTGCCGTGCAGGTAGTACCACCTGGGTTCGACACTGTTACGCAGTAGAAACCTGCAGCCAAACCCGTTGCCGTAGCATTCGTTTGGGCAGGAACCGTGTTCCACAGATACTGGTAAACCGGAGGCGTACCCGTGCCACCGCTTGCAGTCACTGTAGCAGAACCGGTAGCAGCGCCATTGCACAGCACGTCGGTTTTTGCAGTGATGGTAGCCAATACGCCGGTCGGATCCACCAACACGAACGAAGCAACAGCCGTGCAGCCGTTTGCATCCGTCACGGTCACGAACCACGTGCCAGCCGTGAAGCCGCTTGCGTTGCTCACAGGGCTCGCCGTCACAACGGTCAGCACAGGAATTTGAGAAGGACCCCAAGCGAACGTGTACGGGCCGGTACCGCCAGAAGCAGTTGCCCGTGCAGAACCGGTTGTGTTGCCTTCGCAGTTCGGGTTCACCAGGTTCGACAGCGTGACCGCCACTGCCGTAGCAGGTTGTGTCACCGTTGCCGCAGCAGTAGCCGTACAGCCATTGCCGTCTGTCACAGTCACCGTGTAAGTGCCAGCAACGAGGCCGGTTACTTTACGGTCTGTAGAACCATTGGACCACAGATAGTGGTATGGCAACACACCGCCTGTAAGCGCCGGAACGGATGGAGCAATAGGAACTTCAATTGCGCCTGTTGCAGCGTTTCTGCACAGTACGTTGGTAACAACCAGTGCTGGAATAACGATAGCAGCAGGTTGTGTGATCGTTACGCTTGCTGTTGCCGTGCAACCATTAGAATCCGTCACTGTCACCGTGTAGGTACCGACAGCAAGGCCAGTCACAGCAGCAGGGTCGTTATCCGGATTCTCCGGACCGTCGTTGCTCCAGTCATACGTGTAAGGCGAAGTACCGCCTGTTGCGTTTACCGTAGCAGTACCTGTGAAGTCGCCGAAGCAAAGCACGTTGGTAGATGCCACGATCTCAGCCACTACGCGAGTCGGTTGCTCGATTTCGATCAGGCTGATAGACTGACAGCCAAGTTCGTCCGTCACCGTTACACGATAGAGACCTGCGACGAGACCCGTGACTGTGTTGGTAGTCAAAGACGAATTCATCGTGGTAGAAATAATGCCACCCGGAACAGTAAGGCGCTCCCAAACATAGTCGTAAAGTGGATTTGGAATGTTGCTACCACCTACAGCAGTTACGGTAGCAGAACCATTGTTTCCTCCATTGCAAGTCACGTCTACATAAGTCGTGATCGTTGAATTGAGGCCTTCTGGCTCATACAATACCCAGGAATCGGAAGCCGTGCAACCATCCGCATCCGTCACGACCACCAGATAGGTGCCAGCGAAGAGACCCATGATGGTCGAAGTCAGCGAAGCGCTCGGGCCAGTCACCGTGTTGGCATTGTCCGTCCACCGGAAGGTGTAAGGCGCAGTACCAGGTGTAGCCGTAGCCATCAGTGTACCGGTCAGGAAGCCCTGGCAGTTCACTGGAGCGATTTCTGTGATAGTGACCGTCAACTGTGGATTGAGCGGAAGTACCGTTACATAGCTCACACAAGTTTTTGTGTTGCCAGCGGCATCCGTTGCAGTCCACACCACAGCCGTTACACCATACTCGAAACGAGCACCGGCCAGGCTAGGCGAGAAGTTGTAGCCGTTGGAGATCGTCGTGCCCGGGCAGTTGTCCGAGAACAGAGGATCGAACTCAGCAGCCACAACGCGGTAGAAACACTTCGTAGGCGTGTTGCCCACTTGGAAATCGATGCAATCGATCGTTGGTTTGGTGTTGTCCACCACCGTGATCGTTGCATTGCAGGTAGATACGCGGTTGTTCACATCAGTCGCCGTCAAAGTGATGACGAGTTGACCTTTGTTGGCGCAATTAAAGTCGTATTGGCTCAATTGCAAACCTTCCACCGGATCACCCGGATCACCAGCCGCGTTGTTCAACTGGGGCAGGAGGCCGCAGTTGTCACTGCTGCCACCGTCCACTTGCTGAGGGGTGATGGAAACAGTCGCGTTGCCATTCGCCAAAGCGCTGAGGAACACCGTTTGGTCGCGGCAAACCGCGTGCGGGTTCTGCATATCAATGACCGTCACCGTGAAGGAACAAGTCGTGTTATCAGGAACTGCTTTCGGTGCGGTCGGATCACCCGAAGAATACGTGATCGTGTGCGTACCAACAGCATAGTAAGTGCCAGGAACGCCACCCGAAACCGGGTATGGAGTCACAACACCACAATCGTCAGAAGCAGTAGCCAGATCCCACCAAACATTTGCACCGCATTTGTCTACGTCGTTGTTGACGGACAAATCAGCCGGGCAGATGATGATCGGTTGTGGCATCACACGAATCGTGCGGCAAGTTGTAGCCGAGCAGGTCGTCTCAGGGAATGGTCCGCAAGCAGGATTCACAAAAGTTTCTGTCAGGCAAACTTCTACGTTGCCACCAAAGGCGTCCGTACCTGTCACGAGGATGGTCGGATTGCCGGAAGTAGGATCAAAAAGTTCTACAATAACACCGGTGCCCAAATCAGCATTAGCCGTCCAAAGGTAGTCAGGCGTACCGGAATCGTAGCTCGGGCTGGTCAGTTGAACCGTAATCGGCTCGCTGTCAGCAGAGTTTTTGCAGATCGTCAGTTCGTCAATGATGAACGCAGGAGCAGGTTGCTCGGGGATGTAGATAAAGCCGTTGTCCGTTACACTTGGGCAGCCACCGTACGTGTTTATTGGTACCGTGTATACGACTTCGTAACAGCCAGGAGCATCATACTGCAAATTGCTCACCGTGATTTCAGCAAAAGGGCCAGTAGCCAGCGTCCACGTACCACCCACCGTAGAAGGTTTGTTGTACTGATCACTGCTCAACAACGACGACAGGTCGAAGTTGCCTTGTGGATCTACCGTGCAGTCAAAAGCAAGGTCGTTCACTACCGACACCTGGGTCGGCATGATCTCGATGTTGCAGTTGCCGTATTTGCGGCACTGATCGTAGCCCACTTCATACTGTACAGCCACCACGATGGGGTCAGTCAGCATTTCAGGGAAGAATTCGATCAGCGGGTTGCCCAAAGCAACAGCAGCAGCAGCAGCCGGGTTGAACAAGCCGTTCGGGCTGTTGAATGGGTTGGTTACACCGTAACCGCTCCACGTCGTGAAATTTTCGTTCTCGATCACGTTACCTTGTGGATCCAGCACTTGCGACATCACTACCGTAGGATTGGTAGCAGGACCGCCAGCCAGACCGAAGGTGATCAGGCGCGTGTCGAAATCAGGTGCGAGTACCGGAGTCAACAGAGCAGCAGGCGATGTGGAAACACAGATAGCAACCGGGCAGATTGGAGCCGGGTTGAATTCAGGGTACACCAGGAACGTGCGGCAGTCAGAAGTGACACAACCGCCCGGATCGGGGATACCATCCGCATTAGCATCTTCAAAGAACTCAAGGCAAATAATGTGAACACCAGGGCCTGCGATGTTCGGACAGAACACAGCACCGCTGGGGCCTTGATCGTAACCACCGTGGCTGGCAGCCGGGCCAGGCGACACATACAGTGGCGCATTGGCATTGCCAGGAATAAACACTTGGTCGTTTACTTTCCAACGCCAGTTGACATTTGGCCCGAGTGCCGCAGCAATCGTGCTAAGGTTCACCTGGCTTTCGTCGAGGAGGTCCACACATGGGTCAGACACGCAGTACGGGCCGTCGGGCGTGAGGATATCCGGGATTTTGAAGTTCCGGTTGTCTACGTTTACTGTTACGTTGAACGGAACACCGAGGCAAGGAGCAGCAGCAGTGCCAGCACCCGCGCAGTCAGCAGACAGTGCGCGCGGCGTGATGGTGTACACCACCGAACCAGTACCACCTGGAGCCATCACAAACAATTCGTCGTCAATGACCGTAGTCGGAACGCCGAAAGGTTGGCTGATCGTAAAGCCCATCACACTACCTGCCGGAACAGCAACTGCCGTCCAGGAGAAGTCGTTGGCCTGGATGGAGGTACCATTCCAGAAACCAGCCAGCGGAATGCTTAAGCGAGAACCCGAACAGAAAACACCCCGTATTCCACTGTTGTATACTGGTTGTGGGTCAACGATGGTCTGGAACTCCATGACAGGGCTGAGACATTGACCACCAGCACCAGCGAGACCAGCTACCTGATAGGAGAAGAGGCGGCCTTGCGAATTGGGTGTAAAGTTGTTGTAAGGGCCAGCAGCAGCAGGGCGATCAAACAAAGGAGCGGTGTTGTCACCATCTTCCGCCGTACCAAAACCTGCTGGCGTTTGGTAACCTACATCTGGAAGGTACAGCGAAGCGGCACAGCCAGGGCCCAGCAGTGAAACATTGAAGCCAGGTGCACCAATTCCGCCACCGCGGTTATTGATCACAATCTCCAAACCTGGGAACGAACCACCAGAGCAGATGCGCTGGTCAGCCACCGGCGTCACAGCAGGCTCCGGACGAACAATTACCTGGAAAGGAATGGTCGTGTTGTCGCAGTCACCTGCGGCACCCAAAGTGAAATTGTAGAAGCTCTGGAATACATTCGTGTTGCTCGGGATCGTGATCGCCCGTGTGCCACCCGCCAGGATAACACCCGTCGTCGGGATACCCAGAGCAGCAGCAGCCTGAGCCGCTGTGATCGCGAAACCGTTCACCGTACCACCTGTGATGGTGTAGTTCACAGCCACGTTCGGAGCTGGTAAGGTCGGGAAAGGCCCGATCTCTGCGGTCGAAGGAGCAGTACCAGCGTTCCTCGAACAGAAGATCGCGTTCGGGGCCGGAGTCACGTTGTTGTTCGGGTTGATCGTGACCGGAACCGTGATAGTCGATTCGCAGTCCGGGCAAAGTCCCGGAAGACCTGATAAACAGCTGTTACAATCACTGTTGCGCGTAATCACCGTGTAGTTGACTACGATCGGAGCGTTGGTCGTATTCACTACCTGAGTAGCCGGGATCGTGAACGTGAATTCATCACCTGTAGCACTTTGGACTACCGTACGGCGACCACCAGAAGTAGTCGTGTAAAGACCTTCAGCAACAGTCGTTTGCTCGTTGGTGATATTTGCATTGTTGATCGAAGCGACCGAAAAAGCCGTTTGGTCCGCGTTCAGGTTAGAGCGTACCGTAAACGTCAGCGCGCTGACCCCTGAACAAACCGGAGGATTGTTCGTGATCGTGAGCGCTGGACGTGGGCAAATCGTCACCTGAAAGGTTTCGGTATCATCCGCACAAGGAGCAGCGTTGTCAGAAACCACGGTGATGGTAGACACGATGCGGTTACCCGTAGCGTTCGGAGCAGCAAATGTGGATATCTCCGACAGGATAGGAAGGGTCGGGTCATAGATACCAGTATTGCCGTCTGTGCTCCAGACCACAGAGGAGGTCCAGCTCAGGCGGCCACCAAGAGGCGACGTAGAGAGTTGGATCAACACTGCATCATCCGGGCAGAACGTGAACGGGTTGCCAGCGATCGGGTTCACCGCGATCACTGGAGTCACCGTTACCGGGATGTCCAGGATTTGCACTGCGCAAGCCACGCAAGCCGCGTTCGAGTTCTTCGCTGTGATGCGATAAGTCAGTGTTTGTGGCACTGTCGTGAGGTTGGTCAGCGTCTGCATGAATGACAAGTCAACGACTGCGCCATTCACTGCGATCGGACCCAGGGTCTGACCGGTGATGTTGGCGTTGTTGACGATCACCTCCCAGGTGAAGTTCGTCGGGTCCACAGTTGCACCATCAAACAGTGCAGAGTGCACCACGATGGTCAGCGGTGTAGGCGGCGGCACCAACGGATTGGTGGAGCACACTGTGACCGGGTTGGCCGGGCTGATTTTGGTCAGCAACGGATCGGCGCACACGAAAATATCAAACAAGCAGTTCGCGTCAGGCGGCAGGTTGGCGCATACCGTACCGTTCGGTTGGATGCGTTGTGCCGTGACACAAACGTTCGCGTTGATGTTGTCGGTCGTCGCGTTCAAAGCATTGAACGCATCAATTTCATTTCCAATCGATCCGACCTTCACGCCAGTGCTTGGCGTACCGATGTTCACCAGAGGATTGCCAACAGCCAGCGTGTTGCTAATTGTCCAGGAAATCTGGGTCGCAGCCTGCTGGGAAGCCGTACCGGAAATAGAAAAGTTGAACGGACCCACCGGGGCACCGTTGCAGGCATTTACATCAGCAGGTACACCTGTTACATCCGGGTCTTCCAGAATCACTACGGTCACCGTATCACACACCTGGCATGGCAGCGGCTGTGGCGCCCATACGGGAACACAGCTTGCAGTGATCACACCACCACCTGTCTCACAAAAAGAAACCAGGTACCTGCCGGGAGCACATCCGGCGAAGCTCAACGTCGCACTATTCGTATTTTGTCCGGAAGTCACCGTGCCACAAACCGGGCTCGTATACCCAGGAAGTGCAGGTGAAATAATTGACCACACCAAAGAAGCCGGAGCGGCTGGCGGGTTGCTCGGAATACCTGTGTTGGTAATCACCACAGATGTAGCAATATCCGCCTGACACACATATATAGGTGTGTTCGGCAGATTCGGCACCGGATAGCCAGTCGGCGGATTCGGGAAGCACACTGCTCCCGGCAAGCCACCGCTTGGGGTAATCAGACCTGGCACAATGTTCAGCGGTGGACAAGGCGCGCCGGGCTGAATACCGAGCGCCGGATTGTTGTCCGCAGACACAACGATGTTGTACGCCACTCCGATGGGGAAGGTGAAGTACATCAACGTACCGTTGGCAACACCCGTGACATTACCGCCGGGCGTATACGCGCTCTGCGGGTTCTGCGGGTTGTCGTACGGTGCAGCATCCACAAAGAACGAGGTAGCATTGGACACAAAATCAAGTGTCACACTACCAGGCGCAATCTGGGCGACCGAAACGGCGAAGCTCAGTGTATAAGTAGGAGGCCCTATCATCAACGGCCCCGGAGGGCAGTTCACCTGGATCATCGGAACGTTGATCGGGTTGTTTGTGATAGAGATGTTCCCTGTACACTGGGCCGAGACCCGCTGCACCGTAGAAAGACTACAGAGCAGGGCCACTGCCGAAAGCAGCAGGTAGCTCACCGGCCGGGCAACCTGGTTGCCGGGCGGGGCGCTGAATGAAAGTAATTTTGACATCATGAGATGGCAGGATTGAATAAAACGTGTTGATGGATAAGATACGGGATTAGAAAAGACAGACATAGCCTTTGCCCAGCATCCTTCGACACCGGCAGCAAGGCACGTATATATAGAAACAAGAAAAGGCGACACCGGAAGGGTATCGCGTTTTGGCGAGCAGATGCGCGTAGAATTTCTTTTCATAAGATTACTGCGACAAAAATGAGCAACGTGCAACATACACGGACTCTAAAAAAAATGTGCAGAGCAAAATGGAAACCAGGTATGGAAAAAACCCAGAAACAGACGGGCGCAGGGAACGGCGCCAATACACACTTTACTCATGAGATTAAATGCGAAGAAGAAAACCAACCAGGCGCCTAAAAAGTGACGCGGAGCAGGATAACCTCGAATTGGATTAAATGACAACCGTACCAAAAACAACACCTTCAAAGTATAAACCTTTGGGTGTCAAAAAGTTACTTCTTTTTGGGAGACTGCTGCCTAATTTTTATCAGGGCAAATGTAGCAATCGTTTGCAAAAAGACGCACAATCAGCAAAAAACTTAACAAAAAAGTTGATGATTGAAGGACATTGTATAGGAGTATTTTAACAACAATCGAGCCAATTTTTCAACCCAATCGGACGGCTCAAAAAGAGATCGCGCCGGGCGAAACAGTCGGATTCCGCTCACACCTTCCCAGCCTGTTTTCTTTGGAAATAATTTTTTTCTTCCAGCATTTTTGTCAAAAACACCCCCTGTCAGGAACGTCTGCCCCTGGTTTTTTACTTGTTGGCGAACAAGGGAACCAAGAACCAAGAACCAAGAACCAAGAACTAAGAACCAAGAACCAACAACCATACGTCACCGCCTTGTTACCTTTGCCCTGCTCCATTGCCCATACCTGACCACGATACTTTTAGGATATGACCACCACGGCCTCACCGGCGATCCAATTTTCCCGCCAGCACCTGAGCGACACCACCCTGCTTCACCTCTATGAACAACTCGTCAAGCCCCGGCTCATCGAGGAAAAAATGCTCAACCTGCTGCGGCAGGGACGCATCTCCAAGTGGTTCTCCGGCATTGGTCAGGAGGCCATCTCGGTCGGCGCCGCCTGCGCCTTACTGCCCGACGAACTGATCTTCACCATGCACCGCAACCTCGGGGTGTTCACCGCGCGCAATATGCCGCTCGACCGGATGTTCTGCCAGTGGCAGGGGAAGCGACTCGGCTACACCAAGGCCCGCGACCGCTCTTTCCACTTCGGCTCGATGGAGCATGGCATCGTCGGCATGATCTCGCACCTGGGTCCCCAACTGTCGCTGGCCGCAGGGGTGGCACTGGCCAATAAATTAGATAGTTCGAACTTCGAACTTCGAACTTCGAAGTTGTCCACACCCTTGGCCGACGTGGCAGTGAATGCCAGGCCGGACACAACTTCGAACTTCGAACCTCGAACTTCTATCTCTTTAGCCTTTACGGGCGATGGAGCCACCAGTCAGGGAGAGTTTCATGAGGCGCTGAACGTAGCGGCCGTCTGGAAACTGCCGACCATTTTTTTGATCGAGAACAACCAGTACGGCCTGAGCACGACACCGGAGGAACAGTACGCCTGCGAAAGTCTGGTGGACCGGGCCAAAGGGTACGGTATGCGCGGACTGAGTATTGACGGCAATAACATCCTCACGGTATATGAGACGATCCGGCAATTGGCCGAAGAGATGCGCGCGCACCCGGAACCCGTGCTGCTTGAATGCCGTACGTTCCGCATGCGCGGCCACGAGGAAGCGAGCGGCACGAAGTATGTGCCGAAAGAACTGATGGACGAGTGGGCCTTGCGCGACCCGATTGATAACTACGAGCGCTGGCTGCTGGCCGAAGGCCTCCTGACCGAAGAATACATCCGCAATTTCCGCGAGGGGTATAAAAAAGAGATTCAGCAGGCGGTAGATGTCATGTTCGAAGAACCGGAACCGGAGCCGGATACGGAAGAAGAATTGGCAGACGTCTATGCGGCTTTAAGTTCGAACTTCGAACTTCGAACTCCGAACTTAAAAGAACTCCGTTTCATAGACGCCATCTCTGACGGAATGCGGGAATCCATGCGTCGGCACCCGAATCTGGTGCTGATGGGCCAGGATATTGCCGACTACGGAGGGGTATTCAAGATCACGCAGGGTTTTTTGGAAGAATTCGGCCGTGCCCGGGTGCGCAATACCCCTTTATGTGAGAGCGCCATTGTAGGGATCGGGCTGGGACTCAGCCTCGGCGGCTATAAAAGCATGGTGGAAATGCAGTTTGCAGACTTCGTGAGCTGCGGTTTTAACCAGATTGTAAACAACCTCGCCAAACTCCACTGGCGCTGGGGCCATCCCGCTGACGTGGTGATCCGGATGCCCACCGGCGGCAGCAGCGGGGCGGGTCCCTTCCACTCGCAAAGCAATGAAGCCTGGTTCACGCACACACCCGGCTTAAAAGTGGTGTACCCAAGTACGCCTGAGGACGCGAAGGGATTGCTGATCGCTGCATTCGACGACCCGAACCCGGTGATGTTTTTTGAGCACAAGGCACTCTATCGGTCCGAAAGCGGCCTGGTACCGGAAGGATATTATAGCGTGGAAATCGGCAAAGCGCGACAGGTGCGGACGGGCAACGCCGTGAGTATCCTCACCTACGGCCTCGGCGTTCGCTGGGCAACCCAGGTGGCCGATGAGATGGAACTGGATGCTGACATCGTAGACCTGCGCTCTCTGGTGCCACTGGACTACGAAGCCATTACGGCTTCGGTGAAGCGCACCAACCGGGTTTTGATCGTGCACGAAGACACGTTGTTCGGCGGTATCGGCGGCGAGATCGCTGCCTGGATCTCCGAACACCTGTTCGAACACCTCGATGCGCCAGTACTAAGGGCAGCCAGTCTGGATACACCGGTCCCATTTGCAATTCCGCTTGAACAGAATTTCTTTCCCTTGGAACGCATGAAGGCGCAATTGAAAAAATTGTTGCGATATTAAGGGACGTGTGAAAGATAACTTGTGGGTTTGAGCATGGTAAGATTTGACAACTTTGCAAAAGTTGTCAAATCGCGACCAGGTGTGAAACTAAATAAAAAAACATTCAATCATCGGCTGCTAAGGAAATGCCCTTCCCAACAAACCGTCAGACTACTCTAAACATCCAACCCTTTCAACCAATCTCTATCTTTGCCCAAAATTCACGCACATGAAACTCCCTTCTCCCGGTTTTTTGCTCAATGCATTCGCTGCTGTCTGCCGCCGTTTCCCGGTGGTCATGCTTTGCACGGCGGTAGGAGTGGCAGCCTGCTTTGTCCTGGTAGAGCACGGCGAAAATCATTTTTTCACCCGCCTTTGGATGGTCTGCCAACTGGGCCTGCCACTGCTGACGGGTCTCTCCGCGCTGGCTGAATCGAAAGCCTGGAGTACGTCCCGACACTGGCTGCTGCAAGGTTTGGGAACGGCCGCATTGATCGGCTATTTCTTTGTGATTGACCCCGGAAGCGACTCATTTCAATTGCGGACGATGCCACGGTATGTGGCCTTATTGATCACTGCTCACTTGCTGGTAGCCATCGCGCCTTATCTGAATCGTGGGCCAGTGTCTGATTTTTGGGAATACAATAAACGGTTGTTCACTAACCTGGTGGTCGGCGCGGCTTTTACGGCTATCTTGTATCTGGGCCTGTCGGCGGCAGTGCTGGCCATAGACCAATTGTTCGACCTCAAAGTGGAGTTCCGCATCTATACGCGCTTGTTTGTGCTGCTGGCCGGCGTATTCAACACCGTTTATTTCCTATTCCATTTCCCTAAAAACTATCATTTCGAAGGCGACGGCGATGGATACAATGCCGCTTTCCGCAACCTTTGCAAGTTCATATTAATCCCGATTGTAGTACTTTATTTCCTGATTCTGTATGCTTATGGAGCCAAAATTCTCTTTACCTGGAATTTACCACACGGCTGGGTGGCTTCGCTAGTGATTGGTTTTTCGGTGGCGGGTATTTTTACTTACCTCCTGAATTATATGTTGCCGCAACACGATGACAATGCCGTCGCACACGCTTATCGGCGCTGGTTTTGGTGGGTGGTGCTGCCGATGACGGTGCTGCTGTTTGTGGCGATCGGCAGGCGTATTGCGGACTATGGCGTGACGGAGCAACGGTATCTGGTGGCACACACGGGGCTTTGGCTGGCCGCCATGTGCTTCTACTTTTTATTTTCCAAAACCGACAACATTAAGTTCGTGCCGATCTCGCTGGGTTTGTTCACGCTGCTCAGTGCGTTTGGCCCCCTGAGCGCTTTTGCAGTCTCGGAGCGGAGCCAGGCGGGCATTTTAAAAAACCTGCTGGAAAGAACCGGGCATTTCAAGAACGGGAAAATCGTACAAGATTCCACCCGTATGCTCGAGGCAGATGCGCAGCAAATCGAGTCTGTGCTCACCTATTTTGAATACCGCGACAACTTCGCAGCCGTCCGCGACTGGCTGCCGATGTCTCCGGACGATTTCCCCGCATCGCGGAATACCTGGAACAAATCAAGGCGGATCATGGATTGGGCAGGTATTCGCGAACAACCCGCCGACAACGTCCCTTGGTCGGCGATCATCTCCCCCGAAAATACCGACCTTGTGGGGGTGGATGTAAGTGGTTACCGCACCTATTTCCGGGCAGACAACTCCTCCAATACCGACTCACGGCACGACCTGAAAAGTGGGCGCTACCTGGTGCCTTCGGACGACGGGCGAGCGCTGGAATATTGCGAAGCCAAATCCAGCGGACATACGGTGCTTGACCGGTTTGAATGGCCTGCTGCGACGCTTCGGCAATGGCGCGCGAAAGCAGAAGATGGACGTTATGCATTGCCAGCCAATGAGTTGCGCATCGTATTGCCAGGCAAAAAATACTCCGCTTGTGTCATCGTGGAAGAACTTGTGCTGGAAGAACACGACGGAAAACTCTCCGTCACGCTGCTCACAGGCGGTGTGTTTGTGAAATGAAGGCTTATCTTCGCACAAAATTCATGCGCATGAACACACCCGTTGAAGTTGCTGAAAAACTGTATACCGTCGCGGAGTGGCTTGGACTTGAAAAAGTAGTTGCAGAAGTTTATCAACGGCTCAAAATCGGATGAGCTTATCCACCCGCTTCATGCCCATTTTCTCTTCTATTGCTGATTTACACAAATCCCTCCGCGACGGCACGGCGACCTGCCGGGCGGTGGTGGAGCATTACTTGCTTCAAATTGAAAAGAACCAGTTTCTCAATGCCTACGTCGAGGTGTGGGCCGACGAAGCGTGTGCGCAGGCAGAAGCCCTGGACCGGAAATTTCAGGAAAATCCAGATTCTGTCGGGCGGCTCTTTGGTGTAGTCATTAGCCTGAAAGACAATATTTGCTATGCAGGCCATCAGGTATCCGCAGCCTCCAAGATCCTCGAAGGGTTCACGTCGCTTTATTCCGCTACGGCCGTAGAGCGACTGCTGGCGGAAGACGCCATCCTGATCGGTCGCACCAACTGCGACCAGTTCGGCATGGGATCGAGCAATGAAAATTCCGTTTATGGGCCCGTACACCATCCGCTGGACCCCGGGCGCGTACCAGGTGGCTCGTCGGGCGGAGCAGCAGCAGCCGTGGTCGCCGACACCTGCCTCGTTGCACTGGGCAGCGATACGGGAGGATCGGTGCGCCAACCGGCCGGCTTCTGCGGCATCTGGGGTTTCAAACCAACTTACGGACGCATTTCCCGGCATGGCCTGATCGCGTATGGCTCCTCATTCGACCAGATCGGGGTGCTGGCCCACCATGCTGCGGATATCGCTCTCCTGCTCGACGTCATGGCTGGACCAGATGGGCTGGACAGTACGGCGGACGTTGGACTGGGGACGTTGGATGCTGGACTGGGGAAAGAAGATGAAAATCTTATCCAACCCCCTCAGTCCAAGGTCCAACGTCCAACGTCCGCAGTCCAACGTCCTGAATCCAACATCCCCAGTCCAACATCCCAAAAACGCATCGCTTATTTCGCCCAAACCATTGACAGCGAAGGGCTTGAGGCGGGCGTTCGCAAAGTCACCCAGGATTTTGTGCACCGACTGCGAGCCGAAGGACATACGGTGGAAGAAGTGGCATTCGACCTGCTGGATTTTATTATCCCGACTTACTATGTGCTGACAACTGCCGAGGCCTCTTCCAACCTCGCCCGCTACGACGGGGTACGTTATGGCTACAGAAGTCCACATGCGCGCAACCTGGAAGAAACCTATTTGCTGAGCCGCACCGAAGGATTTAGTGCCGAAGTGAAAAGGCGTATCCTGCTGGGCACGTTCGTATTGAGCAGCGGCTATTACGACGCTTACTACACCAAAGCGCAGCAGGCGCGACAACTGATCCGCCAGCGGACTTTGCAGATTTTCAATGAGTTCGATTTTATTCTGATGCCTGTTGCACCGACAGTAGCCTGGCGTTTTGGCGAAAAATCCAACGACCCGGTGGCGATGTACCTCTCCGATATTTTCACCGTACTGGCCAATCTGGCGGGCATCCCAGCAGTTGCATTGCCTGCGGGACGACACCCTGAAAACGGACTGCCTGTAGGTGTACAATTGATGGGAAAGCCTTGGGAAGATGGGGCGTTATTGGCGTTTGTGGAAGGAATTGAGCATTAAGAACCTTAAGTCTATCACACATCTACCAATCCATCGCTATCCTGCTCAATTCTAAATTCTCAATTCTCAATTAATTCTCATGTCGCAATTGGTCGAAATCGTTGTACTGCCCGCCGAGCGTGACAATGAAAATTTAATAAGACAAAAGGCTGCTCAACAGACCCGCTTACGACCCGAGCAGATCACACATCTGGAGATACTGAAAGCTTCGCTCGATGCCCGCTCCCGTCAACCAGTCTATCGCCTGCGCGTAGAAGTGTATGGGCCGGGTGACGTGTATACGCCCGAACCGGCCCTCCTCGAAGGGTTTCGACCGGTGGATGGACGGCGCAAGTGCATCATCGTAGGAGCTGGCCCCGCAGGCTATTTTGCCGCATTGGAATTGATTGAACTCGGCATCCAACCCATCGTGCTCGACCGGGGACGCGATGCCCGCGCACGGCGGCGCGACCTGCGCGACATCCAGCAATTCGGCATCGTCAATCCCCACTCCAACTACTGCTTCGGCGAAGGCGGCGCAGGCACTTATTCGGATGGCAAACTCTATACCCGTTCTCTCAAACGCGGCAACGTCCTCAAATCGCTCCGCCTGCTGGTGGAGCACGGCGCAAAGTCTGATATTCTGGTAGAAGCCCACCCGCATATCGGCTCCAATAAACTCCCCGGTGTCGTGCAAAACATCCGGGAAACCATCCTGCAATATGGCGGCGAAGTACATTTCGGGCATCTAGTCACGGATTTTATCCTGAAAAATAACCGCATCGTCGGAGTTGTCACCGAACAGGTCGCCCCAGCAACCGACAACCAGCAACCAGCAACCGACAGCCAGCAACCAGCAACCGCCGAATGGCTCGCCGATGCCGTCATCCTGGCTACCGGCCATTCCGCCCGCGACATCTACCGGCTGCTGCATCAAAAAAACATCCGCATCGAAGCCAAACCGTTCGCACTCGGCGTACGCGTGGAGCATCCGCAGCCCTTGATTGATGGCATCCAATACAAACAGAATCAACGGGATGAGTCACTCCCGGCGGCGAGTTACAGCCTCGTGTGTCAGGTGCGCGAGCGCGGCGTGTTCTCGTTTTGCATGTGTCCCGGCGGACTGGTCGTGCCCGCTGCCACCGCTCCCGGCGAGATTGTAATGAACGGCATGAGCATGAGTCGTCGTGATTCACCTTATGCCAATTCGGGTGTGGTGACGTCGGTGGAGCCGGAGGATTTGGCCGCCTGGACAAAACACGGCGTGTTCGCCTCCATGGAATTTCAGCGCTCGGTCGAGCAGCGGATGTTCCAGGCAGGCGACGGCAGCCAGCGCGGACCTGCGCTTCGACTGACCGATTTTATCCACGGAAAACTGTCTAAAGACTTGCCCGGATCATCTTATATCCCCGGGCTGTTCCCCGCGCCGCTGTATGAATTGTTGCCGCCTTTTATCTACCAACGGCTGCGGGAAGGGCTGTCTCAATTCGGCAAAATGATGCGCGGCTACTACACCGAATCCGCCGTCGTGATCGGAACTGAAAGCCGCAGCAGTGCGCCCGTACGCGTCCCGCGTGACCCGGTGACGTTGATGCACCCGGAAGTCGCCGGGCTCTTTCCTTGCGGTGAAGGGGCCGGTTATGCGGGGGGGATCATTTCGGCGGCGATGGATGGGCAGAATGTAGGGAGGGCGGTGGCGGCGTTTATGGGAAAGTAACTGGAGAAATTGTTCTCAAAGTCTTATTTTTAACGTCAGGCATTATTTCAGATAATCTTCATCGGACTGCTTTGGATACTCTTTTGGATATCCTTCATCTCTAGCCTGCCATACCAACCCATGTCCCACCTTGCCCTGCACCTCATCCGCGAAAACATCGAAGCCCATGCTCGTGGCGAAGATGCTACTTATCTTGATCTTGGGAATTGTGGGCTGACTGAGGTGCCGGACCTGTCTCCTTTGTCGAACCTGATGGCCATACAAACCCTCCTTTGCTTCGGGACACAAGTATCGGACTTGTCACCATTATCCAATTTTATTGCTTTAAAAACTCTCGTCTGCTCCCGTACACGGATATCACACTTATCGCCGCTGGCAGGACTGCGTCATTTGCAAACCCTCAATTGCGGCAAGACACAGGTGTCAGATTTGTGACCCTTGACTCAACTGGCTCGATTAGAATATCTCGACGTTTGATCAACATCAGTATTAGATTTATCTCCTCTTGAAAATCTAATTAATTTGAAAACACTTGATGCTTCCCGAACAAAAATAAGGACCTTACCCCCCCTTACAAATTTAATAAATCTGGAACGGCTATATATTGCATATACTAAGGTCACAGCCTTAGGAACGCGGCACCAATAACTTAGTCATTTGATGCCACCCTTTGTTCCATCATACGGCCGCTATTTTTCTTTAAATAGCCCCACTATTCGCAGAAAAATAGTGTTGTCTGATGAAAAAATGGTTGACCTAAAATGACTAAGTTATTGGTGCCGCGTTCCTTAACTCCTATACTGAATTTAGTTAAAAAAGGAATTCCAGTAAAATGGGAGGAAAACTGGTCTATACCAAAACGTATTTTTGTCACAGACTGCCCCCTCACCCAACCGCCCATAGAAGTGGTGAAACAAGGCAACACCGCTATCCTCCGCTACTTTGAGGACCTGGAAGCACAAGGCGAAGAAATCGTCTACGAAGCCAAGATGCTCATCCTCGGCGATGCAGGCGCAGGCAAAACCAGCCTTGCCCGCAAGATCGAAGACCCCGATGCCGAGATGCCCGACGAGGAGCAAGATAGTACCCCAGGCATCGCAGTGCGCTCGCTGCTGCTGGTCGGGCAACCCGATTTCACCGTGCATATCTGGGATTTCGGCGGGCAGCAGGTTTATCACGCCACCCATGAGTTTTTCCTCTCCAAGCGCTCACTCTACCTCCTGCTGGCTGACGGGCGCAAGGAAGAACAACTCGATTACTGGCTGCAAATGCAGGAAATATACGGCCAAGATAGCCGCCTGCTGCTCGTAGTGAACCAAAAAGCGGAGATGCCGCCAAGCCTGCCCATGAGCGACATCCGCCGCGACTACCCCAATGTGCAGGAGGCCCAGCCCACGGTCATCAACCTCAAAACCGACCGGGATGGGGTCATCGCCCTGCGCCAGCGAATCGAACGCAGTGTCCGCAACCTGCCGCAGTTCGAGCGGGGACTGCGTACCCCGAAAAAATGGGCCGCAATCCGCCGCCAACTGAAAGCCCTCGAAGCCGACCATATCCCAATCAGCGACTACCGCTCCCGCTGCGCCACTGAGGGCATCACTGAAAAAATCAGACAGGACGACTTACTCGATTTTCTGCACCACCTGGGCGCGGTCCTACACTTCAAAGACGTGGCCGGGTTGAATAAAATGGTGATCCTTCGCCCTGAATGGGCCACCGGAGCGGTCTACCGTCTGCTCGACCACACCCGAAAAAAAGGCAGCGATGGTCATTTCAGTCGGTCCGATCTGGATACTGTTTGGCAATGTGCCGAGTATGATGATTAATTTGAAGAGTTGCTTCTGCTGATGGAGAAATTCGAACTCTGTTATCCTGCGCCAGAGCAAAAAAGCCTCTACATCGTGCCTTCACTCCTGCCAGACAATGCGCCCGAAGGGTATACCTGGCCTTCTGCTACTACTGACCTGCAACTCAGTTACGAATACAGTTTTATGCCCAAGGGCATCATCACGCGGCTCATCGTGCGGCAACATGCACGGCTCAAATCACCACCAGTGGTCTGGAAACGTGGGGCGGTGTTCACTATCGAAGGAGCCAGTGCAGAGCTAGTAGAGAGTTACCGCGACAAGCGCATCCACGATTTCGTTTTTCGAGCTAACTTCGCCCTAAAAAACACATGATCACGTTGCTGTCACGACTCGACCCCAACGGCTCTTATACCTATGCCGACTACCTCCTCTGGAAATTTGAGGAGCGGATCAATCTCTTGCGTGGACGTATCGCACAGATGGCGGCTCCGTCCCGGTATCATCAGGGCATCAGCAGACACCTTTTGATGGAAGTGTTTCAAGCCTGACATAATAACTTTGAATACCCTCCGCCACCACACTACGCAATAATCAACTTTTACCAAATTTCATGGAAAGAATTTCCGTCTTCGACATCTTCAAAATCGGTATTGGCCCCAGCAGCTCGCATACGATGGGCCCCTGGCGGGCTGCCCAGCGTTTTCTGCGGGAAATCAACCTGGATGCCGTCACTTCTGTACAGGTCGAACTCTACGGCTCGCTCGCCAAGACCGGCAAAGGCCACGGCACCGACCTGGCCGTGCTGCTGGGGCTCAATGGCGACGACCCGGTGACCATCCCGGTGGAGGCCGTGCAGACCCACGTCCAGCAGATCCACGACAGCAAAACCATCCGGCTCGGCGGTCAACGCGACCTCGCGTTCGAACCGGATCGAGATGTGATCTTTTTATACGACCAGACCCTCCCCTACCACGCCAACGGCCTGGTGTTCCGGGCTTTTTACGGCGACGGGACGGGCGAAAGCCACACCTACTATTCTGTCGGTGGCGGCTTCGTGGTGAAAGAAGGCGAACAAAATGCCGACTCGGAACAGTCCCTGCCTTTCCCGATTGACCACGGTGAAGAACTGAGCCGCTGGTGCCTCCAGGAGGGACAAAGTATTTCGGAGATCGTGTTCCGCAACGAACTCAGTTGGCGCTCGGAAGCCCAAATCCGCACCGAACTCATGGCAATCTGGATGGTCATGAAGGATTGTATTTATAAGGGCTGTCACACCGACGGCACCCTGCCCGGCGGACTGGAAGTGACCCGCCGCGCCGCGCCCTTAAGCCGCAAGTTGTTGAAAGGCAAACCTTACCGGGATGTGGACGACTGGATCCGGCAAATCAGCCGGGGCGGACATTCGTTCCAGGAAATCCTGAAATGGGTCAGTTGCTTTGCGCTTGCGGTCAACGAAGAAAACGCCGCCTTCAGCCGGGTCGTCACTGCGCCGACCAACGGCGCAGCGGGCGTGATCCCGGCGGTGCTGATGTACCACGTTTGCTTCAGCGATTCGTTTGTGGAAGACGACATCATCAAATTCATGCTCACGGCTGGCGAACTGGGCAGTCTGTTCAAAAAAGGCGCGACAATTTCCGCCGCGATGGGCGGCTGTCAGGCAGAGATCGGAGTATCGTCGGCCATGGCTGCGGGTGCCCTCACCGAATGTCTCGGCGGCTCCTATGGCCAGGCCATGATGGCCGCTGAAATCGCCATGGAACACCACCTCGGCATGACCTGCGACCCAATCGGCGGCCTCGTCCAGATCCCCTGCATCGAGCGCAACACCATGGGTGCGATCAAGGCCATCACGGCCAGCCAGATCGCCCTCGAAAGCGATCCATTGAAAGCCAAAGTCAGCCTCGACGCCGTCATCAAAACAATGAAAGAAACCGCCCAGGACATGAACACCAAGTACAAAGAAACCGCCGACGGCGGCCTCGCGGTCAACATCTCGGTAAACCTGGCAGAATGTTGAAAGTTTGAAAGTTTGAAAGTTTGAAAGTTCGAGCGTTTGAAGTTTTGGCAGCGCTGAACATCCGGGGGAATCTGGCGGAATATGGAGGGCAGTGTGGTCAATGTAAGATGACCAGTGACATTAATGACCTTTCATGCTGCTTTTTGACACATGGTTTCAGCACAACTGCTTACGTTTGCCGTCCCAAAAGACAGTGCCCTTTAACTAGTGCCGCATTAAGCGATTGACGTATCAATCGCTGGATGCGGCACTAGGCTCCCTCAGTTCCTTCACCCGCTAAAACTGTAAATGGATTTGCTGCACCCTGTCGCATAACGGGTTTTTCACCCGTTATGCGACAGGGTGCAGCAAATCCATTCCCCTGTATAAAAAAAAATGCACATCATTCCTTCTTTCGATCTCCTCGACGGCAAACTGGTCCGCCTGCGCCAGGGCGATTTTGCAGACAAAACGGAGTATCCTGCCGACCCGCTCGAACTGGCACAAGAACTTGAAAGCGCCGGTATCCGACGGCTGCACATGGTAGACCTGGATGGTGCCCGGACGGGCAAACCCACCAATCTGGCGGTACTGGCACAGGTAGCGGCCCGCACCCGCCTGGAGATTGATTACGGCGGCGGGCTGCGTTCTATTCCTGCGCTCAAGCAGGTCTGGGATGCGGGTGCGGCCCTTTTTTCGGTGGGGAGCGTGGCGGTGCTGGCACAAGATGAATTCGGCGCCTGGGTCGAAAAATTCGGTCCCGACAAGTTTCTCGTTGGCGCCGATGTGCGCGACCGCCGCGTCGCCGTGCACGGTTGGGTGGAACAAACCCAAATTGATTTGTTCGATTTTATCCGCCAAATGCAGGCGCTCGGCATCCGCAACATGTCGGTGACAGACATCGCCCGCGACGGCGAACTCTCCGGACCGGCAACCGACCTTTACACTGACATCATCGCTGAATTCCCTGATCTTCAATTGATTGCCAGCGGCGGTGTCAGCACCATCGCTGACCTGGAAGTGCTCACCAGCATGGGTTGCTCGGGCGCCATCGTGGGCAAAGCCTTCTTCGAAGGCAAAATCCCGCTTCAGTATTTCAGGGTATATTCAAAAGTTTGAAAAGTTAAGCACCAGTGTGAAGGGCCCTCCGTTTTCCTGGTATCCCATTCGGTTGGCAGGTACAGACAGTATTCAAAATAAACACATTGTAAAGAACGAGCAGCGCAATGGTGTAAAAACTTTGGAAACGTTCCTAAAACTTTCTCCTCCCATACCAGACCTCCCCAACGGTACGTTTTGGCGAAATGCGGCGTAAAACTCCGGTTAACCGGAAAAAATCCTGCCCCGCCTGCCTACCTTTGCAGCCTTATTACCGATTTTTATGAAACATATCAGACTTTGGGCGCTCCTCGGCGGGCTGCTGCTGGCTAGCCAGACTTCATTTGCACAAATGCGCGGTTGGGAGCTGGGCGGCTGGCTCGGCGGATGCAATTATTTCGGCGACCTCAACACCAACTGGCGTGTCAACCGCATCCACCTCGCAGGCGGTATCGGCGCACGCTTCAACTTCAATGACCGCCTGGCGCTCCGTTTTGGCTTGAATGCCGGCCAAATCAGCGCTTCCGACGCAGACTCCAAAAACATTTACGAACTGCGCCGCAACCTTAGTTTCCGCAGCCTCGTCGCCGACGGTACCCTCCAATTCGAGTTCAACTTCCTTCCGTATGTACACGGACACCGGGAATATTACTACACCCCCTACGTGTTTTTAGGGCCGTCTATGTTCTACTACAACCCGCAGGCAGAACTCAACGGCGAGTGGTACGACCTCCGGGACCAAGGTACCGAAGGCCAGTTTCGGGGCGAAGAATACAACACAACCCAGGGCGCCATTGCTTACGGCATCGGCTTCAAATGCGATCTGTCGTACCGCTGGAGCCTCAATATAGAACTCAGCGGACGCCGGTTGTTCACCGACTACATTGATGATGTGAGCGGCACTTACGCCGATCCGCGTGACATCCGCTCCCAACGCGGCGATCTGGCTGCCCGCCTCGCCGACCGCTCCGAAGAGCCCCAAATCGGCTTGCCCGGCCGCCAGCGCGGCAATGGCAAGAGCAACGATACCTATGCACTGCTGGGAGTCGGCATTCAATACTATTTCGGATACATTCGGTGTCCGAGTTTGCAACGCTGAGGGGTTAAACACAGCGCACTAAAACCCCTCCGTGCCGCTGTATTTAAATCTCCCGTTACACCAGAGCCGCTGGTTTTGCACGCTGTTTCAAATGAAACCCTGCAAAAACCAGCGGCTTTTTTCTGCGCTATTCAAAGCAGGTTCGTTTCACGCGTCCCAGCTGATTACCTTTGCCGGCCTGATTGAAAATCAATCTCGAATATTCGATAACTAAGTACCGGCAACGAATAACCGGCAACTGACAACTTCCATCTTCCCGTGAACTTCCTCACTCTCGAAAACGTCACCAAGAGCTACGGCGAGAAGGTGTTGTTCCAAAATATCAGCCTGCACCTCGACAAAGGGCAGAAAATCGGCCTGATTGCCAAAAACGGCACTGGAAAAACCACGCTCATGCGCGTCATTGCGGGCAGAGAAGGCAGTGAAGGCGAGCAGTCCAAGATCATCCTCCGCAAGGACATCCGCATCGGCTGGCTCGATCAGGAGCCCCGTTTTCACCCTGGCCTCGATGTGCTGGGTGCCGTGCTCGACCCGGCCAACCCGCTGGTTCGCATCGTGCAGCGCTACGAACACGCCCTCGCCCACCCCGACAACGCCGCCGAACTGAACGCAGCCATTGACGATATGGATGAGCACCAGGCCTGGTCGTTTGAAGCGAAGGTGAAAGAAACCCTCTACAGGTTCCGCATGGACAACTTCGAGCAGAAGGTGAACACCCTCTCCGGCGGACAGCAAAAACGGCTCGCCCTCGTCAAAATCCTGCTCGAAGAACCCGATTTTCTCATTCTTGACGAGCCGACCAACCACCTGGATGTGGAGATGATCGAATGGCTGGAAGAATACCTGCAACAACCGGGCATTACCCTGTTCATGGTCACCCACGACCGCTATTTTCTGGAGAATGTGTGCGACAGCATCATCGAACTCGAAGGAGGGCAACTGCGGCGTTATTCCGGGTCATACTCTGATTACCTGGAAAAAAAGGCACTCCGGGAAGAATCGGAAGCCACCACGTATGAACGCCAGAACAAGCTCCTCAAAAATGAACTCGACTGGGTGCGCCGCTCGCCACAGGCCCGCACGACGAAAGCCAAAGCGCGCGTAGACGCTTATTTCGACCGGAAAGAAAGCAACGATTCGCTGAAAAAGAAGACCGACGAGATGAGCCTTTCCATCAAGGAAACCTGGATGGGCGGCAAAATCGTGGAGTGTCACAACATCAGCAAGTCGTTCGGAAGCAAAAAACTGATCGAAAATTTCTCCTACAAATTCAAGCGCAAAGAGCGGATCGGCATCGTCGGTCAGAATGGCTCGGGCAAATCCACCTTCCTGCAACTCATCACCCAGACCCTGCCTCCCGACACGGGAAAGGTCGTGGTGGGCGAAACCATCACGTTCGGTCATTACCGGCAGGAAGGCATCCAAATGGGGGAAGACAAGCGGGTGATTGACGCGGTGCGCGACATCGCCGATTATATTCCGCTCGATAAAGGCAAGGAACTCTCGGCGGCTCAACTGCTCGAACATTTCCTGTTCAGCCGACCGCAACAGCAGGTGTATGTCTCGCAACTCAGCGGCGGCGAGCGGCGGCGGCTCTACCTGCTCACCATCCTGATGCGCAACCCCAACTTCCTGATCCTCGACGAGCCGACCAACGACCTCGACGTGCTGACGCTCCAGGTGCTGGAAGATTTTCTCGAAGATTTTCCCGGCTGTCTCGTGGTGGTGACGCACGACCGTTATTTCATGGACCGGCTGGTAGACCACCTGTTTGTGTTCGAAGGCGACGGAAAAATCAAGGATTTCAACGGCACCTATGCCGAATACCGCGCCCTAAAACGCACTGTACCGGCTGCTTCCACTGCCGGGCGGGAGGAGTCGGCCGCTAAAGCAGCCGGTACCGTCGCCCTGACCAACACCGAGCGCAACGAAATGAAGAAGCTCGAAAAGGAAATGGCGACAGCAGAGTCCCGAAAAAAAGAAATACTCGAAAAATTCAGCACCGGCGACCTCACACCCGACGCTGCGGCTAAACTTTCCACGGAATTAGGCGCCTTGCAGGAGACTTTGGAGATGAAGGAAATGCGGTGGCTGGAGTTGGCGGAGAAGGGGTAGCATTATTCATCCAATTAGGAATTTTATAGAGAGGGCGGAATCAAGTTTCAAATGCAACAGAATTTAGCGGTTTTCTATCGGCATTGATGGGATGAAAAAAACGGATAACCTGGTTACTTTTGAGTCGCTAAGGAACGGGCAAATAATAACTTGTAAGTTT
>Ga0209181_10000474_pt1 | contig 74572 bp, 56 predicted proteins | sample MAT05_FD_187208 | JGI IMG/M metagenome (GOLD analysis project Ga0209181, IMG submission 187208) | Freshwater microbial communities from Lake Fryxell liftoff mats and glacier meltwater in Antarctica - MAT-05 (SPAdes) (version 2) | ecosystem: Environmental > Aquatic > Freshwater > Ice > Liftoff... | reverse complement strand
AATAGTATTGATGAAACACAAATTATTTCGGAAGAAACCGAAGTGAAAAAAGCGAAAAAAACAATTGTAAAAAAGAAGAAAGGTAAAACTGAAATCCGCCTTGCATCTCCAATAAGAATATTAATTGTTGGCCCTACATCTTTGGTATATAATTGGGAAAACGAATTCAAGAAATTTGCGCCGGAAATTAAATATTATATACATCACGGAAGTGAAAGAGGAACTCTTGAACAATCATTTTCGCAAGATTGGAATGTGTGCATAACTAGCTACGGCACTATGCGCAACGACATAGAACAATTTATAAAAATTACTTTTGATGTTATGGTTTTGGATGAATCGCAAGCCATAAAAAATGCCGATGCACAATTGAGCAAAGCAGTAAAATTAGTACCTGCCAAACAACGATTTATTATGAGTGGTACGCCCGTGCAAAACAACACTTTTGATTTATACGCACAATTCGATTTTATAAATCCTCAATTGTTGGGCAACAAAGAATTTTTTAAAACCGAATTTGCAAATGCAATTGATAAAAATGCCGATGCACAAAGGGCTGAACAACTTCGTAAAATGGTGTTTCCATTTTTGTTGCGTCGCACAAAAGAAACCGTTGCCAAAGATTTGCCCGCAAAAATTGAGTCGGTTATTTATTGCGAAATGGATACCTACCAACGTAAAATTTACGAACAAGTAAAAGATGAATACCGTGCAAAAATTTTGCAAAAAGTAAGTGAAGAAGGTGTTGCTAAAACCGCCTTTTTAATTTTAGAAGGACTTACAAAATTACGTATGCTATGCGATAGTCCTTCGCTAGTGCGCGATGCAAAAGATGTGCCTTACAAAGCCGAAAGCATAAAGCTAGAAGAGCTAACACGCGAAATAGAAGAGAACATTAGTAACCATAAAATATTGGTGTTTTCGCAGTTTTTAGGTATGTTGGATTTGGTGCGCAAACGCTTAGACAAAGACAATGTAAAATACCTTTATTTAGACGGAAGTACACCTGCAACGGAACGTCAGAATTTGGTAAAAAAATTCCAAGAAGACGATAGCATACAAATATTTTTGATGAGCCTAAAAGCAGGTGGTGTTGGGCTTACGCTTACTGCCGCCGACTATGTTTATATTGTGGACCCATGGTGGAACCCCGCAGTTGAGGACCAGGCAATTGATAGAACACATCGCATAGGACAAAATAAAGCCATTTTTGCGTATAAAATGATTTGTAAAGACAGTATAGAAGAAAAGATAGTGCAACTGCAAGAGAAGAAAAAATCAATTGCCAAAGAGCTTATTTCGGAAGATGCTGGTTTTGTAAAAAAATTGACAAAAGAAGATTTGGAGTTTTTGTTTATGTAGGTGCGAGTGCAGCAAAAATTGATGTGCAACTAAAAATTATTTGAGTTTGTAACCTTCATTGCTAATCGTAAAAAGATTTAATGTTTGGTACTTTCATTTATAATCAGCAACGATTATAAAACCTTGAATCCCATCAATAAAATGTCATCAATTTGTTGGTATCCAATCATCCAATTTTCAATTTCGCTTTTATAGAAATTATATTGTTCAATTGTGGACATTGAGTGGTTTGCAGCAATTTGTTCTTTAAGCTTTTTAATCATATACTTTTTACCCAGTGGCCCACCAAATTGGTCAGGAAAACCATCAGAAGTCGCATAAAAAGAATACCCTTTTTGCATTTGAATTACATTGTTTGTAAACTTTCTATCATCGACACCTTGTATACCGCCAATAGCGTATTTGTCAGCCTTTACTTCTTCTAGTTCACCATTGTTAGTTACAATATAAAGCGGGCGATTGGCCGCCGCAAACTCTAAAACATTACTTTGTATGTTAAACTTTATTAGTGCAATGTCCATTCCATCGCGGCTTTGCGTTAGCTCTTGGTCTTGCTTTAATGCTAGGCGTACCCCTAAATGCAATTCATTTAAAATTAACCCTGGTTCAAAAATCTTTTTCTGATTTACAATTTCATTTAGGAGCGTGTTGCCAATCATGCTCATAAATGCGCCTGGTACACCGTGCCCTGTACAATCTACGCAAGCAATTAAAAATTCATTTTCACTTATTTTTTTATACCAATAAAAATCACCACTAACAATATCGCGTGGCTTGAAAAGAATAAAACTCTCTGGCATTTGCATTTTTATGTCATCATCAACAGGCAAAATAGCTTGTTGAATGCGTTGCGCATAATTTATACTATCTGTAATATCTTGATTTTTCTCTTCAACAATTTTCTTTTGTTTTTCAACATTTTCCTTTTCCAATACAATTTCTTTGGTACGAATAGCAACTGTATTTTCCAATATCTGCTTTGTTTTCTTTAGTCTATAAACACTAAGCTGCACAATGCCATAAATAATCAGGATAATAAAAACGAAATAAATAATATAAGCAAACCAGCTTCTGTACCAAGGCGGCAAAATGCTAAAAGAATAAGTAAACTCTTTGCTAACGAAACCGAAATTATTTATTGCCTTTACATGAAAAGTATAATTGCCTTCATGAAGCTTGGTATAATCTTGGGTATTTACACTTTTATATTCACCAAAATTTTCTTGTAAACCTTCTAAATAAAAAGAATATTTTAAATCTTTTTCATAAAAAAATTGTGGTGCTGCAAAGTCTAATTTTATCGAATTGTTATGATATGAAATTTCTACATTCACATCATTATTTTGATAGTACTCAATATGATTTTGGTTAATAAATAAACCATCAAAAACAATTTCTGTCCCAGCGGTAACTTGCCTTATTAAAGAGTTGAAAGGTTTTTTTGTAAAAAAATTATTATTTTCAAATCTATATAATCCGTCATCAGAGGCTATCCAAATAATATTGTCATCATCAATAAAAAAATCATTCACAGTTAAATTTTCAAAGGCTGCAAGTTCTGTTGTTTTTTCATTAAACACACCTTTGTTATTTTCGAAATATTTAATTTTTTTGTACCCATTTACATCATTATATGAAGTAATAAAATTAAATTGCTTATCGAAAATTGCTGGCTGCAATTGGCCACTTTGGTATTTGCTTCCTCCAAAATAATTGCACTTTTCAAATTTTCGCGTCTGTTTATTTAACTTTACTAAACCCACCAATTTGCTAATAAGTAATTCTTTTTTATAGAAAAAAGGAATATTAAAACGTTCAAAATCTAATTCGGTATCAGTAACTTTTTTTATATTTTGTAATGCGTAATTCGCCACATTAGCCATATAAACGCCTTCATTAGAGGTGCTAATGAGAACTTGGGTTGTATCAATTTCCACTATTTTCTCTATTTTTTTTCCTTCAAAAAATGGTTCTACAAAAACAATTTCCCAAACATTTTTTTTAAACATCATTAGTGCTACACCTTCGCTACCAGCTATCCAAAATAGATTTTCATTGTAAGCCGTTTGTGTAATTGATGTGGCAGGAAAGTCAGTAATTTGTTTAGTGTCAGTAGCATTAATTTCATAAATACCAGAATAAGTTGTGAGCAAAATGTGCTCCTTATTTTGTATATAAAATGGTTTAATTTTATTACAAATATCGGCTGGTGAAGCAATTTCTTTAAATAATATTTGATTCTTATTATTCTGTAAAGGCGCGGCATACAAGTACTTGGCGGTGTTGCAGTATATAAAATTATTGTTTTTGAAAATACTTTTTATGCGGCCTGGCAAAGCACTGGCCTTATTAAAAACTGTAATTTGTGATGATGCTTTTACAAGAGAAATGCCATTGTCTAAACACAACCACAAATTATTTTCACTGTCTTCAAATGAATATTTAATACACCTATCCTGCAAGCCAGAAGCCTCATTTAAAATTTCTGTATTCCCATCCTTGTCAACGATGATAGCACCTCCAAGCAAAGTTCCAAAACACAGATTCCCATTATTTAATAATACTCCATTGTAAATTTCGTTGTTAATAACAAAGTCATTTAAAAATTTGTTGCCGAAAGGTTCAACAAACTTTGTACTCTTTTTTGGATTGTGGTAAGTAAAAATTCCACGCCTTGTAACAACCAAAATATCGCTGTCATTTTTGGGCAACATGCTATAAATTTTATCGTCAGCAAAAAAGCTTCCATTGGGAATAATCTCTAATTTTTTACTTAATAATTTCATTAAACCTACACCCCGTTCAAGCACATAAAACTCATTGTTTACTATGTAAGCAAAGTGAAATGTTTGCTCAGGAAGTATCACATTTATCTTATCATTTTCTAAAACAAAAATGTACTTATTTGTAACGAAAATTATTTTATTGTTAAGGCTATATGTTTTCCAAACATCACTAAAATCTAAAAATTGTTTTGGTATTTTATTATTCAGTGAGTTATATACTAATTCTCCAATTTTATTAGCTGTATAATATCCAATTTCATTAACTGCACCTACATAAATATTTTTGTTTTTACCAATGGCAATTGACCTTATAATTGATTGATTTTGGCAAGGAAAAAAACGCCAGATAACACCATCATACTCTAACAAACCTTGGTTGTTGCCAAAATACATAATACCTCTCTCATCTTGCACTGCCGCCCAGTTTGCAGCCGATGCATTAATTTCCTTAGCTGTATAGTTTTTTATAAAAGGCATTCCCTTTGGTATTGCAAACAAAGGGTTTACGAATAAAATAATTATGATTATTTGTATAGAAAATTTCAAATGATTTTTTTTGCTTAGATAAATTTATTGGACAATAGCAATATTACAAACTATTATCAAAACAATATTAATTCTCTTTTTAATAAAAATATAATTCAACAAAAAACCCATCAATTTGATGGGCTTTATTTATAAATTTATACAGTAACAATTTACCATTTTAAACCAACACTAACAACCGCTGTGCCGCGCTGCGTGGTTGTTTTAGCTGACGGTACTAAGTTAGAGCTATATAAATAATAAGCATCCGCTTTTGATTGGCTATAAACATAAGCAACATCCACAAAGAAATTATTGTTGCGATAACCAACGCCACCGGTATAATTTGTAGTTGCATTATTACTAGTGTAACCACTGCCAAAAGCGTTGCCAAGCATAGCATAACCTAGGCGCACAGCAAATGGTTTTAAGTTTATTTCGGCACCAAATTTTAAATTATTTGCCTGTGCGTATTTTACATTTATAAGATTATTTATACCCGAAAAATCTTTAGTAGGGCTTAACATCATATTGCGGTAATTAAGCCATTCATTGTCTATTGAAATAAAACCATATTTGCCGATAATAAAAGCAACACTACCAATTAAACGGGCTGGCGTACGCAAAGTATATGAATATCCTCCAGCATTGTCAGCAGATGACGTTTGAGTTATAGTAGTATCAAAATCAGTGGTCATTGTGGCTTTGTAGGTATCGCTTAAACCATAAGCAGTGCCTGTGTGAAGCGCTAACCCCATTCTAATCCAATCTGCTGGTTTGTAAACGGTACCTAACTTTAAATTAACGCCATTTCCGCGTGTGGTTAAGTTTTCTTCGTACGTAAAACTTTTAAAATTTTTTGATTGGTTTTTATTGTCATCTTCTGTAAAAATAGCACGTTCGGTATAGCTTACTTTTGCAAAACCAATTGTACCTCCAAAATACCATTTGTTGGCATAATTTGCTGCAAATGAAATAACTGTTTCGCCCAAACTACCAACAGAATTAATGGTTTTGGTTTGCTTTAATGAACTTGCATCATGCGAAGCTGCAATGTAATTTCCCGAAATATTTGTGTCGGGATTTAAGAAATATGCTTGGTAAGCTAATCCCGATAGAAAGCCATCTAAATTATCAGATGCATTACCGTTTGCTTGGTTTACAAAATAATTACCAATGCTTGAAATATCATTTTGACCACCAATGTAAGCGCGTGATGAGAGAATGTTGTAACGGTTCATTCCGAACCCTAAATTTATATATTTCCACTCAGGCAAATCATCGTCTTTTCCTAATTTATAAGAAAATATTGCTCCCCAATTCTGCAAATTCAAAGTAGATTTTTTATCCACATTTGTGGTTCCAAAAAAAGTAGATTTTTTAGTTGTTGTTTGCACCGATGGCGTAAAAACAAATTCTGATTTACGATACAAACCTAAGCCTGCAGGGTTGTTTGATAGATTTGAAAAATCTGCGCCAATAGCACCAAATGCACCACCAGTAGCCATGCTTCGGGCAGTAGAACCAATAAATGGTATGGAATATCTAAGCGCATCGGCATCTGTTTGTGCTTCTGCAGTTAGGCTTGCTAAAATTGCAATTGCAAATATTTTTATTGATGTGTTCATAATGTTTATTTTCTCAGTTTGCTTTTCTCTCACAGTTTTTTTTTGCGTAAATCAGCGTTATCAGAGGGCTAGTTTTTTTACCTTTCTTCTCCCGCAGATTTCACAGATTACCGCAGATGTTTTATCGCTTTTTTCTGCGCAATTCAGTGTTATCAGCGGGCTATTTTTTTTACCTTTTTTCTCTCGCAGATTTCACAGGTTACCACAGATTTTTTTTATATTTTTTCTGTGCAAATCAGCTTTATCAGCGAACTAACTTTTTCTCTATGCAAACTAAATATTACCTTCTACCGCCACCATTGCTTCTTGGCGTTGGACTTTGCGTGGGCGCAGATTGTCGCGGACTTTCCATGCGTGGTGCTTGTTGTTGACGCGGTTGCTCCTGTTGGCGTGGTTGCTCCTGCTGTCTAGGTTGTTCGTATTGTCTAGGTTGTTCGTATTGTCTAGGTTGTTCTTGTTGTCTTGGTTGCTCCTGTTGACGCGGTTGTTCATAATTTCTTGGTTGCTCCTGTTGACGCGGTTGTTCTTGCTGACGAGGCGTATTATTTGGTGCTGTATTATTTTTGGGCGTGTCGTAACCGTTATTTCGTGGTGTGCTATTGTAATCGTTGTTCTTACTAGGATTTTCAAAATTAGATGGGTTTTTTGTACCACCATTTCCATAGTTCGGATTACGAACATCGCCATTGTTATTATTATCGCGAACTGGGTTTGGATTATCGAAATTTGAATTTTTCACACCACCATTATATGCCGGATTTTTAGTTTCTGTTGCATTGTTTGGTTGTTTAACTCCACCACCATTATTTAAGTTTGGATTTTTTACATCACCACCTTTTACATCAGCATTAGCTGGGCTTTTCACATCAAAATTTGGTTGTTTTACACCGCCATTATTTAAGTTTGGGTTTTTTACATCGCCACCTTTAACACCTGCATTGGCTGGATTTTTTACATCATTATTTCTTGTATCCATAGTTGCACCTTTCACGTTTTTAATATCGCTGTTAAAGCCATTATTATTGCGCACATCTATAGTTTTTACTGAACCATTATCAACTGCTATTGCATGTTCATATTTTTCGGCAATGCTATTTCGGCTAGAAGTAGCTCTACCACTTGTGCTTGTGCTACCACGTGGGCCTGTATAGTGGCTTGTTTTATCGTAACTGTTGTAATAATTCCCGTTATTATAGTTATAATTATTTGCCATTGCTTGGTTGTAACCATTGTAATAGCCTTGGTTGTAGCCATTATAGTACCCATTGTTATAGCTATATCCGCCATAACCACCCCAACCGCTATTCCAATACCACGGGCTATTGTAGCAACCGTAGTATGAGTTGTTCCAAGCCCACGGATTGTTGTAGCTGTAATATGGATTGTAATAAGGGTCATACCAACTGTTGTTCCAACCAGAGTAAGGGTGGTAGCCATAGTTGTAATATCCATTGTATCCGAAACCAAAACCAAAAGGACGACTCCAAATTACATTTGAATAACTAGGGCTATAAAAGCTGTACGATGTGTAAATACTATTGCCCCAAGAGTTTGGGTTGTAGTCGTAATAATACGTATTGGTGTAGTAATTATCATAATACCCTAAGTTATTATTTTGGTTGTGAAACCTGCGTATGCGCGATGAGTAACTATAATCATAATAATCATCATAATTAAAATTATTAGTTACGTAAGTATTGCCTTGACCGTCGGTGGTGGTGGTTGTGCTATTGCTGCTTTGCGCCGATTGTTGTTGGGGTTGCGCATAATCATAGTTGCCCGTATTTTGTTGTTGGGCTTGCTGTTGCGGCTGCGTTTGATTGGTAGTTGTTGGTTGCACATAAACCGTTTGTGGTTTATCTTTTGTTGAGTAATAAACATCGTCATTACTAGTGGTGGCTTGCTTGGCGCTATTGCAAGATACTGCTGTTATTGCTGTTGCCAAAATAATAATTTGAAAAATTGTTTTCATTTTATTGTGATTTAATTGTTATTTAAACTTTTCTATTTTTAGATTTTAGATACTTTTGAAATCTGAAAATCTATATTGATTTCGGCACAAAACAATAACTATACCAAACATAAAATAATGGCAAAAGATTTAACAAATAAGGGTGTTACAAGTAAGGAAAATGATTATAGCAAATGGTACAACGACTTGGTTGTAAAGGCTGATTTGGCTGAGAATTCGGCGGTGCGTGGCTGCATGGTTATTAAGCCTTATGGCTATTCTATTTGGGAAAAAATGCAAGCCGCTTTAGATAAAATGTTTAAAGATACGGGGCATGAAAATGCTTACTTTCCGCTATTTATACCTAAAAGTTTTTTTAGCAAAGAAGCATCACACGTTGATGGTTTTGCTAAAGAGTGCGCCGTTGTTACGCATTACCGCTTAAAAACTGCACCCGACGGAACTATCGTTGTGGATGAAACTGCAAAATTAGAAGAAGAATTAATTGTGCGCCCAACATCCGAAACCATTATTTGGAGCACCTACAAAGGTTGGATAGAAAGCTACCGCGACTTGCCACTTTTAATAAATCAGTGGGCAAATGTGGTGCGTTGGGAAATGCGCACCCGTTTATTTTTGCGCACTACTGAATTTCTTTGGCAAGAAGGGCACACAGCACACGCCACAGCAGAAGAAGCTATTGCAGAAACCGAACAAATGCTAAATGTATATGCCGATTTTGCTGAAAATTTTATGGCTTTGCCCGTGCTCAAAGGCCGCAAAACTGCCAACGAACGTTTTGCTGGTGCGTTAGATACTTTTTGTATTGAGGCTATGATGCAGGATGGCAAAGCGTTACAAGCTGGTACATCTCACTTTTTAGGACAAAATTTCGCGAAAGCTTTTGATGTAAAATTTGCAAACAAAGAAGGTAAACAAGAATTTGTTTGGGCTACATCGTGGGGTGTAAGCACACGCCTGATGGGCGCATTGGTTATGGCCCACAGCGATGATGCAGGCTTGGTAATTCCACCAAAATTAGCACCATACCAAGTGGTAATAGTGCCTATTTACAAAGGCGATGAACAACTGCAAAAAATAAACGAAGCGGTTACAAAAATTAAGAAAGAATTAGAAGCCAAAAATATTCGTGTAAAATACGACAACCGCGATACGCAACGCCCTGGTTTTAAATTTGCAGAATACGAATTAAAAGGTGTACCAGTGCGACTTGCAATGGGTGGCCGAGATTTAGAAAACAATACCATTGAAATTGCGCGCCGCGACACCAAAGAAAAAGAAACCCTTTCGCAAATTGATATTGCTGCAAAAGTGGAACATGTACTTGAACAAATACAACAAAACCTATACGACAAAGCATTGGCTTTTCGCGAAAACAATACACACCAAGTAGATACTTATGATGACTTTAAAACAGCTTTAGACAAAGGCGGTTTTGTGTATGCGCATTGGGATGGCACTAGCGAAACAGAACTAAAAATAAAGGAAGAAACCAAAGCAACCATCCGTTGCATTCCGTTAGACAATCCATTAGAAAATGGTGTGTGTATTTATAGCGGAAACCCAAGCACGCAAAGGGTTGTGTTTGCAAGGGCATATTAGAAATTTCCATGGATTTAAAGTAGCACTCCAGAATTTAGACAAAATTATTTTTGCAATTTTGCATTGTATCTAAATAAAGAACAACAAATTTGTGGACTAACTACACTTTGAAAAAACCTATTTTTACAAATTCATTATCCAATATGCAATAACACTTTCTATTTTGCGTTCTTTCTAATTCGTAAATTGAAAATAAATTTTGTAATAGTATTATTTATGCTCCCACTGTGCTTAATAGCGCAGCAAAATTTCTATTCAAAAACAATTACTAAAACCATTGTTTTAAGTAATGATACTGTTGTAATTGATACACTTACTATTGTGCCGTCATCCTTTAAAATACTGAATAATATTACCGATACAAGCAACCTAAAATTTGACTTTGCAAATGCAAAAATCATTCTTAAAAAACTTGATAAAACAAAAATTGACACTTTAGTTTGCAGTTATGCAACATTTCCTCAATTGCTTACAAGGCCTTATTTTCACAAGGATTATAAGCTGATAGAAAATCCAAGTCCTTACTTTTTTAATGAATTTGCATATAATCCAAACCAAAAGAAAAACGATTTTTTATATACTGATAAGCTAAATAAAAATGGAAGTATTGCGCGTGGAATTAACTTTGGCAACAACCAAGATATTGTAGTAAACTCACAATTAAATTTGCAGTTGAACGGCAAACTAAGCGAACGTATAAATATTTTGGCAGCTATTGCTGACGACAATATTCCTATTCAGCCTGATGGAAACACACAGCAATTGCAAGACTTTGACAAAGTTTTTATTCAACTATTTGATGACAAAAATAAATTAACTGTTGGCGATTATACTTTATACAAACCAGCCCTTTCTTATTTTTCGGTTTACAACAAACGCAGCCAAGGTGCAATGTTTAGCAATATTACAAAGTTAAAAAAGGATACAAATAAAATAGTAAATATTACTGCTGCTGCTGCTGTTTCGCGCGGAAAATTTCACCGGTATCAATTGCCAATTACCGAAGGAAACCAAGGGCCATATCAATTGCGCGGTGCTGATAACGAATTGTTTGTAATAGTACTTTCGGGCAGCGAACGTGTTTTTATGGATGGTGTTTTACTTAAACGTGGATTGGAATATGATTATGTAATTGACTATAATTCATCACAAATACGATTTATGCCAAAGAGACAAATAACCAAAGACAGGCGTTTGTTTGTTGAGTTTCAGTACAGCGACAAAAACTTTGCGCGAAGTGTTACCCAATTTGGTGCATCATTTTTATCAAAAAAAACTACAGTTTATTTTGATGTTTACAATGAACAAGACAATAAAAAAAAACCACTTTTACAAACATTAAACGATAGGCAAAAACAAATTTTAGAACTAGCCGGCGATAGTATTCAAGAGGCAGTTGATATAAGCGTAGATACCGTTGAATATGATGCTTCAAAAATTTTGTACGAAAATTTAGATACAATAATAGTTGCCTCGAAGTACAATATTTACAGGTATAGCACCAAGGCAGAAAATGCAAAATATCGTTTAACGTTTAGTGATGTTGGTATTGGTAAAGGCAGCTATGTGCAAACGCAAAGTAGCGCAAATGGCAAGGTTTATAAATGGATTGCGCCAATAAATGGCGTAGCGCAAGGACAATTTGAACCTGTTATTTTACTAGTTACGCCTAAGCAAAAAACAATGTTTGTGGCAGGTATTAATCAAGCAATAAATAGTAACAATTCTGTTGGTTTTGAAACTGCAATTTCACACAACGATATAAATACATTTTCGACAATAGATACACAAAATGACAATGGTGTAGGCATAAAAACATTTTGGAAAAACAATAATGTTTTAAGTATAAGAGATACTTCAAAATGGATATTAAAATCAAAACTTAATTATGAATTTGTGGCTCAAAACTTTACAGCTATAGAACGTTTTAGACAAGTAGAGTTTGACCGTGATTGGAATTCGGCAAGCCACATAGTAAAAGGGGCGCAGCATATTTCATCGGCAAATATAGTATTACAAAAAACTGAAATTGGCAATATTTCTTACACATTAAATTCGTTTGTAGAACAAAATTATTATTCTGGTTTGCGTCACAATATTACTACCAATATTAGCAAGAAAAAATATACCATTTTAGGCAATGCTAGTTTACTTAACGCCAATACAAATTTATTGAAAAGCGATTTTTTGAGACATAAACTTTTGCTAAAAAAATCAATAAAAAATAGCGTGAGTATAGGTGCAAGCGAAGAACAAGAACGCAACAGGTTTATTACAAAAAATACAGATGCTTTAACCTCAAACACTAATTTTTTTGAGTGGCAAGCCTTCGCAAACACAATAGATACGGCAAGTAAATGGTTTAAAACAAAATATATAAACCGTAAAGATTGGAATGTAAAAAACAATTTATTCACGCAAGTAGCACAAGCCCAAACTATACAAAATGAGTTTGGGTTTAATACTAAAAAACACCAACAATTTAAGAGCACTATAAGTTACCGTCAACTAAAAATAATTGATACACTACTAACAACTATTCGCCCAGAAAATACATTGCTAACAAGGGAAGAAGCTACATTACAGTTTTTTAAGAACGCAATTGTGGCTAGCAGCTTTTATGAATTTGGCAGTGGTTTAGAAACAAAAAAAGAATACAGCTTTGTTGAGGTGGCAGCAGGGCAAGGCATCTACACTTGGAACGACTATAATGACAATGGAATAAGGGAGCTAAACGAATTTGAAATTGCAGTGTTCAAAGACAAAGCAAAATATTTGAAGGTGTTTACGCCTACCAATCAGTTTATAAAAATATACAACAACCAATTTAACCAAGTGCTAACAATTAGTCCGAATAATTTGTGGGGAAATAGCACCAATAAAATAAAAAAATTGGCTTCAAAAGTTTATAACCAAACTGTATTTAGAACCGATAAAAAGACAGGCGGAAAATTTAGTAATAACGTACTTAATCCACTAAATAATAGCAATGATAGTGCATTGATTTCTGCTGCTACAAACTTCAGGAACACAATTGCAATAAACCGCAACAATGCAGTGTTTGCAGTTGAATATACTTATGTTGACAACACATTACGCAACTTATTAATTAATGGTTTTGAAGAAAGAAAATTGCAACAACATAGTTCAAAAATTAGGTGTGCCATCAGTAACAAATTTTCTATAACCTTTGATGCAGAAAAGGGTGTGAAAAACAATATTTCTCAGTTTTTTAGCAACCGAAATTTTAGGATTGTATATTATACTTTAACGCCTACAATTATTTTTCAGCCTACAGTAGCATTTAGAACTTCTATAAATTATACATACAAAAATAAAAGCAATGTGCTTGTTGAAAATAAAGCGCAAGCCACTTTTAACACAATTGCAATTGACACAAAGTACAATGTAAGTGGCAAAAGTAGCCTAAAAGCAAAATTTTCAATGTCTATTATTAATTCAAATGCCGATGTTAATTCGCCAATTGCATTTGAAATGTTAGAAGCTTTACAAAATGGTAAGAATTTTATTTGGAATTTGTCTTATCAACAATTATTGAATAGTAATTTGCAATTGAGTATTACTTATGATGGCCGCAAATCGGAAACATCAAAAATGATTCACAATGGCGGTGTGCAGTTGAGAGCAGCATTTTAATAACTGTTCAAGTATGTGAATTAGAAAAGTTAATTTTTACCTTTTCATTACATCAAGCGGAGTTTTTGGGCGTAGTGAATTTAACCACTCAAAACCCTCTAATAGTTGCGACGATGGGTCTAAATTTTTTACCGGTTTCAAAATAGCATCTGGCTTATTAAGCAAAGAAAGTTTTTTTACAGCACCATCGTTTAGCATAATTATCATACTGCTACATTCGGCGTGGTTTGCGCCAATTAGTTGTTTTTTTTCATCAGCAATCCAATAATTTGTTTGTCCGTTGCCCACCACATTTATTTTGTGTAAATCATTTTTAATAAAATAACCAAACATGTTTTTCCCTTTTATTTGATTGTACCTTAAACTATCGGTGCGCGAAATAATAAATGCACTGTTTTTCAATTTCATGCGATACACATTTCCTTCAAAAAAAGTAATATTAATTTCATCGGCAGTTAGCTGGTTTGCTTCACTCCACAAAATTGGTTTTTTGTATAATTTTATGAGAGAGTCAACGGCAGTCATTGCCATCGAATCGCATTGTGCTTGCAAATCTTTTCTAAAAAAACGAACGCCTCTAAAAGCCTTTATTAATCTATGTTTCTCACGTAAACTATCTAAATAAATCGAATCGCTTTTTGCTTTTTCTAACGCTAAATTATCTGGTTTAAATGGCACAACTATCTTTTGATTTTCACTTGATTTTTTCTTAGTTTTTTCGGGCGTTCTTAAGTCTAATTTCCTAGGAAATAATTTTTTCTTTGCGCCAAAAAAAGTAGTATCGTAAGTTGCAATTAAGGTGTCTGCATGTAAAAACAGCGTGTCCGTTTTTGTATAATTCATCAGCAGCGCTTCATCTGTAACGTATGAATAGTCGTCTTTTTCAAATACTTCAGCAAGGTGTCCTTTCAAAATAATTTTCTCAACAGTATCCAAAAGTGTTACGTAGCAAATTGCTTTTCCATACCCCAAAACCCTGTCGTAATACAAGCTATCGCCACTTAGTGTATTTGTTTTTCCTTTAAAATAAGCGTGTTTATTAAATTGCGCTTTGTCGGCTTTGTTGTTGTACCAACCATTTTCGCAATAGATAGTATTTGCTTTGCTAACTATGGTTGTAGGCCCTCTAAAATATGATATTTCGGTTTGTGTATTGTGCTTCAACGTATCACAGTTAATGGTATAATCGTCAGTAACTAATTTTACATTTTCTTTAAAAAATAAATTTTTCTGTTTAGAATAATAGTATCCATATTTACTTGTAAGGGTTGTTTTTTTATTAATAATTTTTCCGCCGCCATTGTAATCTGCAATGCCCGTATTCAAATCATAATTAAGAATTTGAGTTGTTAGTTTCATGGTTGCATCTTGCATTACAATATTGTTTTTTATGATGGCTTTTTTTGTATTTCCATCGTAATATAAAACATCGCCGATAAGGCTAAGCGTATCGCCTTGTTTTATTTTTACATTCCCGAAAGCGTCTATTTTATTGGTGTCGTAGTAATATGCACTGTCGCAAAACATTAGCGCATTCTCATGTTTAAACTGAACATCGCCCAACAATCGTTTGGCGCCATTGCCAATGTTTTCGTCAAATTGTAAAGTATTGGCATTAATAATCTCTATTTGTTTTGGCTGCTGCGAATAGATTTTATTGGCAAGGAATATCAAAACAAAAAGGAATAAAACTCTCAAAATATTGAAATGTTTTTTTGGGAAAATGTAAATCTGGAATAGCTTGTATTGAATGAATCTTGAAACTCTATTTTATATACTCAGCATTTGTTGCTAAGTAATAACCAGCGAGGCTTGCCAAGCTAACACCAAATCCAAATACAAAATTTTTTGAACGCTTTTTTACGCAATATTTTCTGTATGCTTCTTTGTAAGTGCTATTGCTTTCGCGAAGGTGGTTATTATTGTTTGCCGGATTCCACATTTGTTGGTCTTCGAGCTTATGCGTAACTGCAATAATAGGCGCAGCCACCCAACCAACCACTGGTATAAAACCACAAACAATACCTGTCCACAAAGGTTTTTTTACACTAAAATATTTACGTGCATCTCTTTGAGCCATCAAAGTATAGTTAGGTTCTTCGGCTATAGCGTTTAGTTTTTTTGTTTCGCGCATTTGATTGTTAGCAAACATAATTGATTCTTGCGCCGAAACGCCCAGCGATAAAAAACTGAAGAAGAAGGTAAATGCAACTATTTTAATTAGTAAATATTTCATTGAACTTGGTAAATAAAATTTCTTTAGATGTCAAAAATAATCAAATATTTATATTAGACCCTATTGAAAATAAACAAAACCACAATAAAAAAACTAGTCTTCTTTCATAGGCTCATACTTGGCAGGAATTGTAAAGGGCATTTGTTGCACATTGTTTATTTCTACCTTAGAATAATTTATATCAACCCGCATTTCGCGTATTGCTTTAATTACAAAGTTAGCGGTGAATGGAAATAATAAAGAATCAACCAAATGAAAATTACTGTAGTTACCTTCAAAAGTACGGTTGGTATTAAAGTCGTTTATAATATTCTTTTTTATTTTGTAAGTTGAAGCGTCTAACCAAATACGCTGTACCAACTCTTTCAATAAATTTTCTTCGGGGGTATTGTTCAATACTTTCTTTAATTTTCGCTTGCGTGTAGTGCTCAATACTTGGTTTCCCTCTTCAATATAAGTACGCAGTTTATCATCATCATAAAAATCAACACTATTGCCAATGAGCACTGATTGTAGCATTTCAAAATCTATTTCGGTATTAATTGCTTTGCTCAAAAAAGAGTAATTGCCCATGAAATATTTATTGTTTACACGGTCAATAAATTTTACGCTATCGCATGTGGCAAGTAACCTTGCACCTTCAATGCCGAACAGCGAAATTGAAATCCAAAGTGCGCTATCTTTTCGGCAACGCAAGCTTGCATTAAAACTATTGGTTTTACCGTCAACATTGGTACTTGCCGAAAATTTAGTGTTCAGCCACACAAAATTAAATTGATTATTAATTAGCCTATTGCTAAGCACACGCGCACTGAGGTGGTCAATTATTGGCGTTGCTTTATCGTCAATAGGCAATGTTTCTACTAACTTTTTTGTTTCACTTATTTTTGATGCTTTTTTGGTTGTTCGACAGTTTGAAAATAAGAGACTTGAGGCAACAAAAAGCAAGTTGACGGTTATAAAATTATGTAGTTTCAAATTTGTTTAAGTATTAATTGCGATTATTTTAAATGACATCGAAAATGAAAAAAGCTAATTGTTTTTTTATAATGTTATTGGTTTTCCTTGATAAAACTCTAACACTTTAAGTTTGAAATAATAATCATATTTTGCTTGTATTAAATCAATGTTTGCTTTTGCAATTTTATTTTTCGAATCATTGAACTCAAACGTATTCACTACTCCTAAATTAAAGCGCGTTTCGGTATTTTTAAATGAGGCTTGCAAAGCGTTAACCGACTTTTGGGTTGCTTTATATTTTTTGATTGCTGCCACCGCATCAGCATAAGATTGCTTTACAATTCTAACAATATCGCGCTTGGCAATTGATGTATTTAGCTTCGCGTTTTCATAGTTTATTTTGGCTCGTTGTATTTGGTTTTTTACCTGAAAGCCATTAAAAATAGGGATGCTTAATTGTACGCCAAAACTCTTATTTACATTGCTATTTAACTGTTTACCATAGGGAGTTGTTTTGTAACCTTCAGGAACTACTTGAGTGTAAATAACATCTTCATTTGTCAATAAAGTTTGCCCTATTGTTTGTGTAAAGGTTGTTTGACCAAAAGGCGTAGTGGCCAAACCAGAAAAACCAGTGCCATAACTACCACCCAAACTCAATGAAGGCAGCACTGCCCCTTTTGCAATTTCGATAGAAGTATATGCGGCTCTTGCTCTCACTTCTGCCGCTTTTAAAGCTGGTTGATTATTAGTAGCAAAACCTATAGCAACATCTACATTTGCAATTTCATCATTAAAATTTGGCTCTGGCAAATTAGGTTTTTGTATGCTTATATTTTCATTATTTTGAATGTCTAATAATAGCGCAAGGCTAAGATAGGCAAGGTCTAAAGTGTTTTGGGCATTTACAATTTGCAACTCTTCATTGGCTAATTGTGATTGTATATCCAACAAAATATTTTTGGCGGCAGCGCCTGCATCTATTAATTTTTGTGTGTGTATTTCTTGTTGTTGGGTAATGTCAACTTGGTTTTTTGCAGCTACCAATTGCTCCTGTGCAAACAAAATATTTAGATATGCCGACGCAATATTCAATATTAAATTCTGCGTGTTTGCATCTGCGTCAAGCTTTGATGCCTCAATGTATTGCTGATTTTGTTTGATTGTATTGTACTGCTGCAAACCATTAAAAAGAGTGAGATTTGCATTGATAGAATAGTTGTCGCTGCGCACTTGACTATTGGCAAATTTGTTGGTAAAAGGGTCAATACGTTTTCCGATATTATAATAATTACTGATGGTGCCATTAACACTTGGCAGTACCGAAAATTTACTTTGCTCTAAATTACTATTGGCTTGTTGCACTTGCAAATTACTTTGCTTTACATTAAAATTATTTTTCAAAGCATAGTCTATGCACTGTTGTAAGCTCCACTCTTGCTGCGCTACAGCAACATTAGCAATGATAAGTAATACAAAAATCGAAAAATATTTTTTAGCCATTAAAGTAAAATTGTATGCAAAAATAATATTAATATTTACTCAACTGTTCTATTTTTAAATACCGCAATAAAAAAGTTCGTAATATTAATTTGGTAAAAATTTATTCAACAACAAGATATCAAAGAATTTGAAAAATGTCTGTTTACAATAATTCTTCAATAATTTTTTCAACCGAATAACCCTCTGCTTCAGCTTTATAATTTCTCACAATACGATGGCGCAACACGGCTTTTGCAACCGCACGTACATCTTCAATATCAGGCGAAAATTTACCATTGATAAGTGCATTACATTTTGCACCAATCACCAAGTATTGCGAAGCGCGTGGGCCAGCACCCCAGCTCAAATAATTTTTTACAATTGCTGGTGCAAGGTCTGAAGTAGGGCGTGTTTTTATACTCAACTTCACAGCATATTCCATTACATTATCAGGCACAGGAATACGGCGCACCAAGTTTTGAAAATATAATATTTCCTCAGCACTTAATACATTTTGCAAAGTAACTTTGCTATCATTTGTGGTTGCTTTTACAATGGCTAATTCTTGTTCGTAGGTAGGATAATCTAACCAAATATTAAACATAAACCTATCTAACTGAGCCTCTGGCAAAGGATATGTGCCTTCTTGCTCTATTGGATTTTGGGTTGCCAATACAAAAAATGGATTGCCTAATTCATACGTTTTACCTGCTACAGTAATTCTTTTTTCTTGCATAGCTTCAAGCAACGCCGCCTGTGTTTTTGGTGGCGTACGGTTTATTTCATCGGCCAACACAATGTTTGAAAACAAAGGTCCTTTTATAAATTTAAAATTTTTGGCTTCATCCAAAATTTCAGAACCAGTAATATCACTCGGCATCAAATCGGGTGTAAACTGAATTCTACTAAAATTTAAACCCAATGCTTGTGCAATGGTATTAACCAATAAAGTTTTTGCTAAGCCTGGCACTCCTACCAAAAGGCAGTGCCCACGGCTAAAAATGCCAGTTACCACATCGCGCACAATGTGCTCTTGACCAATAATTACTTTGCCAATTTCGGCATTTAATTGTTTGTATTTTTTACCAAAAGCCTCAACGGCCTCAACATCGTTAGTGAACATATTTTATTTGTGTAATGTATTTAATAGAAAATTTAAAGTTAATAAGGTTACAATCTTTAAGAAACGCAAAGTTGAAAGTTTCAATTGTAAAAACTAAAAAGTTTGGTTAATAAATGTGTAATAACTTTGAGGTGTTACAATAAAACCAGTAAGCTATGCAAGTTAAATAATTGAAAATAGGATTATGTGCTATTTTCCGAATAATAGCACTGTTTTTTTGCAATAATGTAAGTGCGTGTTGCGACTTTGGTAGCTATTGCAATGACATCTAAAACATTTTGTAATATGGCGAAATGGTAAGAATCATAATGGATAAATAGTTTTCCTCGCTAAAGAGGAATCATGTTCATAAAATTTGTGCTTCTAATTTTTAAAACTGCTTATTATCTAAAACTGAAATGAATAATGAAATCTATTTCAACAATTTCAATAACTTTTCTACGTTTATTTTATTTGAGAAAAAACTATTTTCCAAGGTTTTTCTAAATTCAATATCGTGTTTTGTAAATGATTGCGCGAAATATTTTACTAACAAATTTTTCAATTCGTCAGTGGTGCTTCCAATATGGCAAAAACCTTCTAAGCCAGTGTTATTAACCATTTGACTATTAACAACACAATGTCTGCCGTTGTACAATGCAGCCAATAATTTTAATTTTATGCCTGTTGCTTGTTGAGTAATTAAAATATTTATTTGTGCTTGTTGCACCAAATCAATTATTTGTTCTGTACTTAAATTTTCTTTTATAGAAATGGTTGGATATTTTGACACACAGTTTTTTAATACTTGAGGCGCATTATTCCCTGCAATAACAAAAGGTATTTGTAATTTACAAAAAACATTCTCTACCAAAAAAATAGCCGCATTGTAGTTTTCTGAAACCGATAAGTTGCCGTGGTATAAAACGAACTTTCCCTTGCCTTCAATACAATTTATTTGAGTATTTTGATGAAAAGCAGATATGGTTTCTACATTACTATTTTGCAATTTAAAATGCAATTCATCGTTTTTCGATATTGCTGCAATGTGCTGTGCGTGCATTAAAACAGATTCAAAACGCATTAGCTTTCTTGCTTCTATACGCAAATAAATTTTCTGGAAAAACTTGGTTTCTACTTTTGACAAATTATTGTAATAGTCATGTTCAATGTTATGCGTACGAACAATTTTATTTCTGTTTTCTAATGCGGTATGTTCCAAAAAAAAGCAGCTGTGCAATCCTTCAAAAATTATTGGGGCATCATCTAATAATAAATTTTTCAACAATTCGCTACTACTTCGTGTGTTTACAATAAACGGTGTTGTTTTAAGCAGATTAATAAAACTTAAATTACGCTTGTAATAAAATATTTTTTCACAAAACTGCTCTAACTCTTTTGCATGTTTACGCCCATATTCAAAGCAATGCAAGGTGATTTTTACACCTTGATTATGCAATTCTTTTAATTTGTAATATACGTCAATAACACCACCATAATTGGCAGGAAATGGAATGTCAAACGAAACAATATGTACTTTTTTAGTGCTAATAATTAACTTATTTCAGGTGTTGTGTAAATTAAATTTTTGCGAAATTCTCTAATAATTTCATACCAAACTTATGGCTTTTTTCGGGGTGAAATTGCACACCATAAATATTATCTTTTTCTATTCCACACACAAACTCATAACCGTAATTTGCTGTTAACAACACATCTTGGGTATCGTTGCACTTCATGTGATATGAGTGCACAAAATAAAAACGGGGCTCATCATACATGTCATTAAATAATTTAGACATTTTTTTATTTACAACTTCTGCCCAACCCATGTGAGGCACTTTATAAATATTGGTATCCACATTAAACTTTACAGTTTCGGCATCAATAAAACCTAAACCTTTGCTAGTGCCTTCATCGCTGCGTTTGCTTAAAAGTTGCATGCCTAAGCATATTCCTAAAATAGGCGTTTTTTGTTCCAATACTTTTGTTTTTAATAAAGGAATATATCCACTATTGTTAAGCATTTGCATGCCATAATCAAAAGAGCCAACGCCTGGTAATAGCAATTTTTCGGCTTCAATAATATCTTGTGCGTTATTGGTAAGTTTAGCATCAACGCCAATCTTGCGAAACATATTTATTATAGAACCTAAATTGCCAACGCCGTAATCAATAACTGTAATCATGTTGCGAAAGAAATAAAATTAATCAGTCTCGTCAATTTTAAGTACACGGTTTATACTTTCTTCAAGTGCAATCATCGTTTCGGTGCGGCTTATTCCTTTTACTTTTTGTATGCGGTCATGTAATGTTTTTCGAAGATGCTCAGTGTCTTTACACATTATTTTTATCAATAAACTATAATTGCCGGTTGTATAATGGCACGATACAACTTCATTAATTTTTTTCAAATCTTTTACTACAGCGTCATACATATCACTTTGCATAAGGTAAATTCCAATAAATGCGGTAAGGTCATAACCTAGTTTTGTATAGTCAATTACTGTTTGCGCATGTTTTATAATACCATCGCGTTTTAGTTTTTTAATGCGCACATGTACCGTTGCAGGCGATACAAAAACTTTTTCGCCAATTTCGGCATATTGTTTTTGAGCATCGTTGGCCAATAAGTTAAGTATTTTCTTGTCTGTAATATCTGTTTTTGGTTTTGCCATTTCTGTAATTCTTAAAAATGATAATACTATTTCATTTCTTCTCTTTGTTGCATTACTTTTTCTTGAAGTTCTGTTTTAAATTCAACTAATTTATTTGATACATCAGTATTGTTTAATGCAATAATTTGTGCAGCTAAAATGCCAGCATTTTGTGCAGCATTAAGTGCAACGGTTGCCACTGGCACGCCATTTGGCATTTGCAAAATACTAAGCATGCTATCCCAACCATCAATAGAATTGCTTGATTTTATGGGTACACCAATTACGGGCAATATAGTTAATGAGGCTACCATGCCTGGTAAATGAGCCGCGCCTCCCGCACCAGCAATAATTACTTGTACGCCACGTTGTTTTGCATTGCTTGCAAAGTCAAACATTAATTGCGGCGTTCGATGTGCCGATACTATTGAAATTTCATACCCGACACCCAGCTTCTTTAAAATATTTTCGGCTTCGCGCATGATTGACAAATCTGATTGACTGCCCATTATTATTGATACCATACTAATTTATTTTTGAACAAATATTATTAATTTCTTTATAAAAATGTGCGTGTTCTAATTGCAGAACTTTATGTTGTAAAGTTTCAGGGGTGTCGTCATTTACAACTGCACATTTATATTGTGCAATTATATTTCCATCATCATAATCCTCATTCACATAATGAATAGTTATACCGCTTTCTTGTGCTTGTGATGCAATAACAGCTTCGTGCACATACTTACCGTACATGCCTTTGCCACCAAAATTTGGCAACAAAGCTGGGTGTATATTTATAATTTTCTTAGGAAATTTCTCAACTAATTTCTTGTCAATTTTGCTAAGAAAACCCGCTAAAATTATCACGTCGATATTGTTTTTTTGCAAAAAATAAATTAGATTTTCTGTGTTTTGTATTGCGTTATTTGTCCAGTAAAAACAAGGCACACCAAAATTATGCGCAATGTTTTTTACACCAGCATTTTTATTATTATAAATAATAAGTTTAACTGTAAATGCTAACTCTTGTTTTTTAGATTTTTCAATAATTTTGCTTGCATTACTGCCACCACCCGATGCAAAAATTGCTATTTGTTTTTTAATGCTCATACTTTAAACTATTAAACCATCCTTGAGGCGTATAGTGCGCTGTGTCATTGCAGCAATGTCGTTTTCGTGCGTAACAATTACTACTGTAATTCCTTGCTTATTTACATCTTTTATTAAGTCCATAACTTCAACCGATGTTTGTGTGTCAAGCGCACCAGTAGGCTCATCGGCAAGTATAATGGCGGGGTTTGCAATAAGTGCGCGCGCTATTGCTATGCGTTGTTTTTGCCCGCCGCTTAATTCACTTGGCAGGTGATTTGCCCAAGGTAACAAACCTACTTTTTCTAAATATTCAGCAGCCAATAAGTTTCTCTTTTTGCGGCTCACCTTTTGATAATACAAGGGCAAGGCAATATTTTCTAAAGCATTTTTGTATGATATTAAATTGAAAGATTGAAATACAAAACCCACCATTTTATTACGATAATGTGCGGCTTTATTTTCCGATAAATTTTTTATCAATGTGTTGTTCAATAAATATTCTCCTTCATCATAATTGTCTAAAATGCCAAGTATATTAAGCAGTGTGGACTTACCAGAGCCCGACGAACCCATTATGGAAACCAATTCGCCAGATTCAATTTTGAGGTTAAGCCCTTTTAAAACTGGCATGCTATTGTTGGCAATGGTATAAGATTTTTTTATGTTTTTAAGTTCAATCATAAATAAAATTGGGTGGTAAAACTACAAATTAAAGTTGCTGATGTTCGGCTAAAGTGTCATATAAATTTAGGATAAAATATTTAATGAATTTCAAATTAAAAAAACAGGATTACATCATTGCTAAATCAGCCACTTGCTTTCCGGCCAAACTACCAATGGCAACGCCCATTCCGCCCATTTTAACTGCACAAAAAATATTGCTACTTACAGCCTTTATTATTGGCTTTTTATTGTTGCCTACACCCATTATTCCACTCCAAGTATTTTCAATTTTGTACTCAGTATTTGGCAATATTACATTTTGTAAATAGTGTTTTAAGTTTGATTGTATGGTTTCAGTTATGCCAAATTCAGTTGTTGTTTCGCCAGCAATATCTTGGTTGCGCGCACCTCCAAACAAAATGCGATTGTCTATGTTTCTAAAATAATAATAGCCTTCTTCAAAATGAAATGTTCCTTTTATTTTTAAATTTTGAATTGGGCTTGTTACCAATACTTGCGCGCGTGCTGGTTTTACATCAACATTACCCAATAGTTGTTGTGCAAAACCATTGGTGGTAACAATTAATTTATTGGCACAAATTTTAAAGCCACCGTTCACAAAAACGGCTACAGATTTTGCATTTTGTTCAATATTGTCAACATACATATTGTTTAAAATTTTCACACCAGCGGCAATTGATAATTTGTAAAGAACATCCATCATTTTGCCAGTGTTTATAGCACCTTCGGCATTGTTAAACAACATGCCTGCTACATTATTAAAACCAAATTTTTTTGTTTTATTTGAGGCAATACTCCAAACATTTTTCACGCCGAAAAAGTTTTTGTACAACATATTCAAATAGGGCAATTGTGTTTGCATTACATCAAATTTATTTGAGTCAAAAAATAATTCGTAACCGCCTACATTTTGATAGTTCATGCTTTTTATGCCTACAATTTTTTTTAAATTTTCTAAACCTTCAACCCGCATTTTTATAGTTTCGAGTACCTCTGTTTCATTGTTACTTTTAATGTCTGCAATTATTTCGGATGCGCTACCAAAACAAGCAAATCCAGCATTTTTAGTGCTTGCGCCATAGGGTAGTATTCCGCGTTCAAGTACCAAAACGTTCGCAAGTTTGTGTTTCTTTTTTATTTGCAGTGCTGCATTTAGCCCAACAATACCAGCTCCAATTATTAGTACATCTACTTTGCTAAAAAACTGTTGATGCTCCCAGTAACTTAGGTTAAATGGTTGTGTAATATCTTGGTACATCCTTAAAATTAAAATTGGTTATTATTAGTTCTGAAATGTGGTAAATGAAGCAAAAGTACACATAGTAATTTCTCAGATTATTAAACTTACAATTAATCAAAAAAATTATTCATTTTTGAAAACAAATAAATAATCATGGCTGCAATAAAGATAAACAAATACAAAATTTTTCCGGGTCAAAGCCAAGAAATAATTTTAAATACTTATCAGTTGGCATCGCGCACCAATATTGATATACCAATGTTTGTAATGCGAAGTGTAAACCCAGGGCCAGTAGTATTACTACAAGCTGGGATGCACGGTGATGAAATAAATGGAATTGAAACATTGCGCAACCTCTTGCGCATGCCCGAAATAAAAGCTCCACTGCGAGGTACAATAATTATTATTCCAATATTAAATGTTATTTCGTTTATAAATGGTAGCCGCGACTTGCCCGACGAAAAAGATTTGAACCGTTGTTTTCCAGGCTCACGTGCAGGTTCTTTGGGCAGCCGTATTGCCTATGATTTAATAAAAGAAGTAATACCGCAAATAGATTTTGGTATTGATTTTCATACAGGTGGTGCAAAAATAAATAATTATCCACAGTTGCGTTGTGTTTTTGAAAATGCTGCCAACATTGATATTGCCAATAAATTTGGCGCATCTTTTTTAATTAATTCTGGTTATCGCGAAAAATCATTGCGTAAGGAAGCCGAAAAGCGTGGCAAGTCTATATTGGTTTTTGAAGGTGGCGAGTCGTTGCGTTTCAATAAACAAGCCATAAACGAGGGCATACAAGGTTGTTTGCGTTTGCTAAATAAATTGGAAATGACTAATGTACCCGTTCCCGAAAATACAACCATCATTATTGAACGTTCTACTTGGGTGCGTGCAAAAATTTCGGGCTTGTTTAGAACCACAAAAAAATATGGCGTTTTTATAGAAAAAGGTGATGAAATTGGCACCCTTGCCGACCCTTATGGAGTGAGTGAATTAAAGCTTATTGCACCAGAAGATTGCTTTATTATTGGTATAAATAATCAACCAGTAATTAATGAAGGCGATGCAATAATGCACCTTGGTTTTGAAAAATATTTAGGTTTACTTCTCTAAAATAACTTTCAAAGTTTTTAGCCCTGTGTTAAAATCTTCACCAATCATTTTATCCATATCCATGGCTAATAACATAATATTCATTGGGTAAGGCATGTGCCCACTAAAGCCCCATTTTACGGTTGTAGAATTTTCAGTTGCACTTTCGGTAATCATATAGGATGGCGAAGTTGATTCAAAAGGTTTTATAAATCTTATTTCAGTATCTATTCTATTGCCTTCATCAATTTTCTTAATTTCTTGTTCGCCTTTGCCTACATCTTTGGAGTTGCTGTCCCAAGCCGAAACAAAACCAACTGTGCCATCAGTGCCTTTAAATTCTTTTTTCATGTTTGGGTCCATGGTAGCCCATTTGCTGTAATTGTTTTGGTTTTTGAGCATTTTCACATAATCAAAAACAGCTTGTTTAGGTTTGTTTATAACTATTTGACGTTCTACGGCATAATCACTTTTTACAAACAAAGCGGTTAATAATATGATGCCAATTAAGCTTGCAATTACAAGTAATATTTTTTTTAGAATTTTCATTTTGTTTAAAATTTAGATTCAAATGTAAGTTAAATGTTGAATTGGTGGAATTATTTTTTACCTATTACTTTGTAGGTGTAAGTTTAAAAAATTAATTAGAGGTTGTAAATTCGGATGGTTTAAATCACTCAGAATATTTGTTGTAACTATTTCGCTTCCATAGTTTGTGTGCTTTCCTTTGTGATTTCTTCTTCTTTTGTAAGGTGCAATACTAAATACTGATGAACTGCGTCTTTATTGTTAAAATTATTATGATTTACGTTTTTATCAGCTTCAAATTTAGCACTCACACAATTTTTATATTCATCAAAACAAGCAAAGAATTTCTGTTTTTCTTTTGGGATTATTGATAGTATTAAATCTTCTAAATTACCTTTAGTTTCTCCATCATTTTTAGGCATAAAGAAAATTTGGTTTTCATTTAATTCAACATATTTTTCTGCAAGGGGAATAATACTTTCTGTTCTATCATCTTTATCGTCTTCTTTATCCAAATCAAGTATTATTAAATTAATACCGTTTTCTTTGGTAATCAAATATTGAAAAGTAACACTAATCAACGTTTCGTTTTTTCCACCAAATACCTCAAATGTTATGTCGTCGTTTTTAATTTCCAAAGCAACAGTAAAGCCTCAATAAATTCTTTATCAGATTTACCTTCAACAAATATTTTAACTTCTTTATTAGCCATAAATATTAATCTCTAGGTTCATTATCATAATCCAAAGAATGAGCCAATCCTTCAAATGAAATAGTCTTTGCAAACGTATCTCCACCCTTATCCTTCTTCAATAAAAATAAACGTGCATCTTTTTGGTATTTCTCTAATTCTGTTTCTTCTAATGCTTCTTTAAAATATTGCAAACATTCTTTACTGTGTGTAGTTATAAAAAGCTGTACATCGTTGTCAATTGCTGCTTTAATAATTGTTTTCCAAAAGTCGTTTAAACGTGAGTAATGAATGCCATTATCTAGTTCGTCAATCATCACTCTTTCATTCGGATTCGCTATAATTAATGAAAGAATTCCGAATAATTTTTTTGCACCGTCTCCTAAAAAAGTTAATGGAACTGCTACATTTCTATTACTTTGAGAAGTCATTAAAATAGGACTATCATTTTCATCAAGACTTATATCAATTGATAATAATAATGGTAACAGTGTTTTTAAGCATTCTTTTAACCCAGCTTTTTTATCGTTAAATCTTTGAATAAATTTTGTGTAAAATTCAACTGTTTCATGACTATAATTCTTACCGAAATAATAGTAGGGTAATTCAACTTTACTATTATTAAAGTTTTCGGTGTCTATAAGTGTGTGATGGTTACCTTGGACAACTCCTGATTCAAAATTAAGAAACTCTACGCCAATTTTTTTTTTTATCAACATCAGACTCTACGATTAAACGAAAAGCAAATTCATTTTCATGTCTTTTATAAAACCAATTGGCAGATTTGAACTATGATTCACGATTGGTAAAATAGGACAATGGACTATACTTATAACCAGTAAAACTGTAAACTTTATTAAGGAGGGTATTAAAAACATTAAGGTATCTATGATTTGATTGCTCAATTAACAGCGCCTCCAAAACGATTGTTTTACCTACATTATTATCCCTACAATCAAATTAAATTGTCCAATATCATTCATTTCAAATGAATTGAAACATTTGAAATTTTCCACTTTAAAATAAGTAAGGTGATTCTCTTTCATAAACTTTTTATCTTTTTCAAATCAAGCATTTTCAAATTTGCAAATCAATTACTTATAGCTCCTTGTTGCTAATTTAATTTCTTCAAATATTAAATCTTCTTTGTGTAAAACTGCTTCTGCACCAACGCCTTTAAATTCCCATGCTGCAACGTAGGCAAATTCTTCATCATTGCGTTTTGCTTCGCCCTCTTCGTTATATTCTACACGGTAATGTCCGCCGCAGCTTTCATCACGGTTGTAGGCATCACACACCATCAATTCTCCCAGTTCTATAAAGTCGGCAACTCTGCATGCTTTTTCTAAATCAGGATTCATTTCATCGGAACTACCACTAACTTTTACATCTTTCCAAAATGCCTCACGTAACTCATTAAGCATTACTTTTGCTTTTGCCAAACCTTCTTTGCTGCGCGCCATTCCGCAATAGTCCCACATTATTTTTCCTAATGCTTTATGAAAATCGTCAACTGTGCGAGTACCTTTTATTGAAAGTAATTTCTCGATAGTTGCGCGCACATTATTTTCTGCTTCTACAAACGCAGCATGGTCGGTTGGTATTGGTTTTGTAAAAATTTCGCCAGCCAAGTAATCGCCAATTGTATAAGGCAACACAAAATAGCCATCGGCCAAACCTTGCATTAATGCTGATGCGCCCAAACGATTTGCACCGTGGTCGCTAAAGTTTGCTTCGCCAGTTGCGTATAGGCCCGGTATAGTTGTCATCAAATTATAATCAACCCAAGTACCACCCATTGTGTAGTGCACGGCAGGGTAAATACGCATGGGCACTTCGTAAGGATTTTCGTTTGTAATGTGTGCGTACATGTCAAATAAATTTCCGTATCGCGCCTCTACCACATCTTTCCCTAATCGTTTTACAGCTGCCGAAAAATCTAAGTAAACTGCCAATCCGCTTTCACCAACACCACGTCCATCATCGCACGCTTCTTTTGCAGCGCGGCTTGCAATGTCGCGCGGGGCAAGGTTTCCATAGCTTGGGTATTTACGTTCTAAATAATAATCACGGTCATCTTCTGCAATGTCTTGTGGGCGTTTTTTACTATCTTCTTTTTTCTTCGGAACCCACACACGCCCGTCGTTACGCAAACTTTCACTCATCAACGTAAGTTTACTCTGGTACTCACCACTTACAGGAATACACGTTGGGTGAATTTGTGTATAACACGGATTTGCGAAAAATGCACCTCTTTTATATGCCTTCCAAGCCGCAGTAACATTGCTTCCCATGGCATTTGTCGACAAGAAAAATACATTACCATATCCGCCCGAAGCCAACACTACAGCATGTGCAAAGTGGCGTTCTAATTCGCCAGTAACCAAGTTACGTGCAATAATTCCGCGTGCTTTTCCGTCAACCACCACCACGTCCATCATTTCATGTCGGGTAAATTGTTTTACTGCACCCAAGCCTACCTGACGCTCTAATGCTGAGTATGCTCCCAGCAAAAGTTGTTGTCCAGTTTGGCCACGTGCATAAAAAGTACGGCTTACTTGCGAACCACCAAATGAACGGTTATCAAGCAATCCGCCGTATTCACGTGCAAATGGTACACCTTGCGCCACACATTGGTCAATAATATTTACAGATACTTCGGCCAAGCGATGCACATTGCCTTCGCGGGCACGAAAATCGCCACCTTTTATGGTATCAACAAACAATCGTTTCACACTGTCTCCATCATTTTTATAATTTTTTGCAGCGTTAATTCCGCCTTGTGCTGCAATGCTATGTGCACGTCGGGGACTATCCTGAAAACAAAATACTTTTACGTTGTAGCCCAACTCTGCAAGGCTTGCTGCGGCAGAACCACCAGCCAATCCTGTACCAATAATAATAACGTCTAACTTGCGCTTGTTAGCGGGGTTTACCAACTTAATTGTTGATTTGTGTTTGGTCCATTTTTGTGCCAATGGCCCTTCTGGTATTTTTGAATCTAACATATTTTTGATGTGTTAATTTTTGATTTTATGTGGATACAAATTTTAAAATTTATTTGTCCCAAACTAATTTAATTCTATATTTTTTAAAAATAATATCTTTTGTAATAACAACAAATTCTTCATTTTGTGCTTGCGAATAAATTGTTTTTTATGCCAAAATACTTAGCTTTAAAAATAACCATTTAAGACCTATAAGAAAATATAAGCCCGCTATCCGTTTATTCTTGAAAATTCAAACTTAATTTATGTAGTTTGTAAATTATCAACAAAAAATTATCCTGCGAATTTAATTTTTTTTGTCGAATAAAATCAATTGGTTTTTATTATTCCTAGCTAATTAAAAAAGCGGCTGTTTCAATTAAGAAACAGCCGCTTTTGTTGGCAATAAATAACCTTAATTATTTATTGTTTTTGTCCATCGATTCTTTCAAATCAGACAATGCGCTAATGTCGCCAAGGGTAGTTTTTTCTAATGAATCTTTCATTTTCTTAACTGCCTTTTTAGCATTTGCCTCATCTGTTTTCTTGGTATTTTCTACACCTTCTTTTTCAGCTACTACTGCATCATCGTGTATGCGTGTGTGTGATACTAAAATTTTCTTGTTGTCTTTGTTAAATTCTAAAATTTTAAAATCTAAACTTTCCTCAACACGTGCAGTAGTTTTGTCTTCTTTTACTAAGTGACGTATTGGTGCAAAAGCCTCTAAACCATAAGGTAAAGCAACGGTTGCGCCTTTGTCATTCATACTTACAATTGTACCTTGGTGTGTAGAATCTAATGTAAATACAGTTTCAAAAACATCCCACGGATTTTCTTCTAACTGCTTGTGGCCAAGGCTCAATTTACGGCTTTCACCATCAACCTCTAACACTTTTACTTCAATGCTATCGCCAATTTTACAGAATTCCGATGGGTGCTTTATTTTCTTGCTCCAGCTTAAATCAGAAATGTGAATTAAACCATCAACGCCTTCTTCTAACTCAACAAAAATACCGAAGTTAGAGAAGTTACGCACTTTAGCTGTATGTTGCGAACCTACAGGGTATTTAGTAATTACTTGGCTCCAAGGGTCAGGCGTTAATTGCTTAATACCTAAACTCATTTTACGGTCTTCACGGTCAAGCGTTAATACCATAGCTTCTACTTCTTGCCCTACTTTTAAGAAATCTTGTGCCGAACGCAAGTGTTGACTCCAGCTCATTTCACTTACGTGACATAAACCTTCTACACCTGGCGTAATTTCTATAAATGCGCCATAGTCAGCAATTACTACTACCTTACCTTTTACCTTGTCGTTAACAGCCAAATTAGCGTCAAGCGAATCCCAAGGGTGCGGTGTAAGTTGTTTTAAACCTAATGCAATACGTTTTTTATTGTCATCAAAATCTAAAATTACTACGTTTATTTTAGAATCTAATTGTACAATTTCTTCGGGATGCGTTATGCGACCCCAGCTTAAATCGGTAATGTGTATTAAACCATCAACACCTCCTAAGTCCATAAATACACCATAAGAAGTAACATTTTTAACAACCCCTTCAAGAATTTGTCCTTTTTCAAGTTTGCTCATGATGTCCACTTTTTGTTGCTCTAATTCAGCTTCAATAAGCGCTTTGTGCGAAACAACTACGTTCTTAAATTCTTTGTTGATTTTCACAACTTTAAATTCCATAATTTTTCCTACATAAACATCGTAGTCGCGTATTGGTTTCACATCAATTTGCGAACCTGGCAAAAATGCTTCAATGCCAAATACATCGGCAATTAAACCACCTTTGGTACGGCATTTTACAAAACCTTTAATAATTTCTTGGCTTTCTAATGCTTCGTTTACCCTATCCCAGCTGCGTAATGCACGGGCTTTTTTGTGGCTCAAAATTAATTGACCCGACTTGTCTTCTTGGTTTTCAACGTAAACCTCTAACGAATCGCCAATTTTCAAATCGGGGTTGTAACGCATTTCTGATAATGCAACAGCACCGTCTGATTTGTACCCAATGTTTACCACCACATCTTTAGAAGTAATACCAACCACAATGCCCTCAAGCACTTCGTGTTCGCTAATAGATTTGAGTGATGTGCTGTAAAGCGCTTCTAATTTCTCTTTTTCTTCTTTTGAATAAAGAGTTGATTTTTTCCCAACTGAGTTCCAGTCGAAATTTTCTAATGTTTGAACATCTGACATATTGTTCACTTTTGTTTTGTATGTGCACTTGCAGCCTGCACAGTAGTTATTAATTATTTATACCAATTTACTGCATTAATTGGGGGCACAAAAGTAACAAAATATTAGTTGTGCACAAATTTAGTATTTGGTGTTTTGGTTAAGGAAATCAACTGTTATATATTTATTTTATTAGGATTGTTAAAATGGATTTTGGCTGCAATACATGTTTGAACAACCTACAAAATGCTTAAGGGCAAAAAAGCGTTGTTGTTTTTGGTACTATCGAAAATTTATTTTTTGTATTCCCTAAACGTTGGTAGCATTTTTAGATTCAAAAATGGTGATAAAACATTCATAAAATTTTTTAAGAAAACAGAATTAAACTTCTGATACCATACACTTTTTTGTCATTTACAATTGTTTACTCATTTAAGAATATTGGAACGGACTCTTGGTTAAATTGAGTTTTAATATCAATTCTAATTATAAAATAGTCCAAACTATTTTATAATTTTATCCCGTTGTTTCAAACGGGAGTTATAATGCCGATGCTAAATGAAAATAGCACAATAGTCCTGTTTGAAACAACGGGAGAAATTGGAGTATATTGAATGTACAATCTGTATAACAAAATATTTTCATTGAAATAGCTTTGGTTACAAATTATTCGATGGCTTTCTTATTAAAAAACAATTGTTGAAAATTATTTCTAGCTAGTGTAAAATTAGCGTTTAGCAAACCTACATTTACCACTTATGTTTTCAACAAAAACTTTCAAAATAATTTTACTTGCACTATTTATGGCACTCACTGGCATTGCGGCTGAGTATCATTTCTATGCAAAAAATAATATAGAATATTCTTCATCTCTCAAGAGAAAAAAGAAGAAGAAAAAAAAGAAAAAAGTTGTTGCTAAAAAGAAAAACTATAAACGAAAACCAGTTGTTTTAAAACAAGATTCTACTACAAGGCGCATTGATTATCCGCAGCAAAATTGGGCCAAAGCGGTGTTTAAAGACATGACCATTGAAGAAAAAATTGGACAACTTTTTATGGTGGCAGCCTATAGTAATCGTGGGCAAGAACATGTGGATGCAATAAAAAATTTAGTAGAAAAATATAAAATTGGTGGGCTCATCTTTTTTCAGGGTGGCCCATATAGGCAAGCAGCACTTACAAATTATTATCAAAACTATAGCAAAGTGCCTATGTACATTGCTATGGATGCTGAGTGGGGCGTGGCTATGCGCTTAGATAGCACCTTGTTTTACCCGAAACAACTTACACTTGGCGCAATACAAAACAACGAACTAATTTATGATATGGGTGCGCAAATTGCCGCTGAGTTCGAACGCTTAGGCATGCACATAAATTTTGCGCCAGTGGCCGATGTCAATAGCAATCCGCTGAACCCAGTGATAGGTTTCCGCAGTTTTGGCGAAAATAAAAAGCAAGTAGCAGCAAAGGCTTGTGCCTATATGCATGGCCTGCAAGACAATGGTATTATGGCTTGTGGCAAGCATTTTCCGGGTCATGGCGATACAGATGCAGACTCACACTTTACATTACCAACACTAAAACATAATAGAAACAGGTTGGATAGCTTAGAATTATTTCCGTTTAAAATGCTTATAGATAGCGGCTTGCAGAGCATGATGGTAGCGCATTTGAATGTTCCTATTTTAGATACAAATAAAAATTCGGCAGCATCAATTTCTAGGAATATTGTTACAAAACTATTGCGTGATTCACTCAAATTTAAAGGACTTATATTTACTGATGCACTTGATATGAAAGGGGTTGCAAGCCTTTACAAATCTGGCGAAGTAGATTTAAAAGCATTGCTTGCAGGCAACGATTTTTTATTATTTCCAGAAGATGTGCCAACGGCAGTGCGCATGATTAAAGCGGCGTACGATAGTTGCCTTATAGAATTAGAAGATATTGATGTGCATGTAAAACGCATATTGGCCGCCAAAGAAGAGTCGGGTTTGTTTGCGTATGAACCTATAAAAACCGAAAATTTAAGTTCTGATTTGAATACAGATTCTGCCAAGTGGCTCATCAAAAAATTATATATGAATGCACTAACATTATTGAGTAATAAAAATAATTTACTACCACTTAAAAAGTTAGATACATTAAATATTGCAACCCTCGTAATTGGAGAATCGGTAAATAGCGAATTTCAAAATACAGTCGACTTATATACTCGTGCGGCGCACTATCACTTGCCTGCAAAGTATAACGAAATGTTGCGCGATTCTATTTTACGTAGTTTACAGCAATATAATTTGGTACTTATTTCGGTAGAAAATGCTACAAAAAAATCTGACAATAATTTTAATGTAGGATTAGAAACTGTGGCGTTGGTACATGAAATTAGACAATGTTCTAAAGTAGTTTTAAACCTTATGGCTAACCCCTATTGCCTCAGCAAATTTGTAGATGCCGAATTGTTAGACGCCATAATTATGCCTTATGAGGAGAATGATAATACCGAAGAATTAGCTGCCGAACTTATTTTTGGCGGCGTTTCGTCTCCAGGTAAATTGCCAATTAGTGTGCTGCCGCATTTTCTTTTTGGTAGTGGATTAGATATTGGTAAACCTATCAGAAATCATTATGCAATGCCTTATGAAATAGGTATAAAAACTAAAAAATTAGCAATAATAGACTCAATAATAAACAATGCCATAAAGCAAGGTGCAATGCCCGGTTGCCAAGTGTATGCCGCAAAAAATGGAAATGTATTCTTAAATAAAAGTTACGGAAATGTTTCATCAACAAGCAATGTAAAAGTAAAAGTAAATGATATTTATGACATTGCCTCGGTTACAAAAATTGTATCGTCAACACTTGCGTTGATGCAATTATATGATGCGAAAAAATTTGCGCTTGACGATACCTATTCAAAATATTTGCCGCACCTCAAAAATACAAATAAAGAACAAATTTCTATTAGAGAACAGCTTACACACCAAGCAAAATTAAAGCCCTACATTCCTTTTTGGAAAGAAAGTATTGACACTACAATTACAAAATACAAAGTGTATAGTAAATTGCAAAACGATACATTTTATGCCCAAGTTGCTAATAGCATGTTTATTAGCCGCAGCTATACCGACACTATTTATAAAAGAATTATTGACTCACCTTTAGAATCCGAAAAAAAATATTTGTATAGTGACATGGGTTTTTATTTTGCGAAACAATTTATTGAACAGCAAACCAATAGTAATTTGAATAATTATGTTGCTAAAACATATTCGAAATTGGGTATGGCTTATACTTGTTACAACCCAACAAAAATATTTTCATGCGAAAGAATAATGCCTACCGAAAACGATAAATTGTTTAGAAAACAATTGGTGCAAGGCTTTGTGCATGACCAAGGAGCTGCAATGATAGGAGGTGTTGGAGGACATGCAGGTGTTTTTTCTAATGCCAACGATATTGGTAAACTCATGCAATTGTTTATAAACAAAGGCGAGTATGGTGCTGAAAAAATAATAAGCAAAGAAACAGTCGCAGAATTTACTAAATGTCAGTTTTGCAAAGATGGCTTAAACCGCCGCGCTTTGGGTTTTGATAAGCCCGAGCCTAATCCTAAAAAAGATACACCATGCAGTCGAAGTGCATCTTTAGAAAGCTTTGGGCACAGCGGTTTTACTGGTACGTTTACGTGGGCCGACCCTGCAAATGGTTTGGTATATGTATTTTTAAGTAACCGCGTAAACCCTAATGCAGATAATAAAAAGCTAGTTGAATTAAATGTACGCAGCCGAATACAAGATTTATTGTACGAAGCGGTGAGGTAAAGGTGAAAAGAGTGTTGTAAGGAAAGTTTTCAAAATAACTTCCCCCAATTTACATGAACAATTTATGTCAATAAACAGTGAACAAAAATATTAAATTTCAGGTGCGCTTGTCATTCCTGTGAAGGTAGGAATCTCAATTTGATTGCGGCTTCCGCCACAACCACCAAGTTGTTAAATGTGCTTTGATGCAATTAAAAAAACATTCGAGGATTCAAATATCTTGCTTTATATTGATGGAATAAAGCATTAAATATTGGGGAAGTTATTTTGAAAACCTTACTTTAAAATCATAGAATGGTTAATACCGCTACATGATTTTTTATTAGACTATTCTATAAATACTAACGGTATAAATTTATTTATTTAAATAAATAATTTTACCAATGAAAAACACTCGATTTATTCTATTGCTAATTTTTGCTTGCAAAAGCAAGGCGATAAGCCAACAATATTGTAAGCAATAATTGCAAATTCAGTATTTTTCAATTATTCGTCTCACCCTTCGGCGGTGGTGTAGCAGAATGAATTAGCAGCATTGATACCTTAAAGAAAAATTAAACGTATCAATAAACGAAAGTTTAGCTGCGAGTAGTTTGGAAACTTTGTGCAACAGGGAGAATTTAGTAAATTGCCCAAATTTTTTACCAACAATTATTACCAAAAAAAATAATCATGAGGAATTACTGTCTTATTTTGTTGCTTATTTTAACCCAAATTGCAAATGCTACAAATGTGCCAGCTGGCAACGTTAGCGGCACTTGGACACCTGCCGGAAATCCGTACAATGTAAACGGTATAATTTCCATTCAAGCAAATAACACCCTTACAATTATGCCAGGTGTGCAAGTTGTTTTTACTGTCACCTATGGCAAAATTATCATTAACGGAAACCTAATAGCAAACGGAAATGCCACTGATTCTATATATTTTACGAGTAATGCCACAACCGCCACATGGCAAGGATTGCAATACAATACAAACGCAACAAATGTAGATACTTTAAAGTTGAATTATTTATCGATTAGTAAAATGGACTACAATGGAATATATGCTCCAAACTTTGGTTTTGTGGTAATTAAAAATTGCACCTTTCATAAAAATCAAATTATCTTAAATAGCGGCTTGCTAACTACTGCAAAAGTAATTGTAGAAAATAATCTTATAAAAAACAATTCGGCAAGTTTTAATAGTGGCGCTTATTTTGGTATAAATTCAAACTCAATAATAACACATAACCGTATTATAAATAATTACGCAACTTGTTTTTTCTTAGTTAATTATACTACATCAATTGACACTGCAATAGTTGCTAATAATGTATTTGATAAATGCCATGGCACTGGCGGTAACGCACTTAAAATAGAATGTGCCGCAAAGCTTTCGGATAATGTATTTAAAAATAACATCAGTACTTACAATTACTCTAATCCTGGCTTTGGTTCAATTTATATTAACAGTAACTATGTAAGTTTTGAGAGAGATTCATTTTTAAACAATTGGGTTCCTACGGGCAATGGTGCTGCCATTTATCTATTGTATTGCGATACTATTACTTTTAAAAATTGTTACTTTTATGGCAATATGGCTGTTAAAACTGGCGGGGATGGATATGGCGATATATACTCGGCAAGTTTGGTTAGCCCTAATACTACAAGTTTTTTCATAGAAAACACAACATTCAGCAATGCAAACCGCGGCAGTTGTTATATTAGCGAAGACAATGACTTAACTGTTGATAAATGCAAATTTTTGAATTGTAATGTCGCTTGTATTTATGCTATTGAAGCCAAGCTAAATGTTACAAACACCTTGTTTGCAAACAATATGGGCTATTGTATTTTAAACTCTAGTGGCTATGCAGTATTGAACGTTGGCAACTGCACTTTTGCAAACAATATTATTTCGGCAGGTGCGCAGGTTAGCCCCATTTATGCTTACAATATTTACGATATAAATATTTACAATTCCATTTTTTGGAGTTGTGCAACAAGTACTTGTGGTAAACAAATTTATATTAATCAACCATATACAATTAACTCAAACATTAGCATACGTAATTGCAATTTTGCTGATAGTGCAAATTGCATAGGCAAATTTGGAGTGGTTTCATCAACAGTTATAGATACATTTACCAACAACACTTATGTTGACCCTCAATTTAAAAATCCGTCTGTGGCATTTGGTAATCAAAACCCATATAATTTTGATTATTCATTGTCGCCTTCATCGCCGCTTATAAATGCCGGAATGGCTACTAGTGGTGCAGTTAATTATGGTTTATATGATTTGGCAAACCAACCACGCGTGCTTGATGGTATAGTTGATGTTGGTGCCTATGAAAATAGTTTGGCGGCAATTATTTCGCCACAAATTGCGCAGTATAATTTTTGTTCAAATAGTGGAGCAGTAATTCATCCACAAGTATATGGTGCCGATACCATACAATATAATTGGTATAAAAATAATTTGCTGTTAAGTAACGTTATTGATACTTTACAGTTTGCCGCTATAACACCTGCCGATACTGGCAATTATACATTAATTGTAAGCAATATTTATGGTGCGGATACACTGAATTTTAATGTGGCAATTATTCCAAACATTATTGCTCCTACTATTTCGGCTCCTAATAATTCAACAATTTGCATTGGCGATTCAATAACGCTAAGCGGCAACAACGGTGGCACTTGGAGTAATGGAGCATCGTCACAAACCATATCAGTTAATACCATTGGCAATTATTATTTAGTTGCATCAAATGCTTGCAGTGTTGATACTTCAAATGTTATTGTAGTTGTTGTAAATCAGTTGCCAATTGCTTCTGTAATTTCAGCGCAAAGCAATTTAAGTTTTTGTGTGGGCGATTCGGTAACATTAAGTGGCAATGTTGGCGGCATTTGGAACAATAATGACACAGCCCATGCAACCACAATACATACAACCGGAACATACTTTGTAACCAACACAAATAGTTGCGGCAGCACAACATCAAATACCATTACAGTAACAGTAGATTCTATGCCAGATGTGAGTGTTTTTGTGGTACAAGGCGGTGTTTATGCATTAATAGCAGCACAACCAAATGCAAGCTATCAGTGGTTTAACTGTATTACAAATACCCCAATTGCAAACGATACGAATATGGCTTACACAGTAATTAGCAATGGCACTTATGCAGTAATTGTTACGCTAAATACTTGTACCGATACTTCATATTGTATGCCCGTTTTTGTTACTGATATTAAAAATAATTCAATTAATTCAAGTGGAGTTGCAAGGCTATTTCCAAATCCAGCAACGGCTTCTGTAACCATTATAAATACTCAAAATTCTGGCATTGAAATTACAAATGTATTGGAGCAAATTGTATATGCCAAACAAATTGCAAATGCAACCGAAACTATTAATATTGAATTGTTGGTAAGCGGCATTTACTTTGTAAAAGTTGGTAACGAAATATTGAAATTTGTGAAGATTGATTAGCAGATTTGACAATGTGATGATGTGCTAATTAGCATACTATAAAAACCCGTTACGGATATCTTTCCAGACGCGCGCAACCAAGTGTTTTGCATTAATAGTTTAAAGTGCAAAGTTTAAAGTACAAAGTGGCAAAATTCATTATGGTAATACAAAGGCTATACGCTATTTATTATATTGTTAATACTTTCTAGCAAAAGCAATGCAACAAACAATCAATATTGCAATTATAAAATATATGCAAATTCGGTACTTTATAATTATTCATCTGTGCTTTCTGCGGTGTTGTAGCAGAATGAATTAGCAGCATTGATACTATAAAGAAAAATTTAAATCTATCAATAAACGAAAGTTTAGCAGCCCATAGTTCTGAAAACGCACAACGAAATGGCCGACCCTTCAATTGGTTTGGTATATGTATTTTTGAGTAACCGCGTAAACCCTAATGCCGACAATAAAAAGTTAGTTGAATTAAATGTACGTAGCCGAATAAAAGACTTGTTGTACGAGGAGGTTAGGTAACATTGCAAATTTTTATTTTGGTATTGAGGAACAAATCAATTCGAAAATTTCTTCAATTGAGCCAATTCCTTTTATAGATTTAAACTTGTTTTGTGCAGTATAATAATTTTTTAGTGGTAGGGTTTTGTTGTTGTATTCGTTTATTCTATTTTGAATAACTTCAGTGTTTTGGTCATCGGGTCTTCCGCTGCTTAAACCTCTGTTTAAAAGGCGTTTCACCAATTCATCATTGTCAACTTCTAATGCCAACATTGTTGTAATTGAAGTGTTTTTCTGCAACAATAAATTATCTAATGCTTGCGCTTGCGCCGTAGTTCTGGGGAAGCCATCAAAAATAAAACCAGCCGCATTTGTATTTGCATCTAATTTACTACTTATCATACCAATAACAACTTCGTCAGGCACTAACTGCCCTGCATCCATAAGTTTTTTAGCCTCTAATCCTAAAGCTGTGCCAGCGTTAATTTCGCCACGCAAAATATCACCTGTACTCAAATGAATTAAACCATATTTGGTAATTAATTTTTCTGATTGTGTGCCTTTGCCTGCGCCCGGTGGGCCAAAAAGTACAATATTTAACATGAGCAATTTTTAAGTTGTTTAAAATAAAACGTTAACAAATATATTGTTAGCATCATGTATTGCAAAAAAACTTTGTAAAACAATTGAGGTGCTTCCAATATATTTGCTACCCATAAACATACTCTGTTGTTAATAGTTACTTCTTCGACTTGGCATAGGTGAAAATACGAATACTAATTTTTAATAATTTTTTTGGTAATTGTGCCTGCTGCATTTATGAATGAAATGCAATAAACACCATTCATATTTGCACTTAAATCGAAGGCGATGGGTTCTTGTTTTCTTACGTTTTGCCAAGCAATAATTTCACCTAAAATGTTCAATATTTTTACCTATCCATTTTGCGATGTTGTAATATTTAAAATATCGGTATTTGGGTTTGATGTTTGTATGACAATGTCTGTTTCAACAGTATTTTTTTCAACAGCAGTTGCAATTGTGCAGAAAGGAGTTGCTTGCACTGGCGTAATTTGTTGCGTTGTAGTACCATTACCAATTTCTCCATATTGATTTTTTCCGCAACCCCAAACAGTACCATCACTTTTTAAAAACAAAGAATTTTTAGCTGCTGCAATTGCAACAATGCCGCTAAGCGAAGGTATTTGAACAGCTGTACTACTATTTTGTGCAGTTGTTCCGATTCCCAACTGACCATACACATTAAGCCCACAAGCCCAAACTGTTCCATCATTTTTTAAAAATAACGAATGTGAAGCACCAGTAGAAATTGCAGTTATTCCAGTAAGTCCCGTTACTTGTGTAGGCACATTTTTATCAACCAAAGTTACATCGCCTAATTGCCCGTATTGATTTACACCACAAGCCCAAACAGTTCCATCACTTTTGAGAAATAGCGAATGAGTTCCACAAGAAATTGCAATAATTCCGCTTAACGCAGGTATTTGAATAGGCGTTGCGGCATCGACATTTGTGCCATCGCCTAATTGTCCGTTGTTATTTAAGCCCATTCCCCAAACAGTTGCATTACTTTTTAGAAATAACTCATAGGATTTTCCTGCACGAATTTGTTTGATACCAGAAAGTCCAGCTATTTGCGCTACTGGGGTTAATGGTTCTCCACCACACGTCCAAACCGTACTATCGCTTTTTAAATATACAGCACGATATGCCCCACCAGCCATCGCTATAATATTGTTAATGCCTGGCACTTGTATTGGCGTTGATACATCAGCTGAACTACTATTTCCAATTTGTCCATCACCATTTTCGCCACAAGCCCAAACAGTTCAATCGCTTTTAAGAAATTGCGAAAATTTTTCACCACAAGAAACAGCTACAATTCCTGATACTGTGGTTATTGAAAAGGGCGTAGTTGCATTAGTGGTTGTACCGTCGCCCAATTGCCCAAAATTGTTGCGCCCAAAAGCCATTATGGTATTATTAGGGCATACTGCAAAAGAGTGTTCTGCACCAGCTGCAATAAATTGTGCAACCGTGTTGGTAGGCTGCAAACTAAGACTACCAAAGGCTGCCAATAAAACAATGTAGTTAATTTTTTTTATTTTAAAAATAGTTTGCAAATGTTTTTGTTGAATAATAATTGCAATAATAGTTGTATTTATTATTCAAAATTTATTACTTGATATTACATCGAATTTATTTTAAAAAATCTTACTTATTTGAGAAATATAAACAGTAATTTTTTGTTATACTTCTGGTAAAATAGACTAAAAAATTTCCATTTGATTTGATGCGGCAAACTCTTCATTTAAAGCCATTTTATAAGTTTTTAAACATCTTTCGCGGGCAAATTTATGGTCAACAATTGGCTGTGAATATTTCGAAGAATTATACTCTGGTACCCACCGTTTTATGTAATCGTGTTTAGCATCAAATTTTTTAGTTTGCTCTGCCGGATTAAAAATTCTAAAATATGGTGCTGCATCACAACCACTGCCTGCCGCCCATTGCCAGCCACCATTGTTTGCACTCAAATCAAAATCGTTTAATTTTTCGGCAAAATATGCTTCGCCCCAACGCCAATCTATCAACAAATGTTTGGTTAAAAAACTGGCAACTATCATGCGTACGCGGTTGTGCATAAAACCGGTTTTGTTTAACTCCCGCATACCCGCATCTACAATAGGATAACCTGTATTGCCAGTACACCATTTTTTAAATTCGGCTTCGTTGTTATTCCATTTTATTTTATCGTATTGCGGTTTAAATGATGAATTAATTACATGCGGAAAATGATACATAATCATCATATAAAAATCCCTCCAAATAAGTTCGTTTAGCCACACATCGTTTAGTTGCAATGCTTTAGTAGCAAGTTCGCGAATACTTACTGTTCCAAAACGCAAATGAATACTAAGCAAACTTGTTCCATTTTTAAGAGAAGGAAAATTGCGCGTTGCATCATATTTTGCAACTATATTTTCATTCACAATTTTTGTCGGAATTTCTTTGTTGCTTGGTTTGAAACCAATATCAGTTAATGATAAAATAGCTGGTACATTTGCTTGAATAAAATTATGAAAATATTTTTCTGTGGGATAAGATTTTAAGTAGAAAGAATTTATTTTTTGTTTCCATTTGCGCATATATGGTGTAAAAATTGTGTATGGCTTTCCATCGTCTTTTGTAACTTCTGTTTTCTCAAAAATACATTGGTCTTTGTAGGTTAAAAAAGAAATATTTTTATTGCTTAAAAACAATTTTATTTCCTCATCCCTTGCTGTTGCATAAGGCTCATAATCGTGGTTTACGTAAATTTTTTTAATATTATTTTCAGCAATTAATTTTGCAAAAACATTTATTGGTTCGTCAAAAAATGTGAGAATTGTGGAATTGTATTTTGCCAATTCTAAATTAATTTCAGTAATACAATTGTGTATAAATTCTACGCGTGCATCTTCTTTATTTTGTAATTTTTCTAAGATATTTTTATCGAAAATAAAAATTGGTTGCACATTTTTATGGTTGCTTAAAGCCTCATATAACGCTGCATTGTCATGTAAACGTAAATCTCTTCTAAACCAAAAAATTGTCATAAATTACTAAACCAAAAAGTTAATAAATTGTTTTAAAACTAATTGAAATAAAACAATAATACTGAACGAAAAAAGCAGGAACTTATTTTTGATACTAATATCATCAAATACAAAATCTTAAACACATCCTCAACGACAAGTTATTTAATAAATCTTACTGCTTAAATTATTATTATTGTGTGTATAAACTATTTCAAAAGATATAATATTTAATTATGGCAAAATCTACAACACTATTTTCTGGTTCAAATAATTGGCAACAAGATGTGCAACCTTTAATTTTAAAATACAATAAAAAGCCTCATCCATTAGAGTATCAGAATATATACCAATTGCTAGTAATTGTAGTGCTTTCGGCGCAAGATACAGATAAAAATATTAACAAATAAGCACCTGCTATATTTAATGAATTTCCGTCAATGGAAGCGCTCAGTAATGCTAGTGCGGATTCGTTATTTCCGTTGGTAAACAAAATCAGAAATTTTGGGAACAAAACAAAGTGGCTTTTAGAGCTTGCACAATCAGTTAAGAAAGATGCAAATATTCCATTGACAATAGATGGTTTAACAACCTTGCCTGGCATCGGACGAAAATCGGCAAACGTTATAATGCGAGAAGCCAATATTGCTGCCGAAGGTATTATTGTTGTTTTGCATGTTGTGCGCGTTGCTCCTCGCATTGGTATTGCAACTGGCACTGACCCCAAGAAAATTGAAAAGCAAATAATGGATGTAATTGATAAGAAAGATTGGGGACAAATTGGTATGGCAATTTCTTTTTTGGGTCGCGAAATTTGTAGGCCAACAAACCCCGATTGTATAAATTGTGTAATGAATAAAAAGTGCGCCTATTTTGCTTCGTTAAATTGATATTCAAATAATTTTGTCCCTTCACAGAATTATTTTCGTATTCAATAACAACCTCTTAAATTTAAAAAAAATGAAATCAATAATTACAATTCTATTAATAGCTGTAGTAGCTATAAATGTTAAGGCTTCAAATAGTAGTAACCTAAATTATTTAACCGAAGTAAATGCACAATGGAGCAAACAACCCGAAAAAAAATCTTTATCAAATTCAGTAAGTTTATTGTGTAATAAAACTTTCACCGATTGGATTTCTACACATTTAATGTTGGTAGAACAAGCTTTGCGAAGCCGTTCTACAGAAGGATTATCAAACTCTCAAAAACAAAATAGAGAAATGTTGCTGAATAAATTAAATAACTATTGGCACCTAAAACAATTTCCTATTAATGATTATTTATCGTATAAAAACCCTGTTTTCATTGACCGTAAAGGCACACATTGTGCAGTAGGATATTTGATGCAGCAAAGTGGTTACCAACATTTAGCAAAACGAATAGACGCAACTCAAAAGTTTGCTTACATACATCAAATAAAAGTAAAAGGAGTTTCGGAGTGGGCAAATGAATTTGGATTTACTATTGACGAGCTTGCCTGGATACAGCCAGGATACCCTGTAAATAGTAATGCTCAAGATTTATTGCATGGTGTAAATGGTAATGTAAATGCAATAGTTATTGATAATGGAGGTTCGCAATATTATGTTGCTGGTTCATTTTCTCAAACAACAAATGGTGTAAATGCAAGTAATATAGCATGTTATTTAAGCGGTTTTGCAGGTTGGTTGTGGACTGATGTAAATGGCGGAGTAAACGGCACCATTAACGCAATGGTTAAACATAATAATAAACTGTATGTAGGAGGTGATTTTACGATGGCTAATGGAATAGTTGCAAACCACGTGGCTGCTTATGATTTGATAACTGGGCAATGGCAAAATGTAGGTAGTTTAAATGGCTCGGTAAAATGTTTTGAAGTGTATAATAATGAACTTTATGCAGGAGGGAATTTCACAAACTTTGTAGCAAAACTAAACGGTACAAATTGGATTAATTTTACGAATGGTTATTTGTATGGTGCAGGAGTAAGGGCTTTAAAAACAATAAACAATCAGCTTTATATTGGTGGCAACTTTGAATTACCAACTGGCTCACTTTGCAGACATGTTGCGGCTTATGATGGTCAACAAATACTAAATTCTGGATTTGGAACACCAACTCCTGTAAATGATTTTGAATTGCACAATGGTAAAATTTATGCTGCTTGCGATGCTATTGATGGCGCTGATACTTGTGCGCTTTCTGTGCTAAACAATGGCTATTGGGAAACTATTATAAAGCCTAACATTTGTATAGGTGATTGCTTTAGTGGCGAATCAATAAACGATTTAATATCAGTGGGTAATAAACTTATTTGTGGCGGAAGTTTTGGAGTAATGAATGGTATGACGTATGGTAATAATTTAATGATTTTAGAAGAAACTTCTGGCGGCACAATTCATGATTTTGCAATGATGCCAATACTAAATACCGATAGTACCATTAATTGCCTTGCAAACCTAAACGATGAAATTTATTTTGGTGGTAAGTTTGTAACCAATAGCTATACTGATACTTTAAACCACATTGGCTCTGTTAATATTTTAATTAGCAACATAATAAGCACAGCTAAAAACGTTGATGTGTTTACTTTATACCCTAACCCTACAAATGATATTTTGTATATAAAAAATAATGGCAACAATATTTATTCTTTAGAAATTATTGATGCAATTGGCAATGTACTAGATGTTATAAAAATAAAAAACAATACCGAAGTAATTAATTTAACTGGTTTTGCAAAAGGCATTTATACTGCAAAAGCCAATACAACAAATGGTGTGGTTACAAAAAAAATTGTGAGACAATAGTTAGTGTTTCGTCTTTTCAAATTCGGTTGCGGCAATAGTTAGCTGTTGATAAAACTCTGTGCCATACCTGCGTATAAGTGGTTTTTGCAAAAATTTATAAACGGGTACATCTAAGGATTCACCGCAAGTGCAGGCTGGTGCACATACACTCCATTGATTATAATTTAGTGCATCATGTTTCTTTAATTTTGTAACTCTTATGGGGTACAAATGACAAGAAATTGGTTTTTGAAAAGTAACTTCTCCAGCCAAAAAAGCAGCTTCTATCGCACACTTAGCAATTTCATTTTTATCGAAAAATACAAAGGCGCAAGCTCCTGTACCATCCATTAATGGCGTTACATAATCTTCGTCATAATCTAATACCGAAACACCATCTTTTTCTACTTGGGCAATACCTTTTGGCAACATGTATTTTTGTACAATAGGTAGTATTTTCTCTATTTCTTTTATTTCAGTTTTTTCTAATGGTGCGCCTGCATCGCCTGCCACGCAACACTCTCCCTTACAGGCATTCAAATCGCACACGAATTTTTTTTCAAAAATTTCACTACTAACCAATTTATTATCTATTTCAAAAATCATTTTTATGATTGTTTTATTATGTTTAAAAAAAATATTGAACAAAGAAATGGAAATAAAAATTAGGGTAGGAAAAGAAAACGATTTACCACAGGTTTTTGATTTGATTAAAGAACTTGCACTGTACGAAAAAGCACCTCAAGAAGTAACCAACAACATCGAAAAAATGAAAGAAGATGGTTTTGGCGCAAACCCTGTTTTTATTTTTTTTATTGCAGAAAAAAACGAAAAAATTATTGGCATTTCTTTGTTTTATATTCGCTACAGCACCTGGAAAGGCAAGTGTTTATACTTAGAAGATATTATAGTTACAGAGAACTTTAGAGGCAAGGGAATAGGCAATTTATTATTTACTAAAACGTGCGAATACGCCAAAGAGAAAAATTTTGTAAGCATTAATTGGCAGGTATTAAATTGGAATGAACCTGCCATTAATTTCTATAAAAAATTTGATGCCGAATTTGATGCCGAATGGCTAAACTGTAAAATAATGCTTTAATTTTTCCTGATTGTTAACCCCAAAATATTATATTCAAACTTTGGTATAAAAAATAGTTTCTCTTAAATATATGTACTCTTATAAAATAAACTTAATTTGTGTTGCAAAACATCTTTAAGTAAAAATGAACCGATTAAAAAAATACATTGCAATAATTGTAATGCTGCTTGCAAACTCCATGTTTGCGCAACAAACACAGAGCCCAAATGGCGAAATTCACGGAAATTTTCAAACCGATTTACAATACTATTTATTAGATACCGCAATTGGAGCAAATGTTCCTCCACAAAAATTTGGCAATAATTCATTTGTAAATATTTTATACAACAAAAATAATTTTACGGCAGGTATTCGATATGAAAATTATTTATATCCTTTACTTGGCTTCGACTTGCGATACAAAGGGCAAGGTGTACCTTATCGTTTTGTTGAATATCATGTAAATGGTTTATCAGTAACAGCAGGTAATTTTTACGAACAATTTGGTAGCGGCATGGCATTGAGAACTTACGAAGAAAGAAGCCTCGGTTATGACAATGTATTTGATGGCGTGCGTGTAAGATATTCAGCCATAAAAGGAATAACGGTAAAAGGATTAGTTGCCAAACAGCGTAACTTTTTTACTGTTGGCGATGGCATTGTACGGGCTATGGATGGCGAAATAAATTTGAATGATTTGATAGCTACACGCGAAGGCAAAAATTTTAATATACTGGTTGGTGGTAGTTTTGTAAGCAAATTTCAAGAAGACAATGACCCTATTTATAAACTACCGCAAAACGTTGGTGCAGGCGCAGGACGCATAAAAGTAAATGCAGGCAATTATGCTTTTAGCGGAGAGTATGTGCGCAAAGGGCAAGACCCATCATCCATAAATAATAACATTTATAAGTTTGGCGAAGGCTTGCTATTTAATGCATCGTATTCGCAGAAAGGCTTGGGTATTACTGCATCAGCAAAGCGCATTGACAATATGAATTTTAGAAGTGACCGTAATGCAAATAATAATGTGTTAATGATTAATTATTTGCCAGCATTAACAAGGCAGCACAGTTATAATTTGGCGGCAACAATTTATCCTTATGCAACACAGCCTAATGGCGAAATGGCATATCAAGTTGACTTAACCTATACCATTAAAAAGGGTACAATTTTAGGTGGAGAATATGGAACAACTTTGCTTGTAAATTATGGTCAAGCTAATGGTTTAAAAAAGGCTAGAACAGTTTACCCTGATGATGAAAACGAAGGCTACACAAGCGATTTTGCAAAGTTTGGCGATACCTATTTTAAAGATTTTAATATTGAGTTAAATAGGAAAATAAATAAAAATTTACGTGCTACAATTTTCTACGCAAACTTTGTTTACAATAAATCTATAATAGTTGCTATACCTGGCTCTCCAACGGTTTATGCAAATGTTGCAGTAGTTGAAATTGATTATAAATTCAGTAAAAAAAATGCTTTAAGGGTTGAACTACAAACTTTATCAACCAAACAAGATAATGGTTCGTGGGCTGCGTTGCTTGCAGAGTACACAATTTCTCCACACTACTTTTTTTCGATTATTGACCAATATAATTATGGAAATAAATTAGAATACAAACGCATACATTATTTGGTAGGTAGTTTTGGATACACATACCAAAGCACTCGTTTTGCAATAAGCTATGGAAAACAACGTGCGGGTATTTTTTGTGTAGGCGGTGTGTGTAGGCAAGTGCCAGCCTCTAACGGATTATCTGTTAGCATTTCAAGTTCTTTTTAAAATTGTTTATAATTAATTTACCATATTACTATTTTAAATAAAGTAAATTTGCAAAATGAAATTTGTAAGCATAACCAATGACATAGCCTTTAGAAGAATTTTCGGAAACGAGAATAAAAAGTCTGTTATCATATCTTTCTTAAATGCTGTTTTAGATTTTAAGGACGAAAAAGCCATACAAGATGTTGCCATTAAGAATCCTTATCAATTACCTGAATATAGTGGCGGCAAAACAACTATTGTTGATGTAAAAGCAACAGACCATAATGGAAATAGTTTTTTAGTAGAAATGCAGATTGCCGAAGTAAAAGATTTTGACAAAAGAGTATTGTATTATGCTTCGCAAAGTTACACAGACCAAATAGATAGGGGTGATTCATATACAAATTTAAAGCCAACGTATTTTATTGGAATACTAAATTTTGAAGCTACACAAAACACAAATTATTTATCGCGACATAAAATATATGATATTGAAACTGGCGAACAAATAATTAGAAATATGGAGTTTACTTTTATTGAACTTCCAAAATTTAATAAAGCAGCCAATGAATTAACTTCGATTGTGGAACAGTGGATTTATTTTCTTAAAAACTCCGACAACTTAAATTTGATGCCAGAAAGTATTACTGACAAAGGTTTAAAAGACGCCTTCGAACAAGCAGACCAACACAATTGGAGCAAAGATGATTTATGGGAATATAATAAAGTTTTTATGCGTGAACAAGATGAGCGTGGCAGATTTGAGTTAGGAATGGAAAGAGCCGAGAAAAAAGGTATAGAAAAAGGTATAGAAAAAGGTTTAGAAAAAGGTTTAGAAAAAGGTTTAGAAAAAGGTAAAATTCTTGCATTGCAACAAACTGCAAAATCCATGTTAAATGAAAAAATAAGCATAGATATTATTACTAAAATTACTGGTTTAACCGAGGCAGAAATTCAAAAGTTATAATATTAAATTTAGCATTTTAAATCGTACACAAAAATCAATAAAATGAAAACAATTAAAAGTATTTTAACCATTTTGTTAATAGTCGCTATTGCCGCTTGCGACAAGGTTGAAGGACCCTATAAAGTAAGCCCTGAGCCAACCCCAATTGATACTGCAAATAATAATAACAATAATAGCGATACCAATTATGTATTTGATGCTACACGCAGAGTCTTGGTTGAAGACTATACAGGGCACGAATGTGGCAATTGCCCAGAGGCAGCCGAAAAATTGCACGAACTAATGACAATTTATGGCGACAAAGTTGTGCCAATGGCAGTGCATGCTGGTTTTTTTGCTGAAACAGCATCCGCTCCTTTTGCATTGGATTTGAGAAGTACAGAAGGCACCTCACTTGATGCCGCATTTGGTAACAGCATTGCTGGAAATCCAAATGGAATGATAGGTAGAAAAGGATATCCAAGCACACATATTCTTAATTTGAATTCGTGGAATTCTGTATTATCATCAATTGTATCTGCTGCGCCAAATGCTGTTTTAGCCATTAAAAATAAATATAATGTAGCGACCACTACTGTTGAAACCAAAGTTTATACAAAATTTAAAACTAATTTACTGGGTAATTATAAATTATGTATTTATCTGTTGGAAGATAGCATAATTGGTGCGCAAAAAGATTACCGATTAGCACCTGCATCAACAGTAATTTTAGATTACAGATTTGACCATGTTTTACGTGGATCATTTAATACCGCTTTTGGCGAAACCATTGCGACTGACCCGCAAGCATCAGAAATTTTGGTGTACAGAAAATCATACACATTGAATTTAACTGGTAAACTTTTAGGCATCAATAATCCATGTTATGTAATGGCATATTTATATAATGACGTTACAAAAGAAGTTATACAAGCGAGTATTCAGAAAATTAAGTAAACGATTCTAATTTATTTTCCAATTTTGAGTTTTATAAGTAGTAAATATATTTGCCAAATTACACTCATTTTCAATTTTGCGCTTATCTTTTTTTGTTCAGAAAATGGATACTCTCAAACCTTCAAGAGTGGCATTATTGGCGGCTTTTGTATGAGCCAAATTAGTGGCGACGATTTGGGAGGTTATGATAAACCAGGGGCAATTATTGGAATGTTTTTGAATAAAAAAACGAGCCTTAAATGGGAAGCAGAATTGCAAATGTTTTATATTCAAAAAGGTAGCAGAAAATATCCTGATATTAAAAATGGTAGCAATGCAAGGTATAGCTTGAACTTAAATTATATAGAAGTACCATTGATTTTTAGATACAAAATAAAAAATATTTTTTTAGAATTTGGTATTTCAAATAGTGCAATGTTTAAGCAATATGTTGGTAACGAAAGTGGCGAATTTCCTGCCAATAGCAACCAAGCAGCACCTTTTCACAAATGGGAATTAAGTTACAATTTAGGAGCTGCATATTCATTAGGAAAACATTTTGAAATTTGCGGTAGAATAAATCATTCTATTTTGCCAGTGCGCATAAAATCTTTTATTTATCGGTGGATTGACAAAGGGCAATTTAACGATTTGCTTGTTTGGGTTTTAAAATATAAATTTTAAATATATTTTCTTGAATCCTTTACACGCAACATTTCATTATTTAAAATACCTCACTAAAGCGCAAAATCTACATGGCTTACATTCGCCATTTGTATATGCTTTATATCAAAATGTAATTGCAACTGAACAACAATATTATTTTTTTTTGAACGCCGAAAAATTGCGTGAAAATTTATTGCTTAATAATTCAATAATCAACAAAAAGGAACTCGGTGCAAGCAATAAAAAAGGTTTTAAAACTACAGTTTCAAAAATAGCAAAACGTTCATTAAAACCAAGCAAAGAGGCGCAGTTATTATTCAAATTAGTTAATTACTTTCAGTCAAAAAACATTCTAGAAATTGGCACTAGCTTGGGTTTAACAACTGCTTATTTGGCCTCAGCCAATTCAAATGCAAAAGTAATTACTTTAGAAGGTTGCCCAGAAACTATGCAGGTAGCAAATGAAAATGTAAAGCTATTAAAAATAGAAAATGTAAAGTGTATTTTGGGTAATTTTGATGATACATTACCGAATGCAATAAGTGAATTTTCTACACTTGATTTTGTTTTTTTTGATGGCAATCATACTTATAAATCTACAATTAATTATTTTGAAAATTGTTTAAATAATGCAAGCGAAAATACAGTGTTTGTTTTTGACGATATATATTGGAGTATAGGAATGACAAAGGCTTGGCAAGAAATAAAAAATAATATTAGGGTAACTGTGTCCGTAGATTTATTTAAAATGGGGATTATTTTTTTTAGACCACAACAAGCCAAACAACATTTTATTTTAAGATTTTAGTAGTTAAAAATATGAGTAAAGTTTGAGTTAAATTATATGTATTTATGAGAATAATTTTTTTAGGAACACCCGATTTTGCTGTTGCCACATTAGATGCTTTGGTGCAAAATAAATATAATGTAATTGCGGTAATTACGGCACCAGATAAACCCGCTGGGCGCGGACAAGAAATAAAATTTAGCGACGTAAAAGAATATGCTTTACAAAACAATTTACCACTTTTACAACCGCCAAACTTAAAAGATGAATTATTTGTTGAACACTTAAAATTCCTAAAAGCAGATTTGCAAATTGTAGTGGCTTTTAGAATGCTACCCGAAAAAGTTTGGAACATGCCACCGCTTGGCACAATGAACTTACATGGCTCATTGTTGCCGCAATACCGCGGTGCAGCACCAATAAATTGGGCAATTATCAATGGAGAAAAAACAACAGGCGTAACCACTTTTTTACTAAAACACGAAATTGATACAGGTAATATTTTGTTTCAAAAAGAAGTTGAAATAACCAATGATGATGATTTTGGAACAATGTATTACAAATTAAAAACCATTGGTGCAGGGCTTGTTTTAAAGAGTATCGAAAAAATTATTGCAAATGATTATAAACCAATTACACAAGAACTTTTAGAAACCTCACAACTAAAACACGCTCCAAAATTAACCAAAGAGTTAGGCAAAATTAATTGTGAAAACGATGTTGAGGATATTCATAATTTAATAAGAGGATTAGCGCCAATACCCTGCGCTTACTACGATTTTATTGATGCGAAAGGGAAGTCAACGCAACTAAAAATCTACAAATCATCAACAGAAAAAATACAAAATTTAGAAGCTGGAAAATTTATTACCGACAACAAAACATTTTTAAAACTTTCTTGCACAAATGGAAACCTCCTTATTTTAGAATTGCAGTTGCAAGGAAAAAAAAGAATGAAAATTGATGAGTTTTTAAGAGGCTATAAATTTTAAAACAAATATTTTAAATGAAAATATTGTTAGGTTTGAAAACAAAAAAACAATTAAAATGAAAATAAAAAAATTACTCTTCGCATCAATACTTATTGCTGGCTTTGGTAAATTATTTGCACAACCAAGTGTTACACTTTCAACATTTTGCTCAGGCTTTACTTGGCCTACAAAGATTGCCAATTGCGGTGATTCGCGTTTATTTGTAATTCAAAAAACAGGTAAAATATTTATTGTTGATAGCTTAGGCATTAAAAACCCTACTCCTTTTATTGATTTAAGTACTATTGCAACAGTACCAGCTTCAGTAAGCAGTGAACGTGGTACATTAGGCATTACTTTTCATCCAAACTATGTTCAAAATGGATATATTTATATTGATTACACACGCGCAAGCGACGGTGCTACAAGGGTTTCGCGTTTTACGCGTGATAGTTTAGATGCAAACAAAGCAAATTTGAACACCGAACTTAATTTGCTAACAATTGCGCAGCCCTATTCTAATCACAATGGTGGTAATTTGGAGTTTGGCAAAGATGGTTATTTATACATAGGCATGGGTGATGGTGGCAGTGGCAACGACCCTAACAACAATGCAATAAATTTGAATTCGTATTTAGGTAAAATGTTACGCATTGATGTTGATAATGCGGCAAATGGCTTAAACTATGGCATTCCGGCAAGTAACCCATTTGCAGATACTACATCAACCACAGTAAAAAAAGAAATTTGGACCTATGGCATGCGCAACCCTTGGCGTTGGAGTTTTGATAAACTTAACGGTGATTTATGGATTGGTGATGTTGGGCAAGATGCCTATGAAGAAATTGATTATCAAGCTGCAAACAGTGCCGGTGGGCAATTTTATGGATGGCGTTGTTGGGAAGGTTTTCATACAAATACTGCAAGTGCTGCAATAACAAGTGGTTGTGCGGGCATCGTAAATAGTTACCCACCAATTTTTGAATATCCGCATAGTTTTAATCAAAGTTGTTCGGTTACGGGTGGCAATGTTTACAGAGGTGGGCAGTTCAACGAAATGTATGTTTATTATTTTCACATAGATTATTGCAGTGGTTATTTACGTTGGAATAAGAGGAGTGATGCAGGAACATTTACAAGCGGATTAGCTGCTACCAATGCTTTGGCCTTGGGCTTTGTAACCTTCGGCGAAAATAGAGATGGAGAATTGTTTATGGCTAATATTAATGATGGTAAAGTGTATAGAATGAATGGCGCAAATTGCAAACCAACCGCTACCATTGGTTATGCTGATAGTTCGCAAATATGTGAAGGCACAATTTTACAAACACCGTATGCTGCTAATTTACATTACCAATGGAGCTATAATGGCAACGTTTTAGCAAACGATACGCTTAATCATTTAATAGGCAACAATAGCGGTTTATATAGTGTTACGGTTACAAAAAATGCTTGTGCCACACCATCAATTGCTTCGGCTAATTTATTAGTAAACCCTTTGCCAACCCTTACATTTTCTTCATCATATCCAACTTTAGTTGATAGCTCTGCACAATCATTTACTATTCAAACAAGCCAAGCAAATGCTGTAATTACTATTGACGATTCGTTGAACAATAATTTTAATCCTATACTATTAGGCATTGGCAATCACATTGTATCGGCTACATTTACTAATGCTGCAGGATGTTCAAAAACTATTTCGCAAGTAATTGCAGTTGCAAATACAACAGGTTTGCAAAATCAAAATTTCTTAAATGGAATTTCTATTTACCCAAATCCAACAAGCGAAAATATGTTTATTCAACTATACCACAACTATTCTAAAAGTTTAACTATATCAATTGCCGACGTTAGCGGAAGGGTAATAAATACTTGCCTGCACAGCTTAATTAGTGGAAATAATTTAGTAGAAATAAACTTGCAACAATTAAATAGCGGAACTTACTTTTTAAAGTTATCTGACGGATACAATGTTGAGAACAAAAGAATTTGTGTTCAAAAATAATTGGTCTAAAAAATAAAATTTAAGTGTTATTTTTTATTCATCACATTGGTTTGCACTTTAATACTCTCGTCGTGTATCAAAGTAAAAAGTGAACGTATAAATTCATCGTCAAAGCCAACAAGTGAGCCATGCTTACTTTGGGTTTGTAATATTTTTTTCCAGCGGCGTATTTGCAAAATAGTTACATTATTGTCTTTCTTATACTTTCCAATTTTTTTTGAGAGGGTCATTCTGCGCGCCAATAAATCAACCATTTCGTTATCCAAAATGTCTATTTGTTCACGCAATTGTTCCAACTTATTTTTGAATGTTATGCTGTCCGAAAATTGATTTCTAATAACCAAACTATCCATTAATTTTTTTAGTTGTACTGGTGTTATTTGTTGCGCCGCATCACTTAGTGCCACCTTGGGGTTTTCGTGTGTTTCAATCATTAAACCATCCATATCTAAGTCTAATGCTTTTTGTGCAATGTGTGGCAATAATTTTGGGTTACCAGTAATATGGCTTGGGTCGCAAATCATTGGCAAATCAGGTAATAATGATTTCAATTTAATTGGCAACTCCCACATTGGTGCGTTTCTAAATTCAGATTCAGCAGGTTTAAAAAAGCCCCTGTGTACCGCAACTATTTTGGTAATACCAACAAGGTTAAGCCTTTCAATTGCACCTATCCACAAATCTAAATCGTCGCTAATTGGGTTTTTTATAAGTACAGGTATGTCAACGCCACGCAATGCATTTGCAATTTCTTGCACGCTAAATGGGTTGGCGGTTGTGCGCGCACCAATCCAAAGTATATCAATATTGTTTTTCAAGCAAACCTCTACATGCTTTGCTGTGGCTACTTCTGTGCACACTTTTACATTAAATTGTTGCTGTACTTGTTGTAACCATTTTATGCCTTTATTGCCAACACCTTCAAAAGTGCCAGCCCTACTTCTGGGTTTCCAAAGTCCGGCCCTGTAAATAAAATTGTGGTTATACTTTTTTAAAAGCTTGGCAGTATTTAATACTTGGCTTTCAGTTTCGGCACTGCATGGCCCAGCTATTAGCAATGGCTTTGTGTGTGGATGCCATTTTTGTAATGAATCAATTGTAAGGTTTACTGTCATACTTTTTTTTATTTGAAACAGCATTTTACACACTTTGTTTCATTATTAATTTAGCAAACAAATTGTTGAAACATTGCATATTGCTAATAAAATTTCTGCAAATATAATTTTTGAATTTATGGAGTTTCTAATATTATACTTTCATTTCAAGCAGCATTTCTGCATTGTAGTTTATTTGTTTTTCATCTAACATTAACTGTATTGTGTGCATAATTTTTTCTTTGTTATAACTTCCAGTGTGGTCAATTAAAAAATTTATGGTGTGTGGTTTTATGTTAAGGTATGCAGCAATTTCTGTTTTAATAATTTGATAATCACTATCGCTTAGTTGGGTTTTATTGCGCTGTATGCACACATCGCAGTGCCCGCAGTTGGTGCCTTCATCGTCAAAATAATTTAATAATGAAATTGAACGGCAAACAATATTGTTGTAAACATAATCGATAAGTTTAGTAAGTCTTTGTTCTGATTGTTGTTTGCGCCACGTATAATTTTGCGCTTTTAATGTAAGTTGGTTAACATCCACACGCGGTGCAGTAAATATTATTTGTGTGGCTTTAGTTTGTGGTATGTAGCTAAGTACTTTAATGTTTGTTAGTTCTTTAAGGTTTTTTATTACTTCCTCTACTTTTTTCTTTGCACGTTTGGCAATGTCGTATTCATTAATGGTTACGTAGTTTTCAAATAGTTCGGTATAACTGCGCATTATGGTTTTTAGCATGTCTTCGTACTTTGGGTTTTTTACTTGAAAGTTGTAATATTCTAAATTATTATAAAGTATTTTGAGGCGTGTAGGCAATGTTTTTTCTTTGTTGTAGATGATGAGTGCCTCGCGTTCCAAAATTTGCAAACAACTATAAACCAATGTTGGCGACATATTATATTGCTGCGCAAAGGTTTCTAATGAAAATTCAAACATGGCATCTAACCCACTGCCCACAGCCAATTGCAAGTAGTTGGCCAAGGCTTGGTATAGTATTTTTACTTTTTGTATTTCCGGGAAATTTAAGTTGTGGCTATCGGTTGCAGTTTCTTTGTCACTATCGTCATATAGTATTATTGCGTGTGCCAATTGTTCGTCGCGGCCAGCACGGCCAGCTTCCTGAAAATATGCTTCAATGCTATCGGGGAGGCTTATGTGTACCACAAAACGTACATCAGGTTTATCTATGCCCATGCCAAATGCGTTGGTGCAAACTATTATTCTAGTTCTATTATTTTTCCAATTTTGTTGTTTGGTATCACGCACATTTTGGTCTAAACCTGCATGGTAATAATCGGCACTTATATTAAAGGATTTTAAATATTTTGCCGTTTCTTCAGTAAGTTTTCTATTACGAACATAAACCAGCCCAGTACCTTTAAATTTTTGACAAATTGTGAGTAATCGGTTTAACTTATTGTCTTCGTAAATTGAATAATAAATTAGGTTTTTGCGTTCAAAACTTTTTACAAAAACATTGGTTTGCTTAAATTGCAGTTTCTCTTGTATGTCGGCTGCCACTTGCTTTGTGGCTGTTGCCGTAAGTGCTATAATAGGTACTTTGGGTATATACTCTCTTATGTTTGCTATTTCTAAATAAGATGGTCTAAAATCGTAACCCCATTGCGAAATGCAGTGGGCTTCATCCACCACCAATAGAGAAACATTCATTCGTTTTATGCGTTCAATAACAATTTCGGTTTTGAGCCTTTCGGGCGATAGGTACAAAAATTTAATGTTGGGATTAAAAACGCAATTATCTAATGCTGTATCTATTTCTAGGTAGTTCATGCCTGAGAAAATTGCTATTGCATTAATGTTTTTTTTTTGTAAATTTTCTACCTGGTCCTTCATGAGTGCAATAAGCGGTGTTACCACTATGCACACACCTTGCAAGCACATTGCGGGCACTTGAAAACATATTGATTTTCCGCCACCAGTTGGTAATAAAGCAAGTGTATCATTACCAGCAAGTATGCTGTTAATGATGTTTTCTTGCATGGGTCTAAACACATCAAAACCCCAATGTTGCTTAAGTATTTGGTGGGTGTTGTATTGCATTTTAGAGAATGAGGCAGTGTATTATTTTTATCAAAATAAAGTAGAAAAAAAAATGAAATAAAAATTAATTTATTTCATTTTTCATTTGACAATATTAAGGGTTTTATCCAATCATTTTTTCCATTAACTCATCGCTTATGCCAGTGTTAGAATATCCACCATCATGATACAAATTTTGCATTGTAACCATCTTGGTTAAATCAGAAAACAAAGTTACGCAATAGTCGGCACAGGCTTCTGCGCTTGCATTACCAAGTGGTGCCATGCTATCAGCAAAATCGTAAAACGAACCAAATCCTTTGATACCACTACCTGCCGTAGTTTTTGTTGGTGATTGTGAAATTGTATTTACCCGTACTTTTTTTGCCTTACCATAATGATAACCAAAGCTTCGGGCAATAGATTCTAATGTAGCTTTAGCATCTGCCATATCTGTATAAAATGGGTAAGTACGTTGTGCGGCTATGTACGACAAGGCCACCACTGAACCCCACTCTGCTATGGCATCGGCTTTGAATGCTACACTCAACATTTTGTGCAAAGAGAATGATGATACATCAATACTCTTCATATAAAAATCATAATTTAATTGGGTGTAAGGTATGTTTTTACGGATGTTAGGACTCATACCTATACTGTGTAAAACAAAATCTATTTTGCCGCCCAATATGTCTTGACTTTGCGCAAACAAAGTTTCTAATTCGGGAACACTTGTGGCATCAGCAGGAATAATTTGTGCACTGCATTTTTCGGCTAAATTTTTTATTTCGCCCATGCGCATTGCTATTGGTGCATTGGTAAGTGTAAATGTAGCACCTTGTTCGTATGCTTTTTCGGCAACTTTCCAAGCTATAGAATTTTGGTCTAATGCACCTGATATAATGCCTCTTTTTCCTTTTAATAAATTATTCATGTTTTTAAATATTTGATTGCTTACAAACCTAATTTTTTTTACAATATATTTTATAGCAAGGTTGATTTTTATTTTTTGTGATGCGCTATAGCTCAAAATTATACCTTACAAAACAGCTTTGGTATAATTTGGTTTGCCTGCTATACATCTATTGTATTTACGAAGAAGGATGGGGCATATTTTGGAAACAAGAGCTTTGAATGGTGAAGCACCATAGTTTTTAATCCCAAAAACATCGTACGTCAATTTTTTTTTTACTTTCGGTTGCATTATCGTTAGGCAATTTGTTATTTAAAAAAAATTATATAGTATTTAATCATGCAAAATTATTTTTTGTAATTGCTGCTTTATTCTGCAACATTGCAGTGGCGCAGTTTGTAGATATTACACAAAATGAACCATTTGCAAATCCTACAAGTGTATGTGCTGGCGGTGTGTTAACTTTTAGGTTAAACAATTTGCAAAATTTGAATAATGGTTGCATCATCAAAATGGAGCTTTCTGCGCTTGGGGGCGGTTTTCCGGGTACTGTACTTACCACTGTTGAACATAGTTTTAATAATACAACTTGGATTACTGGCGATTTTATTTGGACAAGTAATGTTACAAATTCATACATACGGGTTAACGTGCCTGCAAGCGCTGTGGCGGGTATAGGCTATAATGCACGGGCAGTAAGTTCGGCACCTAATATGGCTGGCAGTGGCAACAACAACTCCATTACTATTACAGCACCAATTGTAACAATACCAATTGTGCCCGAAACCGATTACGGAATTGGAGAGTGGTTTGGGCACGTTTATTCTTGGACTCCAACAACTACATCATATATAAATACTGCGGCATTGGTGGCAAGCCAAAATTTTTTTGCTACTACCAATTACAAAGGACATGTAGTAAAAAGCACTTTAAGTTTTGATGACAATTTTATAAGTTCTGGTTTTTTGGGTGCTACGGGTTTTTACAACCAAACGAGTATTGGTTGTGGCAACAACATGGCAAGTAATTTTGCTATGCGTTACAAACGAAAAGAAAACTTTACACCAGGTTTATACACCATAAGCATACAAGCTGATGATGGTGTAAGGCTTAGTATTGATGGTGGTGCCACGTGGCTTTTAAATAGTTTTGTGGAGCAACAATTTAATGCCAGTTTGCAAACAACCGCCACCTTAAACCCTAGCGGTATTTGCATGGGCGGACTAACCGATTTGGTGGTTGAATATTTTCAACACCCCGCTGATGCGCACATTAAAATTACAGTTACGCAATTGTCTACAACAGTAAACAATCCGATAGATGTAACAATTTGTACAGGGCAAGATGCAAGCTTTGATGCCACCGCAACCGATGTTGGTGCAACCTACCAATGGCAAGTTTTTAATGCCGCTATTAATACTTGGGTAAACCTTGTAAATACTACAAGTATCAGTGGTAGCAACAGTGGCATTTTGAATATTATAAATATTCCGATATTGCTCAATGGCACACAATACCGTTGCATAGTTACAAACTCATGCCCACAACCTATAACAACGCAAATAGCCACACTAACAGTGCAAGGCAATACAGGCACATTTGCATCACAACCAGCAAATACAACAGTGTGTGCAGGTACAAATACTACCCTTAGTGCAATTTTTACAACAATACCAGCAGTATATCAATGGTATTATAGTGCGGATAATGGCATCACTTTTATTGGAGTTAGCAATACTGCAAATTTTTCAAATGTTATAACCTCCACGCTTAATATATCTGCCATTCCTATTGGTTTTAATAATTATTTATTTATGTGTTCGTGTATCGGTAGTTGCGGCAATCCTGTATTTAGCGATACAATTACTTTAACTGTAAATAATTTAAACCCAACTATAACAGCACAACCAAACCCAGTTTCTGATACCGTTTGTGTGGGGCAAAGCACACAGTTTACCATCATTACAAATGCAACAAATGTTATTTGGCAATTGAGTGTTGATGGTGGATTATTATTTACAGATATGGCTGCAATGCCCGGAATTACAGGCCAAAGTACAGCAACGTTAATTATTAGCAATGCTACATTGGCAATGAACAATTATTTTTTTAGGTGCAGATTACCCGCTTGCAGTAGCAATGTTTTTTCGGATTCGTGCAGTTTGCATGTAAAGCCAAATAGTACAATTGTAACCCAACCAACAATTAATAATACCGTATGTGTTGGCGATAATATTGCACTCAATATAACAGCAACGGGCATCAACAATTATCAGTGGTTTATTATTCAACAAAATATTACAACAGCATTGGTTAATGTTGCCCCAATTTCGGGCAGTACAGCTACAATGCTTAACATTACTAATGTTCCTTTAATATTTAACGGAGCTACTTTGTATTGCACAGTTACAGGCGATTGTGGCATTCCAATTAATAGTGATAGCGTTACCATAAACATGAATCCAACTTCTGTTTTACAGCCAACCAATTTAACCGTTTGCTCTGGGCAAAATGCAAATTTCACGCTTGGTAGTAATGGAAATACGCTTACATATCAATGGTATATTAGTGTTGATAATGGTGCTACATTTAGTGCATTGGTCAACGCTTTGCAATTTACAGGCGTTAGCACAAATGCTTTGCAAGTAAATAGTTGCAACCAAAATAACAATGGTAATTTATTTTATTGCGCTTATACAAACTCCTGCAACATTGTTGCAAATTCCGATACTGTTTCTCTACAGTTAAATTCACTATCAGCAATCATTAATATTCAACCTCATACTATTACAGTTTGCGAAGGGCAAGTGGGTATTTTTAGTTGTGCAGCTACAAATAATACAAGCTATCAATGGCAGGTATCAATTGGAGGCGTTTTCTTAAACCTAAGCGATAACTCTATTTATAGCGGTACTGCAACAGCATCAATATCAATAAGCCCTGCAAGCATTGGTTTAAACGGAAGTTTTTATAGGTGTTTAGTTGGTAGTTGCGGTGGTCAAATAGTAACCGATAGTGCCAAGTTAATTGTAGTTTCGGTGCAAGCAATTACACAGCAGCCCAATGATGTGGTTATGTGCCCTAATGAAGCTTCGCAAAGTAAAATTACAGTAGCAGGAACAAATAATTTTTTTCAGTGGCAAGTGCAAGATAATACTGGCACTTATGTAAATTTGAGCATAAGTGATACAGTGTTTTTGGGTGTTCATTCAAATACACTCACTATAAAAGGCAATTTAAAATTAGACAAACTAAAGTTTAGGTGCTTGGTAAGTAACAATTGCGTACTTAATTTAGAAAGTGATGAATCATTTATTACAATATTAAAAGAAACTAAAATTGATACAGAACCTATATCTGTTGAGTTGTGCGAAGGTGCTAACACTTATTTTACATTTGCAGCTACTGGCGATTCTGTAAATTACACTTGGTATTTGAGTGAAGATTCTGGTGCTACTTTTACACAAATAATTAATACCAATTCACTTTTTGACAGCATTACAAGCAGCACCCTTATTGCCAATGAAATAAAAGAGGAACAAAACGGCTGGCAATTTTTCTGCGTTGTGCCAAGTTGCAACAAAACACTGTTTTCTGATACAGTTACCCTAAAAGTAAAAAGTAGATTAATGCCTTTATACATACCAAATTCTTTTACACCTAATGGCGATGCGCTTAACGAAACATTAGAATTTGTAGGCATAAAAAACACACCCGTTGAAGGTGATATTTTTGATAGGTGGGGTGCAAACTTGTTTCATTTTTCTAAAACAAATAATATTTGGGATGGTAAATATTTAGGTAGTATTTTGCCCGCAGGCGTTTATCCTTATACATTAAAAACCGATGTAGGATGTTCATTGTTACCTAAGGCAGGCTTTATTCAGATAATTAGATAATATTGCCGTTAGTGGTAGATGCCATTTAGTGCGTCGTTGCAAAGAACGTAGCAATCTCAACTGCTTAATTTAGTCTCTACAATAAAGATTGTACCAACAAAGAATTTAAAATTATATGCAACAAAAAGAAATAGTAATTATTGGCCCAGCATACCCTTTGCGCGGAGGCATTGCCAATTTGAACGAAGCTTTATCTCAAAGTTTTAATGACAACAATATTACGAACACAATATTTTCATTCAGCTTACAATATCCTAATTTTTTGTTCCCTGGCAAAACGCAATATGATACAAGCGGACAAGCTCCGCAAGGTTTAGATATTAATACCTGCATCAATTCTGTAAATCCTTTAAATTGGATTATTACAGCAATAAAAATTGCGAAGCTAAAACCAAACTTTGTAGTTGTTCGGTATTGGCTGCCTTTTATGGCACCTTGTTTGGGTAGTATTTGTTTTTTGCTAAAGTTATTTACCAATGCAAAAATTGTTGCAATTACCGATAATGTAATCCCACACGAAAAACGCTTTGGTGATAAATTATTTACCAAATATTTTGTTGCATCATGCCATAACTTTATTGCAATGAGCAAAACTGTATTACATGATTTAAAAGCCTTTACCAATAAGCCAAGCAAGTTTGTGCCACATCCTATTTACAATATTTTTGGAGAGGCAATAAGTAAAGAAAATGCAAGAAAATTATTGTATTTAAAACAAGAACAAAAAGTAATTTTATTTTTTGGGTTCATACGCAAATACAAAGGCTTGCAATTGCTATTAAATGTAATGACAAATCCTAAAATAAAACAACTAAACATTACCTTGCTTGTGGCAGGCGAATTTTATGAATTAGAAGAAGAATGTAAATTATTTATAAAAGAAAATAACTTAGAAAATAACATTATTCTTCACAATCATTTTATAGATAGCAACAAGGTAAAAGAATATTTTTGCGCCACCGATATTGTTGTACAACCCTACATAACTGCTACTCAAAGCGGCATTACTCAAATAGCATATCATTTTGCAACACCCATGTTAGTTACCAATGTTGGCGGACTTGCCGAAACCGTGCCGCATAATAAAGTTGGTTACGTTACCAAAGTTAATGAAGTTGAAATTGCTGATGCGATAATTGATTTTTATACAAATAATAAAGAACAAGAATTTAGGGAAAACGCAGCCACGGAAGCCAAAAAATTTACATGGAAAGTATTGGTCGAGGCTATTGTTGATAAATAGTTAACCGTATTAAATTCTTTAATGCGAAATAGTTACGCTGGTCTAATTGGCTTTGCGTCATAAAAACACATAATAGTGTTATAAAGTAATTTTTTATTTCGATAAAATTTATTCATATTCGCATTATATTAATTATTAAACACCAATTTATTATGACAAAAAATGTACAAAAAACAGTCCGTAGAAGTGCTGCAGTAAAACTTCTACTATTTGCTGTTATGCTCTGTGGTAGCATAGCCAGTTATGCGCAAGCACCACCGCCACCGCAACCACTTGCAATTATTGGTGTATCGCAGGTTTGTGCGCCAAACACCTCAACCACACTTGGTATTGCAAAGTTTATAATTGGCATGCCTGATACGGGACAATATACTTTCACAGTATTCGACATGTTTACAAATGAAGAGGTTTATTCATCATCAGCGCCTGAGCAAGCTTCATCTGTTAGTTTCATGGTTTTTTCTGATGGTTCTTTTCAAGCCCATGCATCAGTTGGTATTACCAATCAGCAAAGTGCACCATTTTTTGTAAACTTTGTTAATACACCAATTCTCTCAATCGTTGACGGTAACCCTGATGGCAGTATTTGCCCAGGAAGTAGTATTACATTACAATCAAGTGAGGAAGATGTTACTTGGGACACCAATGTTCAAGCAGATATAGATGGTGCATTTATAACTATTAACTATGATAATGCTCAATTTGGATACACAGTATCTGTTACCTCAAATGTTTGTTCGCAGCTTACTTCAAATGAGTATACAGGTGGTTCACTTGTTGGTTTACCTGAACTTTTCATTTCAAGTACTGGTGTATTGTGCGCAGGAGCAGAATTTATAACAATGGAGGCTCAATTACTAGTAAATACTAATTCAATTTCTCAATCAAATGGCAATATGTCTTTTCAAACTCCGCCTGCTGAAACATACAACTGGATTTTTGAAGAGTCCACCACAATATCTACAACAAGTACTGCTAATGCTGGCATAGCTGGCTATTATTCTGTTACTGTTGATTTAGGTAATGGTTGCCAACTTTTCCAGTATATAAACGTAATTAACGGAGCAGTAATTACATCAAACGTTGATAATGTAGAACCACTTTGCGCTGGCGAAAGTGTAGAGCTTTTTATGGATGCCAACGAAGACATTAGCTTTACCTATTGGTACTATCTACAATTTAATTTTCAAGGCACCCAAAATGAAGTGCAAATCGGTAGTTTTGGTGATTTAGGCCAAACGGTATTCAATGCTGATACTTACTATGCACTTTATACTACTAATAATGGGGCTTGTGAAGGTACTTTTCAATTTAATGTAACCACGCCTGAAGCGCCAGTTGCTGCTGTAATTACAAATGAAGGCAACCTTACCAAATGCCCAGTTGCAACAGTATCATTAAGCCAAAATGCCAATGGAGATTGGAATTTTGCTATGGATAATTCTACCACTGTAATCGTTCAAGCGCCAGGTACATATTTTGTAACTACTACAAATGTATGTGGTATAACTGCAGTGTCTAATAGCATTGTAATTACTAATATACCACCACCTGCACAACCAACAATTACTGGTGCAAGTTCAAATGTTTGCCCTAATACAAGTGTTGAATTAACCTCTAGTGCGTCTGCATATTGGTATGGTCCAAATGGTTCTGTACAAACAGGTTCTTTAATGAGTGTAACAGTTTCGACAACTGGTAATTATTATGCTATTGTACAAAATTCTTGTGGTTCAAGCACAGGTTCTGTAGCAAAAATGGTTACTATTAATACTTGCAATGTTGCACCAGGCCCACAGGGTATGATTGCTACTAGTCAATGTGGTAATACTAATCAACCAGCTAATGGGTATATGTATTTAACACCAACTACTGGTGCAAACGGCTATACAATTAAATTTTATACGATAGGTTCAAATACTGTATATGCTCAAAAGTTTATTACAGGAAGTACAATAAATTTCGTTGGATTAAATCCACCTTTAATGAGCGGTACTCAATATCATGTTACTGTAACTCCATCAATGATAAGTGGCCCTGCTGGTACTGAAAGTGCTAAATGCCTTACGGGCTTAGGGATACCACCAACTCCTCAAAATATTGCACCATGTAATTTGCTAATTCCAACTTGTGTAAGCACAGCTGCTAACGCAGTAGTTACAACTTTAAATTATGTAAAATCTACTGCTGTAGGTAATGCTGCTAGCTATGAGTTCAAATTTGTAAATGTAAACAACGCAAGTAATTCATTTACAGCATTACAATCTACCGCGCGTGTTAGAGCCTTTGCTGACCTTCCATTGTTAATGCCAGGTGCTACTTACGCGGTTAGTGTGCGCGCAAAAGTAGGTACAGTTTGGGCTGCAAACTTTGGTACTGAGTGTTATATTAAATTACCAGGAAGTTCTAAATTTGCTGATAACACTACAAACGCAGTTGTTATCAACAACTTTGCAATTAATGCTTACCCTAATCCGTTTACAAGCAATGCTACATTTAATGTAACATCAGAAAAAAATGAATTGGTAAACATTCAATTGTTAGACATTACTGGTAAAGTAGTGTTTGCTGATAAAATGCAAAGCAACACCAACTTTAATTTTGCTGATGAAAATGTAAATGCAGGTATTTACTTTTTACAAGCAACTAAAGTTGACGGTTCTAAAAAGGTAATTAAAATAGTGAAAAACTAATTGGTTATTTAATTTTGATGTGTAAATAACATTTAGAAATTATTCTAACAAAAAAATCCCTAACTCGTGATGAGTTAGGGATTTTTTTTATTTTGACTATTAAGTCAACCTATAAAAATCGACTGATAAATATTGGTTTCAAAAATAGGTTTATGTTGGAGTTGTTTAGAAAACAGTCCCAAAAAGTCAGAAACCAAAACGCAATAAAAGTAGTGGGCAACATCAAAACTTTGTAGCGCATAAAAAACCTCATGTTGTTTTCGTCTCAAGTAAAGGATGACAGGGCAGTAAATTCAACCAATATATTTTGATTACCAGCAATTAAGCCGTCGATAGATTTTCTATTCCACTTTTTAATTTTACGTTCAAAAATCAATGCCTCTTTTTTAGTTTCAAATTCAAACAAGCCAAACATATTCCACGGTATTTTATTAGAAGTAAAAGAAGACTCTTTGTTGTTATGCTGTATCAGTCTTTGCACAGGATTTGTGGTAAAACCTTTGTACAAATCACTGTCTAAATTATTTGAAAGTATGTAAACGAAAAACATTTTTAAACATTATTTGGTACTTTAAAACTTCGTTGCGCATAAAAAAACCCCACACCGTATTAATAACGATATGAGGCTTCTTTGCGGAGCGGACGGGACACGAACCCGTCTCGTCTTTATTGACGAGATGACAGGGCAGTAAATTCAACCAATATATTTTGATTACCAGCAATTAAGCCGTCGATAGATTTTCTATTCCACTTTTTAATTTTACGTTCAAAAATCAATGCCTCTTTTTTAGTTTCAAATTCAAACAAGCCAAACATATTCCACGGTATTTTATTAGAAGTAAAAGAAGACTCTTTGTTGTTATGCTGTATCAGTCTTTGCACAGGATTTGTGGTAAAACCTTTGTACAAATCACTGTCTAAATTATTTGAAAGTATGTAAACGAAAAACATTTTTAAACATTATTTGGTACTTTAAAACTTCGTTGCGCATAAAAAAAACCCCACACCGTATTAATAACGATATGAGGCTTCTTTGCGGAGCGGACGGGACTCGAACCCGCGACCCCTGCCGTGACAGGGCAGTATTCTAACCAACTGAACTACCGCTCCGTTTATTTTTAGTAAGAACTTTTTCAAACTGATAAAACAAAGCATAAACGACACCCTTGTTTTATTTTGGGATTGCAAAACTAAACCTTTTTTTGATTACACAAAATTATTTTTTCGTTTTTGGTGTTTTTTGTTGCAAAGCCTTGCTGGGCGTTGGTTTTGGCATATTGTTTTTTGAAGGCGTTTCCGTTTCTATTTTGGGCGATACAAACTCTTTTGCGACAAATGCAATCATATTTCCGCGTTCGTTGGCAACTAATCGGCTTACATTCTTAAGCCCTAAACTGCGCAAATCGCAGATAGTTGTCCACCTGCGTTCCTCATAAATGTAGGTATATTTTAAAGTATCATGCTCTACAGTAAAAAGCGTATCATTTACACAATAAAAATTTTCATTCTCTTTTAGCATTGGCAGCATTGGCGATTGGCGCATATTTTTTTCTACAAAAATAATACCATTATAATTTTTTTGTTCATCGGCTTTTTTCAAAAACATAAACCCATCTTTGTAAGGTAATATGGTACGTCCAATATTTTTTGCAACAGTAGTAGTTTCCTTATTTTTTACATTTATTATTTGCAAACTCTGCGGTTGTGTAAGCACCAAAGCGGCAATTCTATCATTGTCAATCCAATTGTAATAGCCAATAGAATCGGGGTGTACAAACAATGTATCTTCGTTTTTACCATTCAAATCATATATTACTAACCTTTGGTTTTTACCTTTTACACAGGTTATGTTTTCTTTGTTGGAAGTAAGTAGTGGCGAAAATTCGTTTTCCTTATTTTTTGTAATGGCACTAAGTTTTTTTGTGGTGGTGTTATACTTATAAATATCCATTTGCACAGAGTCTGCATTTGACGAAAACAAAATGTTATTTGCCTCATCACAAAAGGATGGTTGATTGTCGTAACCCTTGTTATTGCCAATGTTGATAGGGTTACTAATTGTAATTCCTTTTTCGGTTCTGGTTAATTTCGCTAATATTAATTTGCTTTGCGCAGATGAAAATGAATGACAAAAAAATAAGGAAATGCCGCTGAATAAATATTTATACATAATGATTATTAAATGGATTTCAAAAGTATAATAATTTGTTTAATAAGGTTTTTACATTTGCAAAAATTAGTAAATGGAAAACTGTTGGTTTGTAAGTTGGTTCAACACAAAATATTATCACTTGTTATATAAAAACAGGGATGATGCTGAGGCGCATTATTTTATCGATAAAGTGCTTGCCAAAATTGAGTTGCCAAATAATGCAAAATTACTTGATGTAGCTTGCGGAAAAGGGCGACATGCAAAATACTTTAGCACCAAAGGTTTTGAAGTAACAGGCATTGATTTGTCGCAAGAAAGCATTGAGTATGCCACGCAATTTGAGAATGAAAATCTATCATTTTTCGAACATGATATGCGATTGCCTTTTAGGGTGAATTATTTTGATACGGCTACTAATTTATTTACCAGTTTGGGATATTTTGATAACGAAAATGACAATTATAAAGCGATAAAATCTATAGCAAATTCATTAAAAAAAAATGGCTTATTTATTATTGATTTTTTTAATGCAAAACACGTAGCAGAAAACTTAATAACTAATTTTGAAACAGAAATTGAAGGGATAAAATTCTTCATTAACAAAAGCATTGAAAATAATTGTGTAATAAAAAATATTGTAGTCGATGATGCTGGCACTATTTATAAATACCAAGAAAAGGTTCAGTTGTTGACTCTTCAACATTTCAAAAATTATTTTAATTATGCAGGATTGCAACTTACATGGCAGGCTGGCGATTATTCGTTAAATGCTTTTGATGAAAATGACTCGAAAAGATTAATTTTGTGCTGCAAAAAAATATAGTTTATATATAAAACAATGACAAAAAACACGAGCGTACTAAGAACTATTATAATAGCATTTGCAATTATAGCATCGGCATTTTCATTATCCAGGGCATGGATAAAAACACACAGTGGCCGAAATGAAATATCGGTTACAGGCCTTGCCAGCAAAGACTTTGCATCAGACCTTATTGTTTGGAACGGAAGATTTTCAAGAAGGGCAACTACTACAAAAGAAGCGTACACTAATTTAAAAAACGATGTAGAAATTCTTAAAAAATATATGTTGGATAAAGGTGTTTCGGAAAATGAAATAGTGTTTTCGGCAGTAAATATTGATAAAGAATACACAACCACAACAAACAAGGATGGTGCTCAAACAAGTATTTTTTGGGGTTATACCTTATCACAAAATATTGAAATTGAAAGTAATCAGGTAGGCAAAATTGAAAAAGTGTCGCGCGAAATTACAGAGATGATTGATTTGGGCATTGAATTTTACAGCACAAATCCAAATTATTACTACACAAAACTGGCTAATTTAAAAATTGAAATGCTAGCACAAGCTACTAAAGATGCACGATTGCGGGCAGAAAAAATTGCAGAAAATGCAGGGGGTAGTATTGGCAAATTAAAACAAGCTGACATGGGAATATTTCAAATAACAGCGCAAAATGGCAATGAAGAATATAGTTGGGGTGGTGCATTTAATACTTCATCAAAAAACAAAACGGCAACAATTACCGTAAAATTGCTTTTTGAATCGAACTAAAAATAAAGAATAGAATATGAATATTGGTTTTGATGCAAAGCGTGCATACTTGAATAGAAGCGGACTTGGCAACTACTCACGTAACCTATTACGGGGTTTAATTGAGTATTTTCCTGAAAATAATTACACCGCATTTACACCAGTTGTTGAAGCCACGCGCTTTCATAATTATTTAGAGGCAAAGCAAAACGTAACTGTTATAAAGCCCCGTGATACTATGCGCCCAGCCTTTCATCCTCTATGGCGCAGCTTTTTGATACCGCGTAGTTTTTCTAAATTAAATTTAGATATATACCATGGTTTAAGTGCCGAATTGCCATCATCATTATTAGGGAAAAAAGTAAAACAAGTAGTTACAATCCATGATTTAATTTTTTTGCGTTACCCTCAACTATACCACCGTGTAGATACCGCCATTTATGATAAAAAAACAAAGCAAGCATGTAAAAATGCAGATGTTGTTTTGGCAATAAGTAATCAAACAAAAGCCGATTTAATAGAATTTTACAAAGTACCCGAAAATAAAATTACGGTGGCATATCAAAGTTGCGACCCTCTATTTTCTAAACCAGCTAATGCTGAAGACAGGGCTTCAGTAAAAAGTATATATAAATTACCAGATGACTATATACTTTTTGTAGGTACAATTGAGGAACGTAAAAATCTTTTACAACTAATAAAAGCTATTAACTCATCACCATTATTAAAAGATATTCCTTTGGTTGTTGTTGGTAAAAAGAAAAAACATTTTGATGAAATATTAAGGTACATAAGTCACAATATTATTCAGAATCAAATATTATTTTTCGATGCCATTCCCACGCATTTGTTGCCTTCATTTTATCAATTAGCAACTGTGTTCGTTTACCCTTCTATATTTGAAGGTTTTGGTATTCCTATTATAGAAGCAATGTTTAGTAAAGTGCCTGTTATAACTTCAACAAATTCATGTTTTGAAGAAGCAGGTGGCCCAGCAAGTAAGTACGTGGACCCAAATAATTTTGAGGAATTAGCACTCGCAATTGAGAGTGTTTTAAGCAACAAGCAATTGCAACAAAAAATGATTATAGAGGGCCTTGAATACGCACAGCGTTTTTCTCCTCTGGCTGCTGCAAGTAGCGTTGTGCAGGTTTATAAATCATTGATGTAAATTCCATTTTTGAAGGTGTTTTTTCATCACTACTTAATGTACTTTATTCAATTACTATTTAGAGCTTTTGCTCGTAGCAATAACACGTCAAATCAGTTATTCAATCAACAAGTTTTAGCCCCTAACCAAAGTTGTAAACTTCATTTGTTTATACTAATTAAAACATTTAATTAGTGTAAACAATTTTAATAAAATGAAAAAAACTTTACTCGCAGGTTTGGCTTTAATGTGTGTTGTTGCTTCTAATAGCATGGTTGCAAAAAACAAAAACACAATAAATAAAAATACGTTTGTTGCACCTGCAACCATGAAAGAGGGCGATTATACTGCCAACACAATAATTTTTAAAGTAAATGAGTCTCTCGCAGATTTATGCTTTGAAAATAAAATTAATGATGCAGAAATTAAAATGTCTTTAGATATTTTAGGTGTTCAAAGTCTGAAAAAATTATCTCCATTTACTGAGAAACCAAAAATTGCATTTAATGCACAAGGTCAAAAATTTGCGGACTTAACACGCACGTATCAACTTAATTATTCATCTCAATAAAATATTATAGAGGCTATAAATATTTTATTGGCAACAGGTAAGTTAGAGTATGCCGAACCAAAATATACGCACAAATTATACCTAACACCAAACGACCCAAGCATCACAAACCAAAATGCTTGGCTTACAAAAATCAATGCATTTAATGCTTGGAATACATCCACAGGTGATACAAATGTTGTGATAGGTACTGTTGATTCTGGTACCGATATTGACCATCCGGATTTGGTAGGCAACCTCAAAATAAATTATGCTCAACCAGTAAATGGTATTGATGATGACAATGATGGCTACATTGATAACTATCGTGGTTGGGATATGAGTGAAAATGATAACAATGCAAATGTTGACAATAGCGACCATGGTTCGCACGTATCGGGTTGTGCGGCAGCGGTTAGTAATAATGGTATTGGGGTTGCAAGCGCTGGTTTTAAATGTAAATTTTTGCCCGTAAAATGTGCAAAACAAACAAGCACTACAAGTATCGACAATGGATATGAAGGTATTGTATATGCCGCCAATCATGGTTGTAACATTATTAACTGTTCGTGGGGTGGTGGCTCGGCTGGGAAAACAGGGCTTGACGCTGTAACCTATGCAACAATAAATAAAAACTGTTTGGTGATGGCAGCCGCAGGTAATGACAATGCTGATATTACTGGCTACCCAGCGGGTTACCAATATGTAACATCGGTAGCAACAACTAATAACTCTGATATTAAAGCTTCGTTTTCTACTTACAATTACACTGTGGATGTATCAGCACCAGGCAATAATATTTATGCCACATTATATGATAATGCTTATGGCAACAATAGCGGAACATCAATGGCAACGCCAATTGCAGCAGGTGCAGCGGCATTAATAAAATCAGTTTCCCCAACTTACACGGGCTTGCAAATTGGCGAACAATTAAGAGTTACATGTTCTAATATTTATAACATTTCATTTAATGTAAACTACATAAATAAAATGGGTAAAGGCCGCATAAATATGGGCAATAGCTTAACCCAATCAGTACCATCGGTGCGCATGGAACCTATTAATATTACTGACGGCAACGACAATGCATTTGTTGCACTTGATACACTAAAAATAGCAGGAAATTTTTTAAATTATTTGGCAGCTACCGGCAATTGTAATGTAACATTAACCGCACAATCAAATGCACAATACGTTACAATAATAAACCCATCATTTAGTATTGGCACATTGGCTACGTTACCTGCAACCCACCCTATTCCGCCACGCCATTGACTTCCAAAGCTAACGATTGCGTGAGGACGATAAATTTCCGTAATTTGCATTGCTCTATGAAAGGCCGATGTTAAGATTGTTGCGTAATAGCACGAGTGCAATCCTGGTTGAAATGTAAAAGGACTTCCTGCTTCAACAGAAAGTCCTTGAGATGACTTCAGTGGTGATACAAATTGTAAAATTT